>CESQ01024295.1_pt1 | contig 17727 bp, 18 predicted proteins | sample 361401 | NCBI WGS metagenome assembly CESQ01 (sample SAMEA2622119, study PRJEB7988) | marine metagenome | isolation source: saline water (ENVO:00002010), including | reverse complement strand
GATTTGAGCAATTGGACAATCACAAATCCATCGTCTATGACTAATATGCTCAGATGTGGTAATCCTGAATTTACTGGTAAAGGTGTATCAAGTTGGACAGTTACTTCCCCAGCACAAATCGCTTATAGTATGAATAGCTTTACTCACAGTTCTACTAAATTTGATCAAAGTTTAGGAGGTATAGAAACGAGTATGGTTGACAATTGGACTAACTGGTTATATGGTACCACATTATCTGTTGAAAATATGGCTAGAACTTTTGCATTATGGGACACAAAAACATTTACTGGAACTCCAACTATTGATTTTGGAAATGCTAAATATGATTTTAGAGGATGGGTTTCTAAAGACAAAATATATAACGAAACCGGTGTTACATTAGGTGGTACTCTCATAGGAGCAAATAGTTCAAATAATATTGGTGACATTTATCAATATCCATCAGGAGATACGACAGCAAGTCCGTCAAATATTTGGACTGTAACTAATTGGGCTTTAGGTAGTGATGGTTTAATAGTCGTAGGTAATTTTACAGCTCCTTATTTAAGAATGACTAAAATTGACAGGAATGGTAATAATATTGATACACCACCCGGTACAACACTAACAACGACAGACCGAGTTGCGGGTACTTCGTCTGGCTTCACCGGCAGTGGACAGTCGGGCTCCTCGCCAACTATTAATAATGGGCAAGATCTAATAAATTACTGGGAGAATGGAGGGAACGCTGGACACTGGTCGGTTTATGGAAATTCTGGATACTTAGTTTTTCAGAAAAGTGCTAATTTTTATGAAGCAACCGCCTCGAATCCCTTGGATGACGTACTCGTCAATGGTTCTCCTTATCCGACATGGGGACTATTTGCAATACCGAATTGTCCTAACAGAACCCAGCTTCGTTCAAGTTTTAATAATTATACTTCTAACCCAGATCGTGTCTTAAATTATAATTACTCCCCTATATTAACACAGAATTATGCAGGAGGAACTTTTGATGGAAGCGGTACTGAATTAGGTCTTGATATGAATTGGCATCAGCTTATGGGAGATTCAGATCGAACATTTATAGCTACTATAAAAACAACTCATACCGGTTCTCAGAGTACTCAGAGTATTTTCGGTTATGGTTCAACTGGACACAATGGAGAGTGCTTCGCTTTACAACTTACTAATAAAAGCGAGTCGTCCGACGGACACGTGTTCGGAGGTAATGATGACGATGAATATATATTGACGTTAAAAGCTTCGGGGTCTTTTAACCCGGGAGCCGCTAACGGGGGTTTTTCTTTTGCAAGCAAGTTGAAAGTATATGCGAATGTTGAAACAACTGTTGGAGTTAGTTTTGGTACCTGGAAGCAGAGCTCGATGTATGGAGATCGTGGACAAGGGTGGATACATATTTTTAAGAGAGACCCATTAACAGGGATATGTGAAATGGAGAGTCAAAAAAGCAACCTATATACAATGCCAGGTAGCCATCATGAACGTTATGCTGATAGGGGTTTAGCGATTGGTTGTATGCCATTTTTGGGTGGCGGCACCACGACCTACGAGCCATTTCATGGGACAATTCATAATTTATCCATTTCCAATTATATGATTTATACAACACAACAGTTCTGTTCTCCAGGCTGTACACTTAATTGGAATACAATTCGCAGTAATAGCTCTGATTGGTTAAGTAAACAAGGAGATACACTTTGGGGTAAGCCCGAAAGAGAGCATTTTGGCAGTCCCGATACCACGAATACAGGAAGTAGCACCGCGTTTCCTCCTGTGAATCGCTGCATAAATGGCAAAGCATATTATTACACTTGGATTGTATTAATTTTGACTGATTCTCATAACGAAACGCTAAAGCAATTTATGAAAATCAAGGTTTGCGCACCAGAAGATTATGAGGATTGGGATTGGATGAAAAACGAGTGGTACTCTGTTGCGACTAGGTATCTTGACGCTGATTACCATTATTTTGAATCAGAGCGGGCGGAGGCGGTGTCCGGAAACCCGAAAGGGACGCTCGTATTGAATACGAGTCAATTGAATAATATTATTCAGAATACCTCGAATAGATTCAAGTATGGAACAATTGCGGCAATTATGTATAATGTTGATATAACAACTTTTTATAGTTTTTCAGGTACAAATACTCATTCCGATTACGGACGTATATTATGGTATATTGGAACAACGGCAAGTAATAGGAATGACAATGATAATGATAATATGCACCTGAGTTTTGTACGGAAATTAGCTAACAATAACGGAGGTCGCGAATGGATGAAACCAAAATTTTTCTATGAACAGGATCAGGCGGGGATGGATATTCGCATAGCACGAGAAGATCAGGAATACTCTCAAGGCTATGACTGGCTGTACACATTTAGTTGGCACCCCGATACCGATAACCTCCCAAAACACGTACATTCGTGCGCCATCAGACAACATAACCCAAATGGACTCATCGGCAGGATAACCAAAAGGGATTATACATTCGTTAATATGGCAGGGAAATCATACATAAGTATGCCTCTTATTAAGGGACAGGATTTTTCAATTGAATTTTTTGTTAATATGCGTTCGATAGCAACAACAGCTCAGTCGGGCTCAGGCTCAAATTATTATGGTTTAGTTCGGCTTTATAAGAATAATGATTTTTTGCTTTGGTTTGAATATGATGTTAATTACCAAGGTGCTGCGGGTTGGAAAGTTCAAAAACCTACACCACCTTATGCCTGGTACGGTAATACGGCAGTAACTACGTCAGCTGGAACTTGGAACCATATTGTGATAACATGCGATAAAACGAATTCAAAAATTAGATATTTTATAAACGGAACGGAAAGATTGGCAGATACAGATTATTCATATGTTGCAAGTTATGACTGGACTGAACTTCAATTAGATGCCCATAGAAGGGGTGGTGATCGGGATAGCAGCAACTCAAATTTTGCGTATCTTTATAAATTTCATGACCACATTCTAACACCAAGTTTTATAACATCGCGACAAAAAACTCAAACACAAATAAATGATATGGCTAACGAAAGCGGATGGAGAAGATGGGCGGGGACGTGGTGGCGCGGGCTGAACGGCGGTCACAATTGGAGAAGTGATACTGGTGTGCCTTTCTGGGAAGATCAAGTCGCTACAAGCCATGCAGGATTGCACATTGGAGGAAACCATCGAACTAACAAAGACGGATCACAATTTCCATATGATTGTCGTGTTTTAGTTCTCAAAGATAGTATTTATGGAAGATCCGACACTTTATGGCGAGGAGGGGATGAAGGTTGGCAAGTGCGGGCCGATTTTGCAGTGAATCCAAAGATGGGTTAGGCAAAGTAATTACAGTATAAGAATTATAAATAATATATTGCATTAAATATGTCAAATATAAGTTCAGAAAAACTACTAAAAAATCCAGATCTAATCAAACACTCATATAAGGTAAGACCTCATTCTTTAATACAATATTCCCAAGATGTTAAAAATCCACATAAAAAACAACTTCGTAATTTGAATGCTCAGTTAAAATATAGCATCAATTATTTAGGGTCAGGAGTTGATATGAAAGGAAAAGATATAGCTCTAGGTTCAAATTATTTTATTGAATCTGGAAAATGTGATGAAACTTCATCGAATAATTGTAAAGACAAAACAAAATATACGTATGTTCGAAATATTCCAACTGGCACAATTCCTCCATTAAATTTAAGTTTTTACAACGCGACAGGTTGCAACCTTACAGGATTGACTGAGGGAAGAGGGTTGCTACCTGGTTTATTCGAGCAATTATACGATATAAATCCGATTGAGCTTGGACGAGCTATTGCAGAGACTGGTAATTTGGGAAGTAATTCGTGTAAAGAAATGACACTTCCCGTTGGATATAAAATTTATGATTCAAAAAGAGAGGATGACACATGGGTTTGGGAGAAAAAATGTACTGCAGGTCACCATACAATGACAGAAACAACCGATCGAAATTTAAATAGAGAAATAAGAATGAAAAATAGACATATTGTTAATGCCCGATTACCAGGTCCTCTACAATTACGTGAGAATTTTCAAGAAAGTAAACAGATGCCATATAGTACTTTTACTTTAATACTATCATTGGTATTATTAGCATCTTTACTGGGTATATGTTTACTTAGAATTAGTTAAATTATCAAATTCAAAATCTTCTTCTAGTGAGAATAATCCATCAGTTGAATTTACTGCCTTAATATTAGATGGATTTCCAGTATCTACCCAGCTTTCTTTCTGGGATATATTCTCGAATGATAAATCTCCCGATAAGCCATTTGAATAAACACCTTCAAGACGGCGCATAAAAGAATATAATTCTTTTAATTTTTTGTTATTTAATTCAATTTGAGAACGAAATAACTGTTTAATATCTTTGATTTCATCTTTAATACTATTTATATCAGTCTTGATTCCATTTACAACCTTATTAAGGTGATCTATTCTTCCATTAACTTCGATTTGTGTTTTAATTTGGTTAAGTCTCTCAGTCGATTGCATAATTTATCTTTAGATGTTATTTTTTCATACAGTACGCTTATTCTCTATATCTTCTGAGTCCTTGAAATCAGTAGCTGTATAGTTGTCTATTTTTGGAAATGTACGGTAAGCATGAAAAATGCCTAAATTAAAAGATAAGAGTATGAAAAGACCATAAATAAATTTTGTAGATGTCATAATCCAAAGAAAGGAAGGGATGGTAGTTAATATAACTTTTGAGCGGATATATTCATAATATATTTTCAATAGTTCTTCTTTATCTTTAATATAATGATTTGAATCATTTGTCTCGTTGATTAAGCTAACGATACTAATGGTGATTCCTTTTGTAAAGTACCAGAATGTTGAATAGAGGAAATATCCGCATGGGTAAAATGAAATTAATCCGAAAAAACTATTTGATTTATGATATAAGTAGTGATTAGACAATAAAAACATTGAGAAAGTTACGATAGCATTAATATTTCCACAATACGAAATGAGTTTATACATGTGTGTTTTTCCGTGAACTATATTTGGTTTATATACCTCTTCTTTATTATTCAATATTTTGGAGAATCCAGCCATTGCAAAATCACAATCAGTCCATGTAAAGTCTGTCATTATAAATGATATATACAGTTGATCTTATTAAACAAATTTACCAAGGTTTTTGTTCTAGTTGTCTACTACCACGAATCGAAGTATTTATACTATGATTCATAATTTGACGTGGAGCTGAGATTTCTTTGTTGTAAGAAACGAATTGTTTTATTTCGGTAAGTATAATCTTTACAGCGTAACTAATTACTAATGCGTTTAAGTCTCTTACTTGACCAATAATATCATTTTCCTGGTTTAAAGAATTTTGTAAAAAAATTGATCTCATTATGACTTTTAATTCTTCTTCACTCTGATTACCAATAACGTGTGTTTTATTAGAGTGTAACCATACCTGATATCGAAGATTAGTTTGTATATATTGAATATTATTAGCAGAGAAAAAGGTGTAAGATAGGGGTGTATTATACTGAATACCTTTTAGTTCATCCATGATATAAATATAACTTTTTATTTTCAGAATTCATCATCAATAAGACAGATATCCAATTTAATTGGTTCTGGTTTAGATTTTTTTTCAGGAAACATATTACTCTTAATTTCTCCTGTAACATCATTTTCTAATGTTTTACGCTTTAGTTCTACGTCATTCCAAAACGAATCAACTTTTGGTCGAACATATTTGAACCATTCTCTATTTCTTTTTATAAGCCTATTTGAATATTGTGATAATTCCCAATAATAAGAGCGAGAATACCAAACATTCGGATCATTATTTCCAAATTTTTGTAATTCATTATTAGTCCATTCTTTAAATTCTGACTGATTTAAATTAATAGAAGAGTAGATCCATTTTGTCTTATGTTCTTTTGTCTCACTGTTAAGTTCTTTATATTCAATAACAATTCCATAAAATTCTTTATGAGATCCATCATTTATTTTTGCGTAGAATTCTTCTTCAGTCAAATTTTCATTTAATTTACATTCAAAGAAGTCACAATATTCAAGTTTACATACTTCCAGCTGTGTTTGGCACTGAACCCAATACTTATATAATGGAATCCCTGTTAATGGACGACTAAATAAACATTTTATTTCTAACATATGTCCAAGTTTTTTATCACATTTAGAATGTGTAACAATTCCGTCTGGTGAAGCTCCAATATATGGTATAGAGGGGTGTTTAATACAACCATATTCTGAAACTTTTGTATCAGTCAACATTTCATATATAGATTGAGCAATAGGTTCGTTTCGAATACCATGTCTAAGTGCTGGAGTACTTGGAAAACTCCCCTTATCTGCAGGTAATACTTTTTCTTTAAGAATTGTATTATATTTCGATTTACCTTCAAAAACCTGGCTCATACTACTTGCTGTAATTACTGTATGTCTATATGAATACCATTCGGGTGTTCTTTGCTCTGGTTGGGGTAAACTATCAAGCCATGCTATTTTGGACTTAACATTTGGTATAATTTGTACACTATCACGTTTTATCATACTTTCTGACATAAATTTCAGTTCATTTTCATCATTACAATGTGAATATTTTAATATCTCATAATCCTTCCATTGATTATAGGTTTCTGATTCGTTTAGATTAAATGTATGAATAATAGGTTTCATTAACTCAAAAATCTCATCTGACAGAAAGTTCCTTTCATTTTTTTGAGATAATTCTCTTAAAGCTATGAAAATAGATTCATCCATTTATTTATATTCTATTCTTTTTGTTATTATTCTTTTTGTTATTTCATATTTTTATTGGTTGCTCTATCAATTTAATGATAGAGCGCTTTCCTTATCTATAATATATGGTTCTTTATTCTCCCAAGGATATAAAGTAATTCGGATCTTTCCGATTTTCTTAGGTAATAAACAAAAATTGATTATTTCTTCTAAACTTACATTTTCATTCTTATATGTATTTTTACAAATGCCAAAATTTATAAGATTATGAAAGTTTGTATCTGATATCTCAATGACTTCTCCACTTTTAGACCAACAGATTATATTACATCCTTTTAGAAAAGGAAATATTACCTGTTCACTTGTGTTTGAATATATACGTTTATCTATGAATGCGATTTCGCCAGAATAATATTTACGAAATCTACATTTTCCATGTAGAATCACCTTTCTTGTGTTTCTGGAAAAGAATGAGAGTGTATATAAACATTTCATTCCAATATCAAACAACTTCTTATATAAAGAATTCAAAAAATTAAAATTCATAATTATATGTTGGTTATCGAAACCTTAATAATTATAATTAGTGTATTCGTATTGTGGACACAAATATACATACAAGATTGGAAATCAGCTATATTATTCCTTTTTGTTCTTAGCCTGTGCCATTATGTCCTTAAAACTCCAGTATATGCCGCTTTTGGAATAGCTGGTATTATATCGTGTTTACTTAATCTATCATATTCTAAAATTGAAAGTTATTCGAATAAAGGGGATAAAGAAGAATATTATTCGAATAAAGGGGATAAAGAAGAAGTAGAGGAACAAGTAGCTGAAGAGTCTGAGTCTGAATCGAATGATGATTCAAATGATGATGAAGAAGAGGATAAGGATTCGAAACCACTTAATAACAATCCAATCGATATGGAAGAAACTATAAAGGGAGCTCTCCAAAACTTTGATCCTAAAACTCTTAAAAATATGACAAAAGATACTACTTCTTTAATAAAGTCTCAATCGGAACTTATGAATATGATTCAACAGATGCAACCTGTCATATCAAAGGGGTTATCGCTTGTAGACAAATTCCACGGTGAAGGGAAAACAGAAAAATTATTCAAACAGTATGACAATTTAAGAAAACTACAAAAATCAATTAAAGTTGATAGTTAATTTTTTTGCGTTCATATAATTTCAAACAGATTAGGAATAATATTATATGGCTAGTGAGACAACATCTTTATCCAATTTGCCTAATAATACTACATCCGATTCTGATCTTGTAAATAAAATTCTCGATCAACTTGATACTACAAATGAATCAGAAACACCACCATCATTTGAAATAGAAAAACCTCCAGAAAAAAATGTATCAATTCCAATTGAAAATATACCATCAGTTGATATAGAGCATTCTGATCCAGTTACAAGACCAATTGTATCTGAATACAAACAAGCACCGATACAAAGTCCTCAAAACATACAAAACATATTAAAAGTAATGGATGTAAATTATATTTACAAAATTGGAAAAATTTCTCTTGCAATTTCTATACTTTTCTTTCTGTTTATCCAATTTACAGACTCATTCGCCAAAATATTTAGAAAAATTCCATATATAAAACCAACATTTGGAGATGAATTTAATGTTGGTGGTCTTAATAATACTGGTAAAATACTTCAATCTATATGTTTTGGGATTGTTTATTTCTTTTTAAAATTATTTTTTCCCTAACTAATCAAAATTAATCAAGTATGATGATTCATTTTCTATTTGAACCGGTTGATATTGCTTAAAATCTTTTGGTATTATTTGATAGACTACAAATTTAGAAGTACGAACATACTTCTCTTTAGATGATACAGTACGATTTACGCATCTTAATATCTGGCGTAATATTGTTATCGAATTTTTGGGCGTTATATCATTTAAATATGTTCTTGCTTTACAGGGTATGTAGTATTCTTCCAGTCTTGGTTTTAGTTCATATAATCTTTTTACTGTTCCTATTATCTCTAAATCTTTTTTTGAAAAATTAGTTACGTCATCAAAATCCTTTAATCCGAAAGCTTTTACGACATCCAGACACAAATCCTCAGGGGGATTTGTTTTAAATAACTGATTCTTTACCATTAATATAACACATTATTTTTCTTTTTTTAGTAAGTTGTTATAATTTATATCAACTTTAGAATATATCACCCATTTGTCTAATGAGGTTTTGGTGCCGCAGCCATTTCTCTATATTCTCTACCAGATTCAGTCAAAACTGAATCTACATCTTCTGTCCACCATCTATTAGATAAATATGGTAAACTTGCTTCTTTGTGAACCGATGTCTCTGAAGCTCCCCCAGATGTCATAACCTTATTATCTTTAAGAGCTGGTCCAGCCTTAGTCAAATCATATATTTCCGCAGGTGATATTACATGATTGAAATATTGGAAACTGGATACATATCCATCAAAACCACCATTTTGGGTCATATGAAGATTGTAATAATTTTGTCTTGGTAATGTTAATAATGTATTTGTAGTCTTAAGACGTCCGTTTACATAAATATTTGATACAAAATTAGCTTGAGTATAAACAAGATGAATCCACTTACGCACAGGTAAATTGCTTATTTCAACATATTCATTCGCCTTATCATAACTATTTACATATAAACGCATCACATTATTATTTGGATGTAACCATAATCCAGGGGATTGAATAAAACTTAGATCTTCAGGAGTATTTGACGTGAAATCATTAATTTTTGGACCTTTGTGGAATACATGCTTCCACTGAGACTCTGGTGATGCTGTAGCACCAAAACTAGACCAAGTATCGCCATCTATATATAGCCAGAGTGAATATGTATATTCAATTCCACTCTCATTAGAAGAACGACCAAGCGTTATGGCATATTCATCATTCGGATCTTGTCTAACTTCACGACCATATTTTGCATTTACAATGCCATCTAATACTACAGGGGAGTCTTCGCTGCCTGTTGACATTTTATTGAATGTCATTCTCATTATGTACAATAATACGTATATTAGCATACAAATGGCAATTCCTAGGAATATTTCAAGCGCTACACTTTGATCACTATTATTTATGTAATCACGTATCCTATCCATTTATATTATCTAAATTTTTTTATATAGCCTATTATCATTATGGAAGGTAGATCATTATTTGGTTTTTTATTGCTTCTTGTTTTGACATGTGCTGTGGTATATTTGATATACAAAACATATGGGTGGTTAAATGGGAAAAATACCACAGATGTCACAATACTTGACAAACCTGTTGAAATGGAAGCAGATATGCAAACATGTAGTGGTGTATTACCCCCCTCTGGCAACGAACATACATACAGTTTCTGGATGTACATTACTCAATGGGAAGTCACAACTGGTTCTCCTAAATACATATTTAGAAGAGAACATTCAAGATACATATTGAATGTTGCTCTTGGTGATATTCAGAATGAACTACAAGTCTTCATTACTTGGAAATCCTCTGACGGTGCATTCGGTGCTGGAGAAAAAGTATCCAGACTTGGTGAACTTGCTCTTGACGATGATCATACTCATCGTTTAACGAATCTTCCATTACAGGCGTGGAATCATATTACTCTCACCATATGGGGTAAAACACTTGACCTGTACTTAAATGGTAAACTCGCAAGAACATTCGTTTTAGCCGCTCCTTTAGAAGCCTATGATAGAGGAGAATTCGCACTTGGAAGCTCTTCAGAAGCTAACGAATCTACATTTAATGGATTCTTATCAAGATTCAATTATTTTGGACGTGTTGTTTCTCCAAGGGATATTTATTCATTATATATGAAAGGTCCTGCAAACGCAAGTGATTTAGCTGATAAACCAAATACATCTCAAGTTAGTATGAATCTCTCACTTGGTTCTTCACCAGAATGCGCAACAGCAAACTAAAAATATAGTATAAATAATAATGGCTGATTTAGAAAATCCTAAGTTTCTTGCCGGAACTAAATACCTTTATCAATACTCTGATGCAGATGCTCTTCCTATTGATGAACCTGATAAACTCACAGACTTTGTTGAATTAATCAAAAATGATGCCGATAGTAACAGGGACGGATTAAAAAATCTATACATGGGTCTTGAAATCATATCTCGAGGAACAGGTGCAGAATCATGGTCCTCAGATGCAAATGATATGATACTACATAACTCTGAATACTATTACAAAGTTTATGCCTCTTTATTTACAGAAGCATTTCACAATCAGCTTTTAACAGACTCTCCATTTTTTAAAGCTCTCCATGAAAAAGCTGCGAGAGCAAAATCAGTACGTCGGATACATCTTAACGATGTACAAAATTCTGCGGAAAATGCTACTGAAAATTGGCAAACGGATGCCAATCAACTACACATGTTATATGAAAGACTTCGTGCTAATCGTAATCATGAATATATTAACCTTATTGATGATAACTCAACACTCATCAGACAAGGACAATTAAATCATGATATGTTACTTCGTAGACAATTTATTAATAAATTATTACGTGATTTACTTATCCTAATATGCTTATTAACCTTAACTGGATTCTTGAATACTCTTGGTTACGATATGACTACTATTTTCACGTATAATGTTATTATATTAACTGTTTTTGGCTTGAGCTTCTTATACGCATTATATTCAAGACAACGTCGTCACGTACTTAACTACAAGAGAATGAATCTAAACAAATACCCTATCCGTAATGAAGATTTACAACAGAAATATACTTCTGGTAATTGTGAAGATGATCCAAATCAATATACCACGGGTAGATGTAAAGGATTGCAATAATTAATAAACAAAAGATATAACTCATATTGATATGGGAGGAGGTGAAATACAACTTCATCGATACGGTGCTCAAAATATCTATCTAAATGGAAATCCTCAAATTACATATTTTAAATCTGTATACAAACGCCACAGTAATTTTGCAATGGAAACTATTCGACTTGATTTTGATAGCAACAATAGTCTTAGTTTTACTCAAAATGCTGTTGATAATACACTCGTCTGTACTATTCCAAGAAATGCTGATTTAATTGACAAAATATATCTTTCCCTTAGTCTTCCAGATATATACTCTGGTTATGTTCACGAATCTGGAATACCGGGAGACGGCACCGCCATCGCTTATGAATTCCAATGGATTCCTAATATCGGATGTCAAATAATCAAAAAATGCTCTCTTACAATTGGAGGTAATGTTATCAGCGAATTATATGGTCAATGGATTGAAATATGGCATGAAATGTGGCAAGACACTGCTGCCAAAAATAACTTTGATTTAATGACTGGTCATCAACCTGACTTGTTCTTACCAGCCCATAATGGCAGAAATCGTGGTTTCTATCCAACTTCAACACTTGAGAAATATCTTAATACTAACCCCGATACCAATAATTATACTTTCACAAATTTCAAAAAAAACTCTTTTTTACAACCACCTTCTATACTTGGAAGACAACTATATATACCTTTACCATTTTGGTTCACTTCTAACCCAGGTCTAGCTCTTCCACTTGTTGCACTTCAATATCATGATGTCAAACTCCAATTTGAATTAAGACCTATACAAGAACTATATACAATCATCGAAACTCAAGGACCTTTCAAAAAAACTAGAGTTAAACCAGATCCTACAAAAGCACATCATCATATCGGTAACTTCATTACATCCATTCCTCCCAATACATTCTCTGAAGATATAGATTCTCTTTCTGATGGACAATCTAATATTCAAGGATGGAATATGGATCTACATATTCTTGCTAATTACATATTTTTAGATCAAGATGAAAGAAGACGATTCTCTTTGAATAATCATGAATATCTTATTGAACAAACATATCGACAAGATTTTTATGGTATATCTGGTCGAAAAGCACTTAAATTAAACTTTAATCACCCTGTCAAATATATTGTATGGTGCGGACAAAGAAGCGATGTTGATGAAACAATCGGAGGATCTTTAGGTAGTGGCTTCAACAATTACACCAATTTTAAAAGTGAATATATTCATCCATCCTCACCCGCATATGTTACAGATCTAGGTAAGACTAAAGATGATCTACTATATTATTATACTTTTACTGATCCCACTTCCGGAAATGAAACTATTGGTATACAATCTTCACGTATAACCGATTGGAATACAACTGGAGAATTATTATCTAAAGAAAAAGCATCCAAAGAAAAAATTCAATACTATGCAAATCAATTAGCAGCAAGTGATTCTAATAACATGGAGACTGCTGAAGCAAACTATCAACAAGCTATAAATGAAACCGAAATTTCACTTATACCAAATAAATTCAATTTTCGATTCTATGATGAAAATATTATTCAAAATAGTCGTCTCATCTTTGATGGAGTAGAACGTTATAGTACCAGAGACTCTATATTCTTTCAAAATGTTCAATCATATCAACATAAATTTAGATGTAATAAACCTGGCATTTATTTTTACTCATTCGCACTTGATCCAAATTCGAATCAACCTTCTGGCGCATGTAATATGTCCAGAATTGATAATGTAGAACTTGAAGTTGAAACTACTGATTTACGAAATAAAAGTTATAATTTTACACCATATACATACAATATTTTTGTATATGCCATTAATTACAATATCCTTAAAATTACGGGGGGTATGGCTGGTACCGCCTATTCTAATTAATTTATATTCATATATTATATGACAAAACGAGATATTACAATGTTATGTAAAATTATATTATTTGTTGTTCTTTCTATTGCAGTTGTTCAATTCTTCTACCAACGCGAATCCTTTAATCCTTGGAATAAATACGGAGCTATTGCTATCGTTAATATGCCTTCCAAATCAACAAAAACTACCAGAATGGAGTATGATTATGTAGCTAAAAAATTCCCTTATAAAGGTGCCCCAAAATCAAATCCTATTCCAATATCACCAATCACTGCCAGACAAATCGCCTTAAGAAATCCTTAAATCTTTTGTACTTTTACAAAAGTACCTGTTGCTTCTAATTCACAACTCTTTGGAATATACTCTTTCTCTAATACTCTTTTACATTCATGACGCTCGGGGCAATAGTGTTCAAGACATAATACCTTACCACATGTACAAGTCATCGTTACCAATTTCTTCTTTTTACAATATTCGCACTTAGTTTTAGTCATTTGTATCTTATCTCACTATTTTACTTTATACACCTCTATTTTACTTTATAGATCCTTACAATTAATCATTTTTTTACCCATCGCAATAATTTCCTCTTACCACCCGCTCTATTTATACGCGAAGAACGAACATTACACGTTCTAGACACCTGTTTTTTCAAAACATTTATTCCTTCCAGAATCTCTGGTAAATCTTCTTCTATACGATCCATATTCAATCCATTTATTGCAAAAAACATTGGACCTTGGATACCTCCAACTGAGTTTGAACCAGTTCGTGATTTATGAATATTTATATTATATCCTTCCAGTTCATGTCCCTGTACCTCAACATCCCAATCCCCAAAAATATCATTCACTCCATATGAGGAAAAAGTTTCAGTAGGTCCAACTATAATCTCCTCAAAAATAATTCGTGGTTCTCCTGCAAGTATTTGATTATTGTTTTGAGGAGCAAAAATACCTCCACCTACTCTTACAACCCCTGTAGCTATATTTTTCAAAAACCGTTTTATATTCGCTTCCGCAGCTATTGATGGAGTAGTATTTCCTAATATTGTTCCAATCGTTCTTGACAAAGTCTCATAATTAAATATTTTTTGAGGAATATTCGGAAAAAAACCTCTAATTTCAAGATGTATATTCGGATTATTTGGTTGAAACATATTTATTACCTTTCTCATCCATCCCTCTAAAAACCCTACCTTATCATATATATTGACACAAACAAATTGTGGATCACTTCTATTTAAAGGCATCTCGTCTATCCTATCTTCTTCCATTTGAACAAAGTTCCAAGACCCCGGCATATATCTATCCAATTTTTCAAGCTCTTTTTTACTATACGGCTTTAAGTTGTTCATACCACCATTATAATAATACTTTAATCTTCTTTTTCCACCAGATTGATTTTCAAGATTTAGTCTTTCAAAACTATCTTTTGCTTCGAAATATCCTGAACCTGGTTCTGGCGAATAATAACATTTTATAAATTCTTGTCTTAACTCATTCATTTTCTCGAGAACCTTCCGATTAATATTGGCCTGCTCGTTCAGCCGGATGTTGACAATGTTCAAGCTGCGGATCGCTTTGATTCGCCGCCTCCAGAGCACCTCGTGGCCGGGATCTGCACCCGGTCGCGGCCGAACGGGAAAGCCCATATCGTAGGCGTCGATAATGGCTCTGGCTTGTTTCGCTTTGTCCTCGTAGACAGCACTTCGCACCCCTTCTTTATTTTCATAATCTGATATTATTTGGTCAAATTTCTCCAAACTCATACTATATGTAATTTTTAAATTAACTATTATTAATGACATTTGCACAAAATTATACAAGTGTAACTAATCAATTATCTCAACAAATTAATCCGGTTGATATACGTATATGGGTTTTCATACCAGTTCTTTTTGGTATCGCTTTAACTATTATTATTCTGAGCATTTGGCAACCAAAATTTGAAGGAACTTATGAATATGATGATTGTTCTGATGCAAGAAAAATTAATGGTAAAGTTGTTGATACCAATGAATGCGTTAAAAAAGAGGGCAATCTCGCTAAAAGAAACGCAATTATCATATTAATTTTATTTCTATTAATACCAGTAATATTTGGTGGACTTGGTTATAAACTTGGATTTTACATTGCTAATCCTAAAATTGGTGCAGGTATATACGCATCTGGACTTTTCTTTCAAGGTGTCAGAGGGAAATAATATTATGAATATTAAGAGTTTTTTAAGAATTAGTAGTAATGTCTTGGTACCATATATATAGACCAAAAACCCTTGATGAAATATCTTCTAATAAAAATGTAGTTGGTTATCTTAAAAATATGATTAAACTTAATAAATTTTCTCATTTTGTATTATCCGGTGATGCTAGTAGCGGAAAAAGAACCCTTATCAAAATTTTTTTAAACACAGTTACCCCAAATGAAAATACATTATGGTTAAATCATTTGTCATTAAAAACTATTGATTCTAAAGAAAAACTCAATAGTTTCATAAACTCTAAAACAAATAGTGCTCATAAATGGCTTATTATAGAAAATTTACATAAAATGTCAAGTCAATTCTTATATGTTTTATATAATATTCTTTCCAGTACATCAATTGTTGTATGTGTTCTTGAATCTACTCATCATATTGATTTATCTTCCTGGGCAATAACTTTTGATATGAAAACACCATCTGAATCAAATTTACAAGATATTGCTAAAAGAATACTTAAAAAAGAAAACCATAGATATAATAAAAAACTTGTTAACAAATGTATTGAATACTCTGAAGGAAAACTATGTACATTCTTATTTTTCTTACAAGTTAAATATCAAAAAAATACAGATATTATGGCTTTCTCACATTTACCATTCTCTTATGAGAAAATTCTTTATCATGAACAGCTTAAAACACGTATTAGTGAACTTTTTAGACTTGAATCGGTTGGTTATTCTCATATGGATATCGCAAGACAATTATTTAAACATGTTTGTTGCGACTCATCCAAAATTGATTATTCAATTATACTTGGAGATGCAATAGAACATCTTAATCATTTTGAACATGATCCTTACTACTTATATGCATCTATTTGTAAAATCTGGAAAATTGATAAGAAACTTAAGCAGAACTGTTCAAAGACTGAGTGTATGGATTGTTAATATATGCCTCTAAATTAGTTACATCTAATCTTGAACCAGTATCTAATTGACATTTATCAGTTGTCATATTCACCTTTTCTGAATCAAAAACTGTATTTTGCATCGGAGTTGCTCCTCCAAAATTTTTCCTATTCTCTAAAGATTCTTTTGAATCAAAATCACCTAAATGTGTTGCCTCTGAAACTTGTTTTATACTTGATCTTGTTGGTTCACGACCTTTTGATATACCCTCTTTTAAGTCATTTAATGTTGCATTATATATATCTGTATATGAAGTCGGTTTTATTTCACCTTCAGCATTTCCAGTATACTCATTATTTGATAGATTCTGTTTATTTGTTTCTGGGGCAACAGTATCAGTTACCGAATATGCACCATAAGTTCTTTGATTCGCTTGCCCAGAATATTCCGTTGTAGATACATATTGTCTTGCCGTATCTGGTGCATTCTTTGGATTTGTTATATATCCAGAAGGACCCATCGAATTTGTAGCTACTCCTCTATGATTCGTTTCATTTATTGTTTCTTTTACAGTTCTCTTGGCCAAATCCATATTTTGTACTGTATTCATTGTAGCTGGACCAGTCGGATTTCCATAATCCAACCATTGTTTTAATGTTTCACGAGCTGTTTTCTTCGTTGGATCTGGATTCTCAGAACGACCCGCAGCAGATACCATTCTTAAAGCTCCTGCACGATTATCATGAATCGCCGTCTCCTTTATTGTTGTTCTTGTTGTATCATTCGTATTATATGCCGTTGAACGTTTTTCAACACTATTAAAATTACGCTCTGGTGCCGAATCATGAATATTTGTTTCTTTTATTGTAGGACGTAATATATCCTGAACAGGCGCTACAATCTTATTAACAAGACTTGTTGCTTGTCCCATATAAGATATGTCCTTAGACTCTTCTTTTCGAGCCTCGGAGCAATACTGTATCTTTAATTTCGATTCACTTTTTTGACTTTGAGCATTACGTAAACCAAAATTACCTAATCCTTGTTTGTGTGTTGTTTGATTCGCATAAGACTCATGAGACTCTTGTGCTTTAACCACAGATGGACCCGCTGGCGCGGCATAAGAATAT
>CESQ01063530.1_pt1 | contig 17765 bp, 21 predicted proteins | sample 361401 | NCBI WGS metagenome assembly CESQ01 (sample SAMEA2622119, study PRJEB7988) | marine metagenome | isolation source: saline water (ENVO:00002010), including | reverse complement strand
CGAGGCAGGCGGGCCGCCAAACACGTGCCGGCAATGCCAGCACATCTGGCTGCACGAGGTCGGCCACGTCTGGATGACATCCACTTCGCCGTGCAATCGAAACGTCACGGTGCTGGACGTTTGGTGCAGCGGCCGCATGCTGCTGCCGCAGAATATGTCGGTGTACGTGGTCGTTTCATTGTCTTGCTCGTGAAAGATAGAAGCCGTCGATCGAATCGGGCGGCGATTCATCTTTGTATGTCCCTTCGGTTATTTCCTTTCTTCTTGGACACACCTTGTGTCGGTCGTTCCGTCCATTTTCATATGTATGATTGTAAATAAAGAGAGATGTGGACCGGTATACCGGTCTTGTTCGTCTTGTTGACCATCCCATTTTTTCTGCATGCGCAAGAGCCCAACGACGCGCTGCATTCCATGATGTACGCCGTTTTCTTGCATTATATATACGCCCTGTATCCCATGTTCGCGTGGCTGCTCGTCTTCGTTCCGTGGGGAATGTTCGCATTCGCCTACGCCATCGAGAAACTCATGGATTGGCAGTTCCACTTATCGTTTCCCGAATTTGAGACGCCGCAATCTCCTTCCCGTGAACCAGCGACAAAAACTGAGCCAGTACTTGGAGGTAGCCTGCCTCGACTCCAACGGGCCCGTTCGGCGCCCGCAATCGTACAAACTGCTTCAAATACGGATGCAGTACATGGTCCTCGACTGCCGCGTACAATTGACCGACATTGGCAGTTGGTAGGCTTGTCCGACGAACCTGCACTGGGCCGTACAGCGAGCGCATCTCTTCCAAATTCGCCTTCGAGTTCATCAGAATCCGAGCCCAGTACGGTGGAGGTCCCTCCGACGCAGGATGCTTCAGCCGATGACGTGCGATCTGATCTTGAGTGAACGCGACAATCTGCGCCTGATCACCGGCTTTCCATACCTTGAAGGCCTCCAATCCTCGGTTCACGCAGATTGTCGGGTCGGTGTTGGTGCGATAATGGCGCTTGAACACTGGATAAAATCGCTCGGCCTCCGCGCGCACGATCATGTCTTGCGGCGACGACAAGTCCAGGATGTGCGAGTAGTTGAGCGCTACCATTACCATGGCGAGCACGCTGCGCGGCTCCGCGAGGGAGTACGAGGTCAGGTAAGCCCCGATCAATTGCCGGACCTCGCGGTCCATCAACATTTCCATGGTTTTCCCGTACTTTTCGTGGGCGTCCATGGTGGTTTCAATGGCTTCCAGTTGCGACAGGAAGGCGTCGAGTGTGGATATAAACTGCATGGTATTTTTTATTATAAGTATATGAAAAAAAATAATACTTGTTTGTTTTATACATTTCTATTCCTTCCCCCCTGTGAAGATGCTTTTCTTTTTTTCGAAACACTTGTATCCTCTTTGATTTTGGCTTGGACAATGCCAGTATTGAACAACTTCATGGCTTGGAACCGGGAATTATTATCCGGGTTACTGATAGCGCGGTACTTGTCGCCGTCGCTTTTGACAATCACCACGTCTCCCCTATCAACATTCCAGATCCCAGTGCCACCATCTTCCGGCAAGTCGAACAATTCATCCTGTTCAATGTTCAACACCTTTGCCAGCAAGTATTCAAAGGAAGGTCCAGCCCCTTCTTCCTCTTCTGTACCTGTACGAAAAACTTCTGAGGTACTCAACAGGATGTTTTCCACAATCTCGTACGCGGATCGCAGCAAATGGCGGTAAGCGTCTGGTAAGTAGTCATAATTTTCTTCCGCTACCTCTGTCATAATATTTTCTAACTTAACGTATTTTTCCACGTCAATGCCCGTGTTGATCATACCATTCCACAACCAGCACTTTACTATATCATCCCAACGATTAAAATTTTCTTCTTCTTCTATCTCTAAGTACGTGAACATGTTGTCCAGTTGCGTAAACACGTATTCCACAATCACTTTTAGTTGATTTTCCGTGCATTGACCATTATCAAACTGACAAAGGGGGTGTGAATTGCATTTCTTTTCATTTTTTCCCGAGCAAAATCGCGTGGTGACGGCATTCATATCTTTCGACCAGTAAGTGACGATTTCCACCTCTCGCATGTCCAACGTTTCGATCCCTGCATCCTGGCTCTTCGTGGCGTAGACCGCCTCGCCGGTACGAAGTCGAAACGCATCTAGAAAGTCTGCTGATGGTCTATCCAATTCATTGTGTAGATCAGGAAATATATCCACCACGTATTGCAGTTGCTGCGTGTTTACGTATGGGAAATACCGATTGTCTTCCGCTGACCTAGAACTTTCCATCATCATCTTTTTTTTTGAGTTTTTTTTTGTACCGACAGAAAAAAAATATACATGGGCTCGTGCTGCTCTACCGACGACATATCGTCTTCCCCATTGTTCCATGATTTGGAGCAGGATCCATACGACGATTACTGCCACCATTGCTGCAAGCAAACCTCGCGCCTCCACAACGTCGTTCTTGCCAAGCAGCAGCCCATGCTGGTGTGCGAGGCCTGCCAGCGCCTGTTCCTTACTTCCGCCTAGCCATGTACATTTTCAACGCCTCGTCGTCGACTTTTCCAGCGTTGTACTTGTTGGTATTCTCTTTGGCTCCAGGAGCCGATACGAAATTCTGCTGCTGCACCCCCATCGGCTGCAATTCGTTTTTCTGCTCCTCCTGCATGGAACGCAGGCATTTCGTGCCGCACACGATCAACTTTGTTTTCTTAATAAACAAGGTAGGAACGCCTTGCAAAAAGGCAGGGATGTCCGGCATATCCGCGATGTTTTTGACCGCGCACCGGTTGGAGAATGAAATGTTCGAGTTCAGCAGTTTCAGCGCCTCCATGCTGTTTGCCTCCCCGCGGTAGATGTACAGGATGTAATCTTTCGTGTCGTCCGCCGATATCGACGGTGTTTTCTGACTCATGATTCTTTTATTCATGAATTTTTTTTTTGATGATAGTCGTCAACGCAGTTTTTTTTTCTCTGGGGTAATAAAAAAACACACAACCATGTCCTACGCAAGTTCCAGCCTACGATCCATGTCCACCGCCAGTTCCGGCCTTTCCTCGTTATCGACCTACATGCCTTTGGCCGGGGGTGCAAACGACAACGGCGCCATCATGTTCGCCGTCGCCGCCGCCATCACCGCTTTAGCGAACTGCGATGCCAAAACGTTGACCTGCAAAGATTGGAAACCAATTATCGCGGCAGCCTTAGTCGGATACGCCGTGTTCATGTGCAAGAAAGGCGAGTGCCAGATTGATTTGGGAAAAACGTTTGGAAAATTAAACGGTCAAGGCATGCTCTTAGGAGGATTGGTCGGCTACGCGGCCTTCCAAGCGTTTGTATTGACCGGTAGTGATAACTTTGGATTCAAGTGGAACGACATACTAGGCGTATCCGGAGATGTTGACGTCCAGTTGCCAGGTGTAGAGATGTTCGTCGGTATTGGAGCAGCCGTCGGCGCCATCATGTAAACGAAAAAAAATACAGAAATATAACAATAGTAATTCTTTTTTTTTACCCAAACGTGCTCTCCGACGCGTACTTGCAGTACAAAAACCCGTCCTCCTCGTCCTTCATCTCCTCGTACACCTCCGCGATGGTCTTTGAGATCGGCACCAAGTGGTCTTTCCCGATAAAGAGGAAAATGGCATCGTTCGGCTGGCATTGGATCCGTTTGCGGATGATGAAGATGAACTGCCCGAACGAGATGGTATTCGGAACCAGGTATTTGTTCCGGTCGATCTGCGGCAAGTTTTTCTCCGTCGCCACCCTTTCGACGATGATCGGGGCTCGATCTGGGTACTTGCTCACGATCCGTGTCGATTCTTCTTTTCGCTTGCTCAGCGTGTATCGCTCTTTGAAAGTGGTCATTTTTATATTTTGTATACATGGAGAGAAAAAAAAAAGACCGCGTTCAACCGACCCCGCCTGGAAAGACACAGTCAACAAACATGTTGGATCATGCCCTGAAGTACCTGTACGTGAACGGTCCACGGATGCTGGGGGGCTGGGAAGGGACGCGGGAAGCCGCGATTTGCAACCACCTGACCAACGTGGAGATCTGGGACGCCTTACCGAACGAGTGCCACCAACTGATCATGCGAAAATGCCACGCTTACGCTACCTTGCTGTATTTTGCGGGAGGAATCTACGCGCTCTGTAAGTGCTCTTTATTGCTTCCATCGATGATGGCATGCAAGACACATGCAAAACGTCGTCATCGCCTCGTCGGCGCTACGAGTCTGGCGCTGGTAACTCTCGACCCGCGTGGATTTGCAACGGAAGCATTGAAGTAGGCCCTCTTCGTCGTCGTCCTCTTCTTCTTCTTCCTGCTGCGGTTGCTGGTGTTCCTCCACTTCCTCCAAATTGCCAGCGACCAACGTCTCTAACAGGGACATGTCGAAGGGCGTGTGTGTGTGAAGGTGGTGGACACACCGTTTCAACGCTCGCAAGTAGGCCACGGGATTCTGGAAGCGCTGGAAGGCATAATGCTCCATTTCGCGCGCCCACCCAATGTCGATACGCACGAAGGCCGATATTTTCTCCGCTACGACGACGCGGTATTCCTCGGTACGATTCACGTCTTCCATTTGTATTTTTTTTTTATTGGTGTTGCTGTTACATCAATGCATGAAACATGTTGTTTTGGGTGGTCAGTGTTTGTGCAACAACAGGGCGGTTTACCGGTGGAACCTTTTGGCGGTCGCAACAATCGGTGTTGTGTGCAAGGAATGTTCGGCATACCCGGCACTTCACCAACGGGCACCGATTGACGGTATGCCCGAGCCTGCCGCATTTGTAGCAACGGCCGTAAAATTGAAAGCCTTCACAAGGCGAGGTCGTCGTGTTCAAGAGCCGGTGATTCTTCCAAGGTATTTTTTCTTTTCCGTAAAACACATTGTTTTCCATCGCTTCATTGTTTTGATTGGTAGGTCGGAAAAAAAATATCCGCGTTGGAACTGACCGAGTTTTTCACCGACCATTCCATCAAAATGACTACCATCGTATCCAACGCATTGAAAACCGCCGCCATCGGAGGGCTCATTGGATTCGGGGTCGGCATGGTCTCGGGAATGGTGAAGAAAAAGCCACCCGAGGAAGTAGACGGGGAGGTTGCCATTTCGAAAGACCCGGAAATCGAGCAGATGGGCCACCAACTCCATGAGTACGGGAACTCCCGGCCCGTCATCCATTCCCTGTATGCCTTGTCGCAACTGGAAGCGGCGGAGCCCACCATGTCGCTGCCGCAGGAGGCGTACGCCATCAAGCACGAGATCGACGTGGAACTCGGGGCGATCTTCGACAACACCGCGGCCGACCGCCAGGGCAAATTGAAGGAACTTATCAACGAGATCGTGGAGTACGCGGACGGAAAGGTGAAGAATCTCGTTTTCGAAGTCCAGGAAACAATAACGGATTAAGAGCCGCCTGGCAGACCCATCTGCAAGTTCGTTTTTCTCGCTTCTTTCCAATACAAAACGAGCAATGCAAATATGATCAATAAGTAAACGGAATCAGGCATGGGTGTGTTTTTATTGTCAACAGAAAAAAATAATTTTGGATTTTAGAAATTGTAATTACTTTTTTTTTCCCGAATCCTTCGGTTGGCCGCATTGAACAGCCGCCGCTGGGTATAATTTTTTGACGTTCGCCGTTCCATCTGCTGCACCTGCTGCTTCCAACCTCCCATCAACTTTCGCAACTCTTCCTCGTCCTCGTCGTCGCTATCTGTCGGTGCATCGTCGTAATCCGTCAACATGTATGCCTCTACCTTGCTTTGATAATTGTTGTCTTTTTTCAAAAATCCTTTTTTTACCGCCAGTTCAACCACTACCACCTGATTGCCTTTCGGCAATCCCTCCCGCTCGATGGTTTCCAATATTTCTTTGAACTGGGCGGCATTCAAGAATGCCGGTCGCTGCACGCCTCTGGCTGCGACGAGTTGTTGCTCCAGTTCCGATGCCGAATATTGCTTCAGCGTGCGGTCTGTTTCCTTTTTTAATCGACTACGATTGGCATAAATCCGATCCACGTACTTTTGTTCCGCGACATGTGCTTCGCTCAATTGTTTGCTGCCATATATATCTTCTTGGATTTGGACATCTTGGGTTTGCAACTCCCATTTATTAGTCCGCAAGTATTGTCGCTTGTGATCCGCGCAAACGTGAACGTAGAGGTCTCGGCCAGACGTAATGGATTTCAACGTGTGTAGTGCATGTTTGGAACACGCGGCACCGGATTTTGTAGTGGCGCTGCATTTCGTTCCGACGGGTATGTAGGACATGTTTTGTAACGATGGAAGAAAAAAACTTATAATTATTGAGGGGGTATTTTATCAAAAATATAGTTTCCCTTACATATCATATTTGCCATGGCAATGTACCATTCCATCTCGCGTAAGACAGAGTCCCCACAATCCGTCATGATAATGGAACCATCGTGCGTGCCACCGCCATCAAAACACATACATACAATATCGTCCTCACAACATTCTACACTGCGTTTCCAATACTCCATGAACGCCAGTAAATTTTGCAAGAATGCACGTGACGATTTTTCCGGTGGATTCATGTTTTTAATCGTTTTCATGGCATCATCAAATTGTTCCCATGCATATTTTTCTGCGTCGCATACACCACATCCACCATGAAAAGAACAATTGTTGCAATAATCACATCTACATCCATAACAAAAATTAACATTCATATTTCCCCCGCAAGTACTACATTCTTCTGAATCACCATTTGAATCGGAACTACTCATTCGTTTGTCAAATATGTGGGGAAAAATCAATGGAACGTCCCACCACACCCGTAAAAGATTTTCGTCTCTTTTCCGGTGTACCGGCACAACAAGTACGACGGGAAGAAAAACACGTCGCGGGGCTTGCACGTCAACTCGCGCTCACTGTTGCCTTGGTTTATCCACAGTTTTTTTGGGTGCACCACTATCGTGACTTTCCGCGTGTGGTCCACCGGCAACATCCACCGGTCTGCTGTCGCATCCACGTCCTCCACGCAAGCATCCAAGTGAAACTTCCACATCTGGTCGTTCGCCTTTGCCAGCAAGGTTGGAAGGCTGGACATATCGGAAACATTGGAAAATTTGAAGTAATTTCGCATGTCGAATGCCTCCACACCCTTTAACGTCCACGACCGCGCATCTTGCCTCTCCGTATCGTGGATGTTTTCTTTCCGCTGCCAACTCAGTTGCATGTACGAGTGGAAGACAACCAACTGTATCCCGTACAACTCGTTCAACTCGGTTCGAGGGTGGATCCTCCGCATGGCTGGCAGGCACTCGTCGTACGGGATAGCATGTTTGGTCGCATCCACTTGTTTTATTTTCTCGATGCCGCTTCGACGGTACAATATGCAATGCGCCTGGTAAGTATACCCTTTCTTCACCACGCTTTGGGTCACCGGCACCGGCGCTTCCCCATCCATCGAGATGCCCCCGAAATCGATCGCATCCCACGCCATCCCTTCCAACTCCTGGATCGATTGGTCGATGCGCCACAAGAAATCCGAGTGAAAATCCGCGTCGTCTTCCAGGACCAGCAGGTACTCGGCGTCCGAGGCTTGGATGGTCCGGAGGTGCGACACGAAGCACCCTACCTCGCCTTTCCGCACCTCGCGGTTCCAAAACTTCGCCACCTCCTCGCGCACGCCATCGGTCTTATCCATTTTCCACTTCGGGTACGCCGTTGCGCCGTCTCCCTCGTTGGCTACGACGGGCTCGATGTCCAGCACCCAGTTGGCAGGAATCTCCAATCGCCGCAGGGTTTCCAAGGTCCGCTTCCATTTTTCTGGTCGATCTTTCAAATTCAGGATTCGAATGGACAACGTGGTCGGTTTGGTGTCGTGCCGCCACAAAAAGTCCAAGTGTCTCTTATCGGCCAACTGGTTACTTAGTCTCGCCTCGTCTTTGTGCAGTTGGCCAATACGAGCCGACACCACCTTTATGAAGCCGATAAGAATGTATCTGGTCCCACTGGTGATCGCTTTCCCCGCATGCTTCGATTTGCCACAATGCAGCACCAATCCGCCTTGTTCAGGACAGATAGTCATGTCGGCATGCTCGTAGTAGGTACCGCCGCCCTCGAAGTCGGAGGGGTTGGACAGCAAGAGCACGAAGGACAGTTCGGATTTGTCTCGATGGATCCCCAGTTCGCGCTGGCCCTTCGCGTCGTATTTGACCACGAAGACGTCGAACGGCGTCAGTTTGGAGGAGGGTTCTAAGTTGTAGTTGGATTTGGTAAGGTCCACGATGCGGTCCAATTCCGGCTGGACGTCCAGGTCTGGTATATTCTGGACAGGAATATCGGTGGTAGGGTAATTGTCGTGTCTGGTGGTTTGCCAGCAACCATGCGCCTCTGCTAACCGGATGATGTCGTCGCACCGAGTCCGTGACAGGAAATTGTCCACGCGCACCACTTTTTCCAACGGGTTGATCATCATTTTTAGGATTAGGGTGGTTCTTTTTTTTTAGGATTCTCAACACATAAATAAAATTTTAAAAAATAATATATTTCGGTCATTATTTTATATTTTTTTTTTTAACTACAATAAAATGTATTGGATACTCCCCTTGATCGTTCCCATCCTGCTCCACCCGCTGGTCGAGTACACCCTATCCCACCACTATTCCGCTTTCAAGGACCATCCGCGAAAATTGTACATTCAAAAAAATGTTGTCAAAGGTCTTGCTCTCGCTGTCATGTCTCCGCTGATCTTGCGAGAAGCATTTAACGTGTTGTGCCGGTCCATCTGGAACTACCACTTGCTGCGGCAAATGACGTTGGCTTACGGAATGATCGACGGGTACAGCCTGGTACGATTCTACGACGAATTATCCGAGACCACCCGCATCCACCACACCATCGTCTCCGTATTTTCTCTACTCAACCTGTTCATCGTTTCCGATCCTTGGAGACAGTTGATGGTTTTCGGAGGAATCAGCACGCTCACGTTCCCGGTCAATCTGTACTTGGGGTTGCGGTTCCTCACCGATACGAATCGGTTGAGGCGCATCGCCACGGCTATCTACGTTCCTGCCATCTTCTTCAACGTGTGGTGGCAATCGTGGTTCGTGCTTCTCGATCCATCCTATTGCATGGTAATTGGGTTGTTGCTGCTGGACGATTGCATCCTGTTGCGGCATTTGTTGCTTCGCCAGTAAGCGTTGCTGCCACAGCATCCGATCGTTGTTCCAGTATTCAACGTAACTTGGATGCGCGTGGGCTGGACCATAGATTTTTTCTCTTTCCGTACGATGGTGTTTCCGGACCACTTTCCACACGTCGGAACCAAACATGTCCTCAAACGTTGCCAGGCTAGTGTCATTCACGTCGGCAAGATCTTCGTAGATGAAATGTGCGATTTTAGGCTCGTGCGCCGTGAACTTCTCCGTCACCACTTGCTGGTCGTCCGGCAACACGCATACCTTCCCCATGGTGCATTTGGCACGCAAGTACCGCTGCTCCGGGGTATAGAGGGCGTACGGGTACAGGAAATATACCGCAAGGCACAAGATGCAGAAAACGACGAGTTTGATCATTTTTTTTCGGTTGGGAAAGAAAACCGCGTGTCCCTTCAACGCGCGAAAGATTTTCTCCACCCACAAACAAAATCATGGGATGGGCCCAGCGCATACGCCATTTGGAAGCCTTCCATGGGAAAGAAAATAAACTCCAGCGGCGGCTGTACCGCTTCGTCAACACCATGCTGAAGCGAGACACGTACAAGCATGCCACGGTGGAAGAGATGCAGGCCAAGGTGCAACGCACACTGGAATGGATGCAATCGAAGGCCTCGCTGAACCAACTGAAATCCGACGAACGATTGCTGGCACTGGAAGGCCGGCGAAACCCCGACATTTTAAAAGTCTTGGGCGACACGCTCACCGACTCGCAGAAGCAGGCAGAACTCTTAGCAGCGTTGAAGCACCACTTCGAGCAAGCCGCCGCCGATACCACCGTTAAGACGGTCGATGGGTGGCGGAAGAAATGGTTCAAGAAGGAAATATTTGATTATTCACCTGGCCTATGGTGGATCGACGATGCGTGGCCAGAGAATCATCTGCACTTGAATATCATGTCGTGGAACGTGCTGGCGTCGTCCGCAGTGAAGTACCACACGAACGGAACAGAAGAAACCTTGGCTCAGAAAAAAAGACGACACCGGAAACTGATCGACAAAATGTTAGCCGGCAACTACGACGTGGTCTTGCTCCAAGAAGTGGACGAGGCGTTCGTGAAAGCCTTGCGCAAGCGAGTGACCCGCAACTTTACCAGAGCGCCGACGTACGACATCGCGTTTAAACTGCCGTTGGATAAGGCAGTTGAAGAGGAAGACGGGGTGTACTTGAACCGGCGGGAGACGGCGCAATTCGGAAACGCCATCATGTACAACGTGAAGAACGGGAAGTTGAAGCCCATGGGAACTACCTCGAAATTGATTTGGAACAAGGATGAAACGGTGTACGATCGCAAAAATGCATTGATCATGAACTTTCAATGGTTGAACCGGCCCATCTCCTTCGCCAGCCTGCACCTCTCCGGGAGGAACGAAGCGGCTCGCAAACGGCTGCTGGCAGATATTCTGGACCACCCGACATTGAAGCGGCGCGCGGTCTATGGCGGGGACTTCAACATGGTCGTCGGCGCCGATGCCTACAGCACCTGCTCGTTCGACTACGACCAAGAGCGCAAACCGGCATTGATCGATAAAATCGAGATTGCGACGCCAGAGACGCTGGTGTTCACCGATTACAAGATTTTGAACCTTCCGTGCAAAAACTTCCAGTTTGACAAGGTTGGATCGGATCATTTTCCCGTGGTGGCGAAGGTCGAGTTGGCGCACCCATGGGTCCGCCTTACCGACGAGGGCATCATATTAGCACCAGCACCTTGGGAAGACATCTTGACCCTTCCAACTTCGAAGAAAAAGAAAAAGAAAAAACAGGATATCGGGCGGCTGGCCATGTTTGGATACATCCCGGAACCAAAAAAGAGAAAGAAAGCAAAGAAGAAGACGGAAAAACCCGCCCAGAGCATGAGGGATGCATTGAGGTTAGGATTGGCAAGGCGAAGACATGCGGTGGCGGGCGAGGACGATTTCGCCGCTGGGAAAAAATAAATTATAAAAACATGATCTTGGCAGTTTTAAATTTTATACTCGGTCCAGTTCACCATATGTACCACCATTACTTTTACATTTACTGATGCATACATATAATTTAAATAATATTGCATGAATAAAAAACAAACCCAACAAAAATATGGAGGATAAGGCATGATTTAATGATAAAAATGGATAAATCGCATATCCATCGATAAACCAATCAATTACAAACACAATACCATATGTCACTGCGAATAATAATGCATAAAGTATATTTGCATCAATAATTTTCATTGTGGATAAATAAAAATCCACTTGTATAAAGATTACGTTGAGTATATGTTCACTGACAGAATTTAATCCTAAATAATGTTCATTTGCAATTGTTGGATTCACACGGTGTGAATTTGGATACAATATGAACCATACAACACTTGTAACAATAATAGTGGATGCTACTAAGATATTTCCAGAGATCAAGTGAAAAATATCATAATTTTCAACTGTGCCTGAATGTTTTCGCTCCGTATTTGACTTAATTTCATTGCATTCATGCTGGCGTTCACGACGTGCGCGTAATGATTGATTTGTACCACATATAAAAAAGATAGTAATCAAAGTCCAATTCCATGAAGTATATGCTTTAAATAATTGAAATTTAGTCGCATAAACAACGTTGAACCAAATACATATACAATAGATGCATACAACGAAACGAAAGATAAGCAAAGTATCATAAGCAGGTGTACATTGAAAATGTGGAAATCGCGATTCACCTAATTTAATATTCATATTATGATATACATTGTTTTCAAATGCTTCTGTTACCATGTCCTTAAAACCAGTATTCATTTTCATAAATATATATATACGCCATATAATAATACAAAACAATATACCAATGATTGCTACACACAATGGTGGTGACCATGGGTTTTCTTGCAACATGTTTAGGTAATTTATGTATTAAAATACTCTTTTTTTTTTTGAAATCTGATACATTGGGCCGTCTACATATTTATACATATATATATATATATATATTTATTTTCTTAGTTATATTCTAGTTTTACTATATATACCATACTATACGTAGTGTAAGATCCGGATCTTGTATCAACTCGAGAATAGTTGAAATGAATGGTGTGCATCATTTTAAAAAAATTCAAATATAGTCTGTGATCATTTTTTTACCTTAAATTGAAAAAAATTACCAAGAGAAAAATAAGAAATATTAATTATATTATTATTGATAAAGACAGACAACAAGGGTTTGATTACTCAATATCTCCCCCCTAAACGTTTGTACTGGGCGATGCGCTTGTTTTCGCTGGGTACACCCATCCCGCCTAACCCGATCAGTACCAACAACCCGATAACCAAAGTAATTCCCAACCACGTAGGAAATGGTGCAGGTTCTTCTTTTTTGGTCATTTTGTTGTTGGGGGAGAAAAAAAATCTCCATTCCCAATAAAAACAATGCTCCGCTCCGTCAAACAAGAATTGAAATCCGGGCCACGAGATCAATCGTTGCGCCGAGCCTTCAACACGGTGTTGCGAGGCGGCCAGACGTTGGATGCCACAATCAATGCCATCTCAACACTGAAACCAAGCCTGAAATCCCGTTTCGATGTTACCATGAAAGATTTCGATGTATTTTATCCTACGGAACCTCGGATGGTGTACACGTTAGGAATCATGTACTATTTGATGATGGCATCGGCAAACGACGATGAGATGGATGATAACTTGGGTTGGATCCTAACGTTATTGAATGCTCTCGCTGACCAGACAGACAACAAGTCTCAAAATGGAGAAACAATCGAACCATATAAATATTTCGACTATCTAGAAAATAACAAATTGAAGGATGGCCAAACAACATTCTATCGAAATTGGTTCGACGGGTCCATACGAACCATGGGACAGTTGATGGAGTTTCTCGGCGGGTCCGAGTTGGAAACCATGCAATTGAAGAAAACCGATTTTGGCGGTGGCAGTTGCAAAACGTATGCGAATATCGATTTGGATAAAGTTGATGTGGAATTGGATAACTCCGATCCTATCGTGTACTACGACGGAGAAAAAGCCGTGAAAGTCAAAGTGTTAGGTAAAGGGGTGTTCGGTGAAGTGGTACTGTACAAGGCAGGTTCAGTGCACGTAGCCTTAAAAACATACAAGAATGAAAACGATCGGGAAATTGAAATATTGCAAAATTTAGATGGCTTTGAGACCTGCAATGTAATAGGGGTCCGATTGATAGAGACGGACGAAAAAAAATACTTTTGTGCCATGGTACCTGCCAGCGGTAGCCTGCAAGATTTGGCACCTGCAAAAAGCGAGAAGGTGGCGAAGAAAGTGATTTACGACGTTGCGAAAATGTACCAGTGCATGATTCGGCAGCGCAATTTGTTCTACTACGATATCAAACCGGCCAATACTTTGTTTACGTGTGACTCTTCGACCGGCTCGATTCGAATTTTTGCTGGAGACATTGGTGGATTTTGTGAACAAGGAAAACAATGCCCTTCTACTTACCGTGCCCCGCTCCCGTTCAACAACATATTGGTGTACGACATGGAGAAACAAACGGTGAAAGCCTACCCAATAAACGGCGACAAAATGACTCCATCGATTCTACGAGGCTTGGACACAGCAAAGTTCGATGTCCAAGACATGGCGAAAGACGTCCAAGAAAACGAGATGTTTCTAAAGATCGAAAACGTGTACAAACAAGGCGAATACGTCTTGTTGCGATTCGAGGACGGGCCAACCATGATGGAAAAGTATTTGAAATTAGTCAAGGCCGATAAAGCAACCGTGATAAAACTCAAAACGAAATATTTTAAGAAAAAGCCGGGAAAAAAGCCGGCGAAACAGCCGGCGAAACAACCTGCCAACAAAAACAAACCCTGCTCCAAATTGCGGAAAACCAAAGATCCCAAATGCGAGGAACAAGAAGGGTGTCAATGGGTCACAGGGAAAGGATGCACTGAAAAAGCAGCAAAAAAATCATCTTCCAAACTGGCTGCCAAACCGGCTGCCAAACCGGTGAAGAAGCCAGCCAAGAAGAAGCCCTGCTCCAAATTGCGGAAAACCAAAGACCCCAAATGCGAAGAACAAGAAGGGTGCAAATGGGTCGTAAGGAAAGGCTGTACTGAAAAATAAGCATTGCAATATTTTTTCTATAGATGTTCATTTCCTGCTTTTTTTTTGCAACCCTCCCAAACAAAACCCAAGACTATGACAACCATCATCGGCGCCTCCATCCTTCCCTTCAGCATCGACCCGTTCTACCACGGCATCTACTTTTTGCTCGCCAAAGAGCGAAGTGGGACCTGGCGCGGGTCGAACAAGTGGGACGACTTCGGCGGCAAAGCCAACGAGAACGAAAATCCTTGCGAAGTAGCCTCGCGCGAATTCCAAGAGGAAAGCGCAGGGGTGGTCAAGATCTACGAGAACGAAACTCCGATTCCTCGGCGGTCGCACGAACTGGTTTCCGACATGTTGAAGAACCAACAGTACATGATGCACATCGACTTCAAGCCGGACCACAATCCCTTTGTCTACCGGACCTACGTCAAACAAGTGCCGTGGCAACCCGAATCTTTTCAACGATTTGGATTGCTGATCAACGAGTTGGTCAACCTGAAACATGGCAAAGACGTCAGCATGGCCACCTACAACCACCCCGCCGTTTACAATATCACCGAAGACCGGTCGCAAATCAAAGTCAAAGACGCGTACCTGGAGAAACAGCAGTTGGGGTACTGGTCCATCCCGCAACTTCGGAGCGCCCTCCAAAAACCCAAACGGTTGATCCACATTCGACACGGCCGGAAGCAAATGCTGCGGGAAACGTTTTCGAAGCGCCTAGGGTTCGTGCTGGATCAATTTCGACGGGACGAAGTGCTGCACACGGGAACTTCATTGCCAGTCATCAAGGATCATGCGGTCAATTCCAACAAACAAAAAACCAACGAGGAAACAAATCCATAAACCATGTTGAGCGTCGATACAGCCAACGCGAAGCGAACCCCGAAAACCGAAGGCGTGGCACCTTTTCCCCTTCGTATGCCCAACCAAAATGTAGCCTTGGTGCAAATTGCACACCGGGACCTGCAATGCAGCACGAAAAATGGAAGGGCCGGCCTCCGCATATTGGGCATCTTCGACAAAGAATCGAAGGCGAAAAAACACTTTAAGAAATGCGTCAAGCGGGGACTGGTGGAGCCGCTGCCAGCCTTCGTGGTGAACCTCTTCGAGACCAACGTCATCCCGAACAACAAATCTCGAACCGTCGAATACTTGGCCGCCAAAGCGGAAGCGCTGAAGGAGGAGAACAAAGAGGAGATGGCGGAGCGGCGCCGGAAATTCGAGGAAAAGTTGGAGAAGCGCCGAAACAAAGAAATTGATACTAGGGACGAAGTGCTGGACATGATGAAAGCGAACGAACAATTGAAAGAAGAAGAAGCAAACGACGATGATTCGGACGACGACGACGACAACGAAGGCGTCAAGCGGGATGCCGAGATCCGCAGCCAGAAATTCGTCGCCATCAGTTACTTGCTGGACAAGAGCGAGGAGCAGGAAGACGCTTTCACCATCTACGCGGCGTTCGACAGGCAGGACGAGGCCACCCGGTACGTGAAGGATACGTTGTCCGACTACGACAATTCGCTGCATTTGTTCGTGAACGACATGTACGAGTGGCTGTTCCCCTACATCATCGAGAAGCCAGGGACGTTGAAATCGATGCCCTTCTCGTACCACCACGACCAATTGAACGCTTTCATGCAAACCCAAGCCAATCAAAAAGACATGGTGGCGGCGTACAAAAGGGCGATGGAGGAGCCGGCGAGAACAGACGACCTGGAGATCGAGGAAATAGGAGAAACGCCCGACGACGACGAGCAGAAACAATGATTTTATTTATATTTTTTTTTCTATTCTTTCCTAAAATGAATACCAAAAGGTGGTTGCGCTCGCAGCCCAAATCGACCAGCGTGCCGACACGGCGCCTCTACAATGCCTACCGACGCAAACTTCGCGGTGGGGAAGACTACGAGAAGGATCTGGACATCATGGAGAGGACCGCGCAGTTCCAGGGCCAGTTCAAGATGAAGAAAAACGACGGCGTGATGTTCACGCAGTTGATCGATCAAAACCAGCAGATGATTGAGAGGTACGAGGGTGGCACCGACTTGTTGCGAATTGCCGCCATGTTGTATTTGTTGGCGAAGCACAAGAACGATTGCACGCCGATTGGATCATTTCAATCGATCGACAACTCAGTCCTATTCTATTCTTGGGACTTCAAAAAATACAGTTCATATAAACTATATTGGTTGGCCATTTGGCCCGATTATTTGTACGACTTCACAACTACAAGTGAAATTTATAACAAATTCCCTGTTATTCACGTTGACAAGGAGCAATTGCAAGAGCAGAGTGTTGAAAAGAGAGAAGAGTATCTTCTGAGAAAGGAACTAGAAAAAGAGACATTAGACCAAACGTTCTTCCCATACTACCTTGACCCAGAGAAAACAAAGTTGACGGAGTTCGAACAAGCATGGAATCGTATGTGCGCATCGTCCGAGAAACGGTTCATCTTTGTCTATTTAAGTCTAAATACGGGAATTAAGCGTTATACCGGCTCCCACGCCAACGTCTTGATTTACGATCGCAAGCGAAAAGAACTTGAGCGTTTCGAACCGCACGGTGGACGATCGCAAAAACACTGGTGTAAGGTGGCGATGGAAGGTGATGGGAAGTACAGGGATACACTTATGGCGCAGCAGTTGCCCAATGATTATTGTGATGGCAAATCCTTGGATCGGGCCATCGTCAAGCATTTGAAACCTATTATCGGTTTCGAGACATACATCCCCGCCAAAGCGTATTGCCCTTACCTCGGCTTTCAAAGCAGACAAGCGTTGAAAAAGCAAGGGGTAGATCCAGAAGGATTCTGTCAATACTGGTCCATTTACTACATCGATCTCCGTCTCAGCAACCCCGATACCCCGCGCGATCAGTTGGTACAAAATGCATTACGTAACATTGAAAGCCTGACCTCGGATTTCGGCCAGTTTATTCGCGCCTACGCGACCTTCATGGAATTGATGGTCCGCATGGTGGTGAAGAACCAAGACAAAGGCGAGGGTATTCTTCAGAAAATGGCAGCAGACATGGTTGCGGAGTTTACCGACGACGTCAACTATTCTCCGCAGAAAAAAGCAACCAAGCCAAAAAAAGAGCAGCCGGAGAAGAAACATCCGGCGCCGAAACCAAAAAAAGAGAAGCCGGAGAAGAAAAAGCATTGCTGTTGCGTCACCGGTACCGGAAAGCCGTGCACGCGCAAAGCCGCGGCTGGATCCAAGTATTGCACACAGCATAAAAAAGCCATTGCCAACAACAACGGGAAGTGTTCGAAAAAGCAAGCGGACCCAATTTGTTGAGCGGTAAACCGCCCAATTTTAATATATATATATTTGAATACAGAAATATAAAATCACATTATCGAATATAAATATATAAAATGAATCTGGAGGAACTCCCGGAGGACTTGGCGATAAAGATTTACACCGAGTATGCCCCTGCACCGGATCCAGACCGCGTGTTTTTCCGTATCACGATCATGCAGCAAGTGGA
>CESQ01072329.1_pt1 | contig 17900 bp, 38 predicted proteins | sample 361401 | NCBI WGS metagenome assembly CESQ01 (sample SAMEA2622119, study PRJEB7988) | marine metagenome | isolation source: saline water (ENVO:00002010), including | reverse complement strand
TTACCAGTCGCAAATGGAGGTACTGGTTCAAGCAGTTTTACTGCATCAACAATGACTTTAAAAACTGCTGTAGCTACTACTTCAGGAACAGAAGTTGATTATGGAAGTATTCCATCAGGAACAAAACGAATTACTGTAATGTTTAATGGTGTTAGTGGGAATGGATCAGATAATAGTGTGTTAGTACAACTTGGCACAAGTAGTGGTTTAACAACATCAGGTTATGTTGCTCTTACTACTTGGGGTAGTGGTGCTGTTCAAGATAGTGGTGGTTTTATTGTTTATGGAATTAATAGCACTAATACTATTTCAGGTATTCTTACAATATGTCATATGGGTTCAAATCTTTTTGTTGGCTCTCATGCTGTTAGATACAATTCATCTACTGGTGTGTTTGGTGGTGGTCATGTTCAATTAGGTGGAACTTTAGACAGATTAAGAATAAGACCAAATGGTTCAGATAGCTTTGATGCAGGTTCTGTTAACGTAATGTATGAATCATAGGAGATATAAATGGCATTAAGCAAAATACAAGCTGAGTCAATGAACCTAGCAGATACCTATGCTTTTACTGGAAGTTTATCTTCTAGTGTTGGTCATAGTTTTGTTCCTGAATTTATAGGTAATTTATATTTAGCTGGTAACACTTCAGATGCTTGTGAGTTAACTGGTTGTTTTACAAATACTCATCAAGTTTACAGATTGATTGGCGAGGTTGGTGCATCTTATGCAGGTGAATCTTATACTAAATTTTTCTTTTTAAGTGGAACAGACACAAAATTAGCATCAGGCTATTATGGTAGAGGAAGGTCTTATGATGATGCTTCATCATCTTCTGATTCGGCTCAAGCAGATGGAGCTTTTGCAAATATAAATATGAATCAAGCATCAACTGGTTCAAATATTGTTGATATGTATTTTTATAGAAAACAACATGGATATCAATTATTGGGTACTGCTTCCTTTCACGATCAAAGTAGTGATAGAGGATATCAACTTTTTGGTTGGAAAAATAATAGTGCTTTAGAGTTAACTGGCTTTAGATTAGAAAATGGAGCAGGTAATAATATGAGTGCAGTAAACTTTTCTGTCTATGGGTATAGGTTAAGACAAAATGCAACTGGAGAAATGTTAGGAGCATATCAATAATGGCTTATACAGTTAATGAAAAAACAAATGTTGCAACTTATAATAAAGATACATTTCCACCAACACAAAAAACAGATGCTAAAACTGGTAAGATAACTTTAGTAGCAAAAACCGAAGCAGAATGTATTGAAGTAAAAAAAGTAAGAGATAATGCTCCAGCTATAAGTTTGGATTTTCTAAGACAAAAAAGAAATAGCTTATTAGCACAAACGGATTACATGGCTTTATCAGATGTAGTTATGAGTGATAAGTGGAAAACTTACAGACAAGAATTAAGAGATATAACCAAAACATTTAAGTCAATGAGTGATAAAGACTTTAAATTTCCAACAAAGCCAACGGAGTAAGCCATGCCCTTTATAGGACAACAACCAACACAAGGTAGGTTTATAGAATTAGATAGTCTTACAGCTAGTGCTACAGACGATTATACATTGCAACTTAACTCGGCTAACTATTATCCTGAAAGTGTAAACAATCTTTTAGTTAGTATTAATGGTGTTATCCAAGGAAGCTCTACCATGAGTTTAAATGGTGCAGTCCTTACTGTAGGTGCTACGTTATCTTCTTCAGATACGATTGATTTTGTTAGAGTGTTTGGCAATGTAGGTACTGTATCAACTCCGACAGATGGAAGTGTAACTGCCAATAAGATTGGAACTGGTGCTGTAACAAGTGCCAAGATAGCAGATGGTACTATTGTTAATGCAGATATAAATGCAAGTGCTGGAATTGTAGGAAGTAAACTTGGTACTGGTGCTGTGTTAAATGTTCTTCAAGAAACAACCGATACCAAAGGAAGTGCAATAGCATCTGGCAGTAACTCAGATGTTATTAGCCAAGCAATAACTCCCCAATCTACAAATTCAAAAATATTAGTTAGATGTGTTATCCATATTGGTGCAGATTTAAATTCATATGGCTATGGTAGATTGCTTAAAGATTCAACTGCAATAGGAATAGGCACTACAGCTAGTGGCAGTCAAATAAATGCTTCTTTTCAAGTTATGACAAAAAATTGGACTTATCAAGGTTATAGAACAAGTCCTCATGCTTTTGAATTTTTAGATGCACCAAGTACTACAAGCTCTATAACTTATAAAATTAATCTAGCTTGTACAAGTGGAAACTTATATCTAAATCGTTCTGGAACAGATGTAACAGATAATGTTTGGACACCAACTGTGTTATCAACTCTAACATTAATGGAAATAGGAGGATAGCATGGCATTAACAAAACTTAATTCAGCAAGTATGCCTACTCATAGTGTAATACAAGTTGTACAAGGAGTTCTCTCAACTTATGCTAATCACGATACAGGTACTTTTACAGATACTGGTTTGACTGCATCAATAACACCTTCTTCAAGTTCAAATAAAATATTAGTTAAAGTTGCTGCTCTTGGCATATCTCAAAATGGATCTTCAGCAAAAACCGAATTAGCATTACTACGAGGAAGCACTATAATTCAATATGCCTTAAGACCAGTTCTAACTAATGGTTCAGCTACTTTTGTTTCAGGAGCTTGTGCAATAGAGTTTTTAGACACTCCAAGTACTACAAGTGCTACAACATATAAGTTACAATTTAGAACAAGAGATGGAGGAGATTCAATAAGAATTAATGATTACCATACTGGCTCTGAAAGAAGCACATCTACTATTACGTTAATGGAGATTAAAGGTTAATGGCTAAACCTAAAAATATTTTAAAAATTTATGGAGAAATAAATGCCTAAAACTATTGAAGAACTAAATCCAAAATTAGCTAAACCAAAACCAAAATCAAAGCCAAAGAAAAAGAATGAGCAAACCAACGATGCAAAGCCTACAAGCTGAAATTAATAATCTTAAATCAATCATTGAAGATTTAAGCTCAAGACTAAGGAGATTAGAAACAGGCATCTATGCTGGTATGGGATCTATTATATTATTATTAGCTTCACAAATGTTTATGAGGTAATCCTGTGCTGGAAGCTCTAGCTCTTGCTAATGGAGCATATGCCATAATAAAACAAACCATCGAGAATGGTCGTGAAATAAGTTCTGCTGGATCAGCTATAGCTAAATTTGTAGGTGCAGAAGATCAACTACAACAAGACCTACACAAAAGAAAAAATAGTATATGGACTAACTTTTTAGGCAAGACCGATAATGACCTAGAAGAGTTTATGGCATTAGAGGAGATCAGACGTAAGAAGGAAATCTTGAGGGAGTTTATGCAGTTACATGGCAGAGCTAATCTTTACACCGATTACATTGCATTTTGTGCTGAAGCTCGAAAGAACAGAAAACAAGCAAGACTAGATGCACATAAAAAAAGAGAACACATTAAAGATGTATTTTTAAAAGTTATTTTAGGAATTTTAATAACTGCTTTGTTTAGTGGAGTGATAACAGTTCTTGCAATTATAGCTAGAAAAAGAGGTTTGATATGAGTGCATTTATGTTGGCTTGTTATTTAAATGGTGTTGTTCAAGGAGCAATTTATTTTCGATCTGTAAATGATTGTAAATACTACACTAAATATTTAAACAACCAAACCTATGAAACAGCTACAGGAAAAGAAGTTATATACAAATGTATTTGTAAAGTTGTGCCTAACATTGATCCTAAAAAAGTGAGGGTTTATTGATGACAGAAGATAAAAAGAAATTAATAAATTTAGATTTGAGCAACAATTCTTTTGAGCTTTCACTTAGAATACTTGGCAATGAATTTGTCGCAATTAAAATCGGATCAACAAATTTTAGTGGCAAGTTAATTGCTGGTGGAATCTTGTTATTATTTTTCACTTTAATTTTGCTTGAGGGATTTGGTTTAAACGAAATATTAAAAGGAGTTTAGAATGTTAACAGCATTGATACCAGCAGTTAGTGGGATACTGGATAAGTTTATTCCAGATGCAGATACTAAGCAGAAGTTGAGCCACGAAATAAGTACGATGGCAGAAAAACATCATCAAGAATTAATGTTAGCTCAAATCAAAGTTAATGAAGCTGAAGCAAAAGGTAACTGGTTTCAATCATCATGGCGACCTCTTACTGGTTATGTCTGTGTTCTCGGCTTTATGGTCAATTTTTTAATTTCGCCAATTTGTGCTGGGTTTGGAGTAATTATTCCACAAGCTGATACAGCTACAATGCTTCCAGTTTTAATGGGAATGTTGGGATTAGGTGGAATGAGAACTGTGGAACGATTAAAAGGTAAGGATAAAAAATGATCTGGGTTTGGCTAAAATTTTTTAGATTTTTTAATAAAATTGGAAATTATTTTTATTTACTTCATGTAAATGCTCTTCACTTAAAACTAAGAAAGGAAAAAGAAATGCCAAAAAAAGCTGAAATGTCTAAGAGAAAATCAAAAACTACAGTTAGTGCTAAACCATATTCTAATATGAAAAAAAGTTATCCTAAAAAGAAAAAGAAATAACATGGCACAGCTCTCTAAAAACTTTACTTTAGCTGAACTTACTAAATCCCAGACAGCAGAAAGAAAAGGTATAGATAATTATCCAAGTGCTGAACAAATTTTTAACTTAACTTTGTTGGCTGAAAATATACTGCAACCTATAAGAAATAAATGGGGATCTTTTTTAGTTAGTTCTGGGTATCGTAGTGAAGAGCTTTGTCTTGAGATTGGATCAAAAAGTACCAGCCATCATTGTTGTAACGATGGCTTTAGTGCAAGTGATTTTGAGGTAGCTGGTGTAGATAATTATGAACTAGCTGTATGGATAAGAGATGAAAGTAATCTCCCCTACTGTCAGCTCATATTAGAATGTTATAAAGGTGGTAATTCTGGATGGATACATATTAGCCACCATCCAGAAGATATTAGAAAAGAATGTTTAACCTATCATAGATCACAAGGTTATAGAAAAGGATTACTGCCTAAATAATCTTGATACCTCTAGGCAATGTATGACGTTCAATCCATCCCCTATCTTTTAAGTGGTGCAGATGAATAGAAACAGATGTTGGAGAAGTTCTTTCTTTAAGAACTTGCTGGTCATCTATCTTGCCTTTGCATATCTCTCTAACAGTAGGATAAACTCCTTCTTCTTTATGAAATGCTATAAGAAATTCATAGATTTGTTTTTGAGAAATAGTTAAGCCAATTTTATTGTCCATTCTGATTCTCCTTTGCCTGTAGAGATAATGCTTTATTAAAATCTAATCTTTGCTGTTTAACTTCTGAAATAAATTTTTCTGGAAAATTATGCATAATCAATTCTAGGTTTATATGCTCAAAGTCTTTTAACATTGTCCTCTTTTCTTCTGGTTGTAGTTTAGGACTAGCATAAACAGCACTCATTATTTCTTTGTATCTTTTGACAACATTATCAATTTCATCAAATGTTTCTGATGGTTTATTATTTAATAACTTTAGTTCATAAGATACGTTAACAGTTTGTTCATCTTGCTCAACAGTATCATTCTCGGCTGTATTATCGTCTGTGAGAGCATTAACTATGCTATTAGCTAGATCTGCATCATTTGTAATAATAGGTGGATTAACGACCTTTATATCGCTAGTTTTTGCTTCATCTGGAAAATCCACAGCTTCTTCTGTTGTAATAATTCCTTTAATAGCATCTGGAAAAGCATCTCTTAATGCAAATCCTCTAGCTCTTTGAGCTAACATTCTTTTAGGATATGACTTCCAAGCACCACCTTTATTTAAAAGACCAGCTTTAGTTGCATCTTCTAAAGAAAATTCTCTCAAAGTTTCTTCAACAGTATCTTTAACTTTTCTTTTTACAATGCAAAAAGCAGTATCGCCTTCCAGCCATTCTTTCATACCATAATAATCTGGATGCTTCTTACAAACAGCTACTAAAGCATCTCCCCACAATGTAGCCTTACCATTTATAACATTTATATTTGATAAAGCTTGCATTGGTGGTAAACCAACTTCATATCCCCATTGAATAGCAACTAAAATATTTTGTGGTTTACCTTTATAGGCATCTGGAACTAATCCAGATTTAGCTAATGTTTCTGAAAACTGCATAGCTTCTGTTAAAGACTTAGGTTCTAGCATAGTTAAATTTGGCATTAATTTTTCTCCTTTAATGAAAAGGTATAGCTTTCTTGCATTTCGCCTGTAGCTATCATTTTCTTTTTTTCTTTTAATTTTGTTTCTGAAATTATTTCAAAGTTTTGAAACTTTGCATGAGTTATACCTAGTGTATCAAGAATGTCTTGTATGCCAGATTTAATTTCATCCTTAGTCTTAGTCCATTTCCTAGCTTCAGATGATGCAGTAGTATAGTCAGAACATAATTGTTCAAAATCATGGTTAGATTTTTCTAATAATTTTTCTATCTCAACAAACTCTGGTTTATCTTTATCTTTTATTTCTGGATAATCAGCACCAGTTTTTATTAAAGACCAAAACTCCTGTACCTTTTCAACAATCAAAGAACATAAAGCATCATTCTTATCTATAGGATAAAAGTTCAATCCACCTTTTTGATCAAGACAGGCAACTATCCCCCAAGTTAATCCAGAGCATATCATTTGATGATGAACTTGTATTAACCATTCTGGTCTTAACTTACCTTGATGATAGAAATCTGTTTTAATTTCCATAATACCAGTTCCCATGAATGTAACCATATCTCTATTACTATCTTCAATCTGAATTGGAACTTCGGAGATCTCTATAATACGATCAATAGAAGCTCCCATTTTTTCTGGAATATTTTGGAACACTTCTTTTGGCTCATACATATATATATTTGAACTTCCATTTAGTATTTCTAATTCTTCCTTTGCCCAATCAGCAACTCCATGTTCTAAATGAGTTCCCCTTCTTAAAGCTCTTGGATTACTTAGAAATGTACTGTTCCTAAAATCATCAATCCTTTCAACTTTATTTATTTTATCTCGATGCTTCATTAAAACATCTTGATTAGTTTGGTATGTAGTTTTCATTAAAACGACAGGAGCAGATTCAGATGATCCTAATTCATGACCAGTTCTTGTAAGTTTTGGCATCTCTAAGCTCCTACATTATCGTAGTAACACTTATCGTCTAATGCACAGGCAAACCACAAAAATGCCCAGATATAAAAGATTACAAGAGGAATTAAAATTACTGCATAAACTAACTTAACAGCACTATTAGGGAAAACTATGAAAACAATGATACTATATATTATACGACAAACATAGTTATAGATAGCCTGTATCCCTTTATGTGCTTGACTTAGCATATTTCCCTTTTTTGTACATTGACTTAACGTATTTATCATAAGTCTGTTCCTTACCTTTAGACTTTGTTTCTGGTGGCTGGTTGTGTTTGCGATGGTCAAGCTGTCTTTTTCTTTCAAGACCTTCGGCAGTCCATCTTTCAAATTGATCTCTATCTGATGCATGGTCAATTTCTCCCTCTGTTTCTGTTATGATTGTATCTAAACCATTTAAGCCATGTATATTTTCAAAACCATTAGATCCATAAAATCCTTCTTCTCCTCCTCTTCCTCTAGGATCGGCTGGTGTAATACTAGCCAGATTAGAAGTCATTGTATTTATAACATAATGAGCATGAACTAATTTATCTACTCTCCTAAATGAATTTAAAGTCGAAAGCCTAGTGAGTTCATTATAACCATAATGTAAGATTTCGGCTACAGCAGATATATGTTGAGGATGAAACATTGGAACAGTCATTCGTCTTTGAAAGTTTAATCTAATGTTTTTCATAGCTCTGGTAATATCATGCTTGTATGTAGTTCGTTTTCTATTTGATCCCACTTTGTACTCCTTTCGTATTAATAATCATTATCGAATTAATTTTAAAAAACAATGTATATCAAATTGGCATGTTTTGTTCTGAAGATGCAAATTGTTCTTGCATCAATTTTTCAAAATCCATAAGTCTGTGATGTGCAATACCGATCTGCACTCCTGCAATATCTTTTCGCCATTCACAATACATTTCCATCGCTTCTATAAGTGGCTGTGATGCTTGACAGCTAACAGTTGCACCTTTTTTTTGAACTTCAATCCAACCTTCAGCTTCACACTCATTAATCATAGTCGAAATGGTCTGTCTATTGCTGTGCATTTCATTTACAAGCTCTGTAATCGTGTAAAATCTATTTGCATAAGCTCCATACACCATCCAACGAGAAAAAGCATTTTTTAAGGGTGTCGAATTGAAATATCTTTGTATTTTAGTCATTGATCGAGTTTGCCTAGCTTGAAAGACAGCCATTTCAACTTCTATAATTTTCATACGATAATCATGCAGTAAATGCCTATGTATACTCTCAACAGAATTGTGAATGCTTGAATTGTCGCAACATTGTTTTGTATTGTTCATTATTTCACTCCCTTAGATCTTAAATACATATTTCTAATAGTTGATCCATGCCATTCGCCTTTTCTGGCAGTTGGATAACCTCTCTTATTAAAATCCAAAGCTATCTCCCTATAAGACCATCCCATGTCTAGTCCTCTCTGGATGTTAGGTAATAGATTATCAGCTAGTTCATTAGCTTTAATCTTATTGCCCATAGCACCTTTCTTCTGTGCCTTCTTAGTCATACCAACTCCAAGCTTGGTAATCTTATTGCCAGATCTTGATACATGAGATCCATTAACTTTTATGTCATGTTTAATTCTGGCTAGTGCAGTTTTAGTTCGTTCTGATATGAGCTGTCGTTCATGTTGATTCATAACTGCCATGAAACCAACTGTAGTTTCATCCAGCATAGGATAGTCAACAACTATAAGTTTGATTTTGCCTTGCGATATAACATCGTCAAAGAAGTTAAGAACATCCCCTCTCCTTCTACCTAATCTGGATAAAGAATAGATGATTAAAGTTGCTTTGTTTTTTCTGCAATACTTAATGGCATCATTAAGTACTGGTCTTTTTGCCCATTCGGTTTTACCAGATACAGCTTCTTCCTTAAACCATTCTACATGATGATCGCCACCATTTAGATATTGTTTGATTGCAAAGATCTGGTTTTCAACATCCTGTTTGTCGGTTGATACACGAACTAAAGCACAATATTTGCCTGTATGCTTTTTGCCATGATCAGCTCTAAGAATATTAGTTTCCATTAACTTGCTCCCTTACATTCTTGACAATTACATACAGTTACATTTTTTAGATCAGATATAAGTTCTCGCTTAGTATCATATCCTCTTACATGAGTTGGCTCTAAAGGATCGTGTGTGAATTTAAATCCATGTGGTAAATTTAAAATAAAATCATCATCTGTAACGTCTACATCTCTATTCCAATTAAGTTTATATTTCATTAGTTTGCTCCCAATTTATGTTTTAAATGTAAAATTAAATACTTGGCATATTTCTGTAGAAATTCTTTGTCATCAAAAACAAAAACTTCTTTATTTTGTGCTACAGATTTTTCGTAGCACTCTATAAATAGTTTCAATTTATGTTTATCAAAACTAATAGTATTCATTAGTTTGCTCCCTCTAATTGATCATAGTAACTATCAATCCACTCTTTCATTTCTTTACGAGTTGGTCTTGGCTTTTGACATGATTGAATAAATTTTCCTTCTAAACTCATAACAATCCAATCAAGTAATTTTACTTTTAATGTTTTGTTTTGCATTGATACGTCAACTACCTCTTGAATATAGAAATCTCTATATCTCCAACTAAACCTACCAAATTTATGGCATTTAATTAGTTTGTGTTTTGACATTAGTATCTCCTGTTTAATTAAAAAGTAACGTACACACTTTGTACATCTATTAATAAATATATCATAATGCTATCAATAGCAAGTAGTAACTAATAGAGTTTGTATATTTTTATTTAAATTACCTACAAACTGTTGATATTATTGGAGATTTTATGAGTGAAAAAGTTGTCTTATTCTGCCGAGTATCCAAAGAACTCAAGCAAGCTGTCGAAATTGAAGCGAAAAATCAAAGTAGATCAGCATCCTCATTGGTGGAGAACATCGTTAGGAAGGAAATTCTTAGGTCAAATTATGAAAAGAAAGAAATCTTAGAGAACATAGAAAGACTAGCTGGTCATGTTTCCTAGATCCTTTTCAAAATTTAAAAATAAAAAAGTTAAGCTGGATGGCTATACATTCGATAGTTTATCTGAAGCAAAGCATTATCAACACTCCCTACTCCCAAGATTTAAATCTGGAGAAATAACACATTTAAAAGTTCATCCCAGATTTAGATGCATGATTGATGATGTAAAGATATGTGATTACATAGCTGACTTTTCTTACATAGATAGAAATGCAACTGGATTACAGGGACAAATAGGCTGTGAAGTTGTTGAGGATGTAAAAGGTTTTAAAACCGATGTTTACAAGCTCAAGAAGAAGCTGGTCGAAGCTCTTTATAGAGGAACTAAGATCATAGAAATAAATCCTAAAATATATTCAAAAATAGAACTGGAGTTAAGCAATGATGCAAAAGAAAGTAACTAAGTTATGGCTAGGTAAGTTTGTTTCTGTAAGAGATTATGAAGTATCCAAAGCTATTCAAAAAGGTGGTCTGGTAATTCAACATAATAATGAACAGATGGTATTAAAGCCTAATGAGCTGTCATCATTAAAGCCTAATCCAAAGCCTATTCAATCCAAGTTTAAAGGAACTTATAAGCTGGTTGATATTACATTCAAGCCAATGACAGATGATCCAAGACAAGGAACATTTATATGATCAACCTTAAATGTAAATGCTGTGGAACAATATATAATCTTGAACAATTCTGGGATAGTTTTGTCTGCTATATCTGCAAAGCCTACATCCACAATCCAACAAAATTAAAATGATAACAGCAGAAGAACAGGCAATGTTAGACCAGAAGTATGAGAATTTAATGGATAAAGTTAGAGAAATAGATCCAGCTCTACATAAAAGATTAAGAGCAAGAGAACTAGCTGGTTTCCAGAAACACATTCAAGTCATAGAAAATGATGATCAACAACTAGAGCTGGTGTTGTAATGGATAAAATTTATTACAATGAAATTAATGCACAAACTAGATCTTTAGTTGTCTGGTTAGATGATCTTAAAAATAATCCAGATCAAATAATTAAGATGCATAAACATCATATACACCTTATTGAAATGAGAGCTTGTACTGCTTACACACAGCCTTTTCATAAAGATAAAAAGATAAATAAATGGATAACAGATAAGATCTATGATGTTGTTAAAGTTCACAGGATACAAGAATTAGATGCTTAAATCAGATATAACACCAGATCCAATTAGAGATGCACCAGTAGGAGAACATCAATCTCCAGCTCCTTATATCATAGTTCCAGCAAGAGCTTTCGGAGATACTAGATTCAACCAGTTTCCTTCTACATTTAGATGCCTAGCTTTATGTTCTGCCCATGCTTCAGCAAGAGCTGGTATATTCTTCTGTAATCAACAAACTCTGGCTTCTGTTATGGGATCTTCTCAACAAGCAGTATCCCAACATATGAATAAGCTGGTAAAGTTCGGTTACATTGAAAGACTTAGAAAAGCCAATAATAAAAGACCTTATGGTCAACAAGGAGCTAAATGGAGAATAATATATGATCCTAGAATGAACCTAGAACAAGCCATAGCTAATAGCTCTGAAGGAGATGATATAGAAGCTCAAGAAACACTAGATAAGATAACTCCTAAGAAACCAGTAAGAACTAACATAAGTCCAAAACAAGAAGAGTTAGCTAAATCAATAGCCGATAGATATATTAAAGATGAAAGAGAATACTTTAGCTACGATAGAATATTAGCTGATATTAAAACATACCTGTTATCAGAACAAACTATTGAAAGCTGGAATAGTCTGGGAAATGGTCTTACTTCTCCAATAGAAAAAGGATACTTAAAGCCTAATAATACTGTAAATAAAAACAAGCCACAGCTTGTAAATGGTAAAATAGAAAACAAGCTCCAGCTTGTAAAAGAGAATACCAAATACAAGTCCCAGCTTGTATCAGAAAACAAGTCCCAGCTTGTTAGTAACAATATAATATTAACTAGTAATAATAGTATAAATGAAATTGAAAAGAAAAAGATATGTAATAGTTATATGAATATTATACAAAAACATTATGGAAGAGCTTGGAGCTATGATCTAAGACAAGTGGAATTAGCTGGAGATGTAATAAGAGCTGGTTATACTATTGATAGTTTTATAGCTGATGCTGAAGGTTTAATAGAATGGAATAAGAAGAACAATAAACAACCACCACATTCTCTTCAATACTTCATAGCTAGGAAGAACAACAGTAAGAAGCCAATGGATGCTAAAGATATAGTTAAACAGTTGGCTGGAAAGTTAAAGGTATGACATTATTGTACAAACTCTGTACGTTCCTAAAGAATTTATACACAGCACGATCTCTAAAAAATAAATCTGTGGCAAAAAGCGACTATAGGGGGGGGATGGTCGAGGGGTATCGTGGGGGTATCTCACAAAAATATTTTCTAAAAAACCATAAAACAAAAAAAGGACAAACATAATGGCACAATATAAGTTTAGTTTAATTTACATTTTAAGTATTGTTTTAGTTAACATAGGGTTTGTATATGTTCCATTAATACCATTATTTGATACGATGTATCCACCTATGACGATTGCTGTAGGTTTAATTTTTATTCTAAGAGATTATGCCCAAAAAGAAATAGGTCATAAAGTTTTAGGAGCTATGTTAATTGGTGGTTTGTTAAGTTATGTAATGGCTGATCCATATATAGCTGTGGCATCATTAGTTGCTTTTATGGTTTCTGAAACTGTTGATTGGGGTGTTTATACTTTAACAGACAAGCCTTTACGACAAAGAATATTATTAAGTTCTTTAATATCCACACCGATAGATAGTGGTTTATTTCTTTACATGATAGGTCAATTTAGTCTGACTGCAACATTGGTAATGTTTGTTTCAAAGATGCTTGGTGCTTTAGCTGTATGGCATTGGTTGGCAAAAAAATGATTCATTATCATGGAACACCATTAACACCTAGAGAACAGTTATATAAAATGGCTGGTAAACATTTCTGTGTAAGTTTTGCAGATGCAAGAGATGCAGATCTTTGTTTACAAATAGGTCAATCTATAATGTGGGATAATGGTGCTTTCACATCTTACACTCAAAACAAGCAGATCGATTATAACAAATTGTATGCTTGGCTTGAGCCTAAACTTGGTCATCCTCATTGGTGTGTTATTCCAGATGTTATAGGTGGTTCTATTAAGGATAATAAAAAACTTTTGTTACAGCATCCTTTTCCAGAAAATTTATCATCTCCTGTATGGCATCTTAATTTAAATATAGATTATCTTCTTTTCTTAACAGATAGATATCCAAAAATTTGTTTTGGTAGTTCTGGCGAATATTGGAAAGTAGGATCTGATAAATGGTGCAATAGAATAGATGAAGCATTTAATGAGTTAGCAAAAAAACATAGGCATTTACCACATATTCATATGCTTAGAGGATTGGCACAAGCTGGAAAAAAATATCCATTTGCTTCTGCTGATAGTGTTAATGTAGCTCGTAATTATAAAGATAAAAATTTATGTCCAGAATTGATGGCTAGAAAAATTGATGCCATTCAATGCCCAGTAAAATGGGTTCAGCAACCAACTCAACAACAATTAAAAGTAATAGGAGAAACATTATGGCAATAATCTATGACGTATCACAGGGAACTAAGTATTTGAAGGATGGCGAAGAGAAAACCAGATGGCAAAGACTGGGAGTTGCCTTTGAAAAGGAAGGTAAAATCACTTCTGTTAAGCTAGAAGCTTTACCAATTCCCAACAAAGAGGGCGAGATTTGGTTAAATATCTTCCCTCAAAAAGATAAAGTTCCATTTTAATGTCCAGAGTAACTCCAAAATTAGGTCGTTTTGGTGGCATAGGAGCTATTCAGAAGCGATTAAAGGGATCTCGGTTGATATATGACAATCGAGATCAACTTGCTCTGGCGATGTTAGAGATGGCTTCTACGAATATAACCGATGTTATTGAATGGGAAGGAGAGGAAGTTAAGATTAAGGAGATGAAGGACATACCAGAAACTTCATTAAATGCGATTAAGAAGATTAAAGTTGTCCCTACTAAGGCTGGTAATCAGATTGAGGTTGAGCTTTACGATAAAGTTAGGCTGATGCAGTTATTGGCTAAGAGTGCTGGATTATTAGATGAAGAAAAGGAAGTAGATAAACCAGCAGTTGTTAATATTGAGATGGTTATGCCAGATGATAAATCCAAATGATGAAGAAAAATTTGAAGATTATCCTCAAGATTTCATTGAGAAGATGGATGATCTGAAAGGTAAAGTTAGGAAAGTTTCGATGTTTGAGGTTTTGAGGTTTAGCTGTGATGAAATTGAAAGTCCTAATGGAGTAAATAGTTATGGTTATCAAGGAGTAATAGATGGCAGAAAAAAAAGATGATTTATTAACACCAGCAAGTTTGAAATGGGATTTTAGTGAAAGTCCTACTGTAGCGAAGTTTATGAAGTCTAATAGTTTTGTTAGAGGGATTATGGGAGCTGTTGGATCTGGTAAGAGTTATGCTTGTTGTGCTGAAATCTTTAGGAGAGCTATTCAGCAGAAGCCTAGTCCCAGAGATGGAATTAGATATACCAGATTTGCTATTGTTAGAAATAGTTATCCTATGCTGAAAACAACTACGTTAAAAACATGGCTTGAATTATTCCCAGAGAATATTTGGGGAAATGTTCATCACTCGCCACCGATAACTCATCACATAAAATTACCACCTAGAGGAGATGCTTCTGGGATAGATTGTGAGGTTTTGTTCTTAGCATTAGATCAACCTAAAGATATCCGAAAGCTTTTATCTCTTGAATTAACTGGAGCTTTTGTAAACGAAGCTAAGACCTTACCGAAAGCTGTTATAGATGGATTATCTCATAGAGTAGGAAGATATCCGACTAAGGCAGATGGTGGCTGTACTTGGCGAGGAATAATCATGGATACTAATGCTATGGAAGATGATCATTGGTGGTATCGTCTGGCAGAAAAAGAAACTCCTAAAGGAAAATTTAAATGGGAATTTTTTAAACAATATCCAGCAGTATTAGAAATCCCTCTTGAAGAATTACCAGATGATATGCCAGAAGCTCAAGGATATATATTCCAAGCTGGTAAATGGTGGAAAACTAATCCTAAAGCTGAAAACCTAAATAATTTGCCAGATGGTTATTATGATCAGCTTTTAGGTGGTAAAAACTTAGATTGGATTAGATGCTATGCCAAAGGCGAATATACCTTTGTGCAAGAAGGAAAACCTGTCTGGCAAGAATATAATGATGAAATTATGTCGGCTGACTTAGAGCCAGATCCGACAGTCCCTATTCATATCGGCTTAGACTTTGGATTAACTCCAGCTAGTGTATTTGCCCAGAAACTTAGAAATGGTCGATGGCATATTTTACATGAGCTGGTAACAGAAGATATGGGATTAGAAAGATTCTGTAGTATTTTAAAAAGTGAGATTGCCAGTAGATTTCCTAAATTTGAGATTGTGATATGGGGAGATCCAGCAGGTATGCAAAGAGATGCTATCTTTGAAACAACTGCCTTCCAGCATTTAAAAACTCATGGCTTGATGGCACAGCCAACAGCAACTAATGATTTTAGAACTAGAAGAGAAGCTCTGGCTATTCCTATGGGAAGATTGATAGAAGGCAAGGCTGGATTTATTGTTGATAAGAAATGCATAAAATTAAGAAAATCTTTATCTGGTGGTTATCACTATAAACGAGTAGCTGTAGGAGCTGGGCAAGAAAGGTTTAAAGATGTTCCCCACAAGGATATGCACTCACATATCGGAGATGCCTGTGGTTATTGTCTGTTGGGATCTGAACATAGAATTATGACGAAGCGACCTACTCAATTTAATAATTTTAGACCAACTATTGTTAAGACTTTGGATTTCGATGTTTTCGCTTCCTAGATTAAATAGAGTTTTAAAATTAGATTATCCAGAAGATAAGATTGTAAACTTTCATCCTATGCATCTGGATTTGATTGAATTAAATAAATTTGACCAAGAAAATCTTTTAGAAAATAAACATAATATGCATAAACTTTATGAGTTTGCAAAAGCTGGATTAGGCTTTACTGCAATGTCTGGGAATACAATCTATGCAATCTTTGGTATCTGGGATTTATGGGATGGAGTTTCTGAAGCTTGGTTAATCCCATCTAACAATATTTCCAGAAAAACTTTAAAATTTCATAGGGTTGCTCTTAGGTTTTTTGAGTATTATGCCAGAGAAAAGCATACAAAAAGGATGCAGTTTACTGTTTGTTCGCACAATGTACAGGCTTACAAGTGGGCAGAGAGGTGTTACTTTAAGAGAGAAGCTGAAATGTTGCATTATGGCATTAAAGGCGAAAACTATTATTTATATGCGAGGATATTTTAATGGGTAGTTTATTTGGAAGTTCATCTCCACCACCACCAGACACATCTGATTTAGATGAAAGAGAAAGTAAATTAGAACGTCAAGAAAATGAAGAAAAAAGAAAAATTGCTTCTCGATCTAGGGCAAGGCGAACTGGTGGATCTAATCTATTGATGACACAAAGAGAAGGTGGATCTGCTGTAGGTAATCCAACACAAGAACAAACAACTCTTGGATATGCCAGAAACAGTAGAAACGTATAAAATTTTAAATGAAAAAATTTATTCGCAATCCAAAGTTTAAAGAAGAACCTATTGAAGAAACTTCTGAAGAAGAAGAAAAAAAAGAAGAAGATCAAGAAGGTGGAGAATAATCTATGGCTGAACTTTCTGTAAGTGAAATTAAAAAAAGATTTAAAAATGCTGAAGCTGAAAAAGAGCAATGGCGATCTATTTATGAAGAAGCTTATGAATACTGCCTTCCAATGAGAAATCTTTACGATGGTTACTATGATGGTGGAGCTGTCGGACAAGATAAAATGAAAAGAATTTTTGATAGTACAGCTATTCATTCTACATCAAGATTTGCTAATCGCATCCAAAGTGCATTATTTCCTCCCCAAAGATCTTGGTGTAGATTGACTTCTGGTTCAGATATTCCTCCAGAACGTCAAGTTGAAGTCGAACAAATCCTCGATGATTATAATGAAAAGATGTTTAGCATTATGAATCAATCTGGCTTTGACTTGGCTATGGGAGAGTTCTTACTGGATCTAGCTATTGGAACATCTGTGATGCTGATACAGGCTGGAGATGAAACAACTCCAATTAGATATACAGCAGTTCCTTCATACCAGATTTGTTTTGAAGAAGGAGCTAATGGAACTGTCGATACTGTTTACAGAAAAATGAAAAGACCATTTGATGTAATTATGAAAGAGTTTCCAGATGCTACAATTCCTAAAGAAGTTTCAGATAAATTTTTAGAAGATCCTACAAAAAAAGTAGAATTATTAGAAGCTACCTATGAAAAAGATGGATTTATTTATTATTGTGTATCGACTATGGAAGGAGATCACAAACTCGTTTCCAGAACTCTTAAAGGTATGCCATTTGTAATTAGCCGATATATGGTTGCCAGTAATGAAAAATATGGGAGAGGAGTTGCATTAATGGCTCTTCCAGATATTAAAACTTTAAACAAAGTAACCGAATTAACTTTGAAAAATGCCAGTATTTCTATTGGTGGAGTTTTTACTGCTGTGGATGATGGAGTGCTAAATCCTCAAACTATTTCAATACAAGCTGGATCTGTTATAGGTGTTTCTTCTAATGGTGGAGC
>CESQ01088297.1_pt1 | contig 17921 bp, 15 predicted proteins | sample 361401 | NCBI WGS metagenome assembly CESQ01 (sample SAMEA2622119, study PRJEB7988) | marine metagenome | isolation source: saline water (ENVO:00002010), including | reverse complement strand
GTCTCAGATAACCTAGAGGAAACCTACAGGTCCCAGATCAGCGAAGCAATCCAGAACGAGGCAGAACGTAGAATTTCAGAAAAATTTGATCCAAGCGAGACTTCTCGGCTACTTTCATTATCCCTTCTTGGACTTTTCGAATCTGCAGATGAATCTCTGGTTCCCGCGCTGATGGCTAGACTTGGCCCAGTTAGGGCGGCTTTGGATGGGCATGGCGGTGCCCTTGTGGTATCTAGTGGGGAAATAGTAGTAAGAAGCGACGGAGGAAGGGCTCTTTCACTAGTGATAGACCTAGACGGAGCATGCGTCTCCTGTGGGGCTGCACCGGGGACGCTGAAGGGAATTCAAGACGATTTGCTGCACGATGATGAGGTTTGTACTGTTCGCTTCGATTCGTCAATGCTTGAATGGTTCGATGAGATTCAGCGCGAATTCGTCTTGAAGTTTGGTGACGTCACATTCGTTTAGAGAAACAATCTCCTGATTTCGTCAAATCCCCTTGCCGAGAAACCCAGAACAGTAACATCAACACCCTCTATTACTCTCGAAAAAGAGCCCGCCTTTCCGGCCAAATCATAACCCCCAGCCTTACCAACCCATGTTTCCGTCCCTATCAGTTCCTCCATTCCATCCACCCCTATTTCATCAAATTCAACTATTGCGAAATCAGTCCAGACCTCAGCCATCCAACCCAGGCCAACATGCATGCCAGGCCTATTTCTAGAGATAATTGCCGTGGATGACCAAACTTTGTGTCTCCTTCCGGAGAGCCTAATCAGGGTCGAAGTAGCACTAATTTTGTCCCTTGGTTTGCCCAATGCAACCAGGCAATCATCGGGATCCTCGACTAGAGTATCTGACACCACAATAATTTCTACTCCATTCGCCTCATCGGGGCCAAATTCCAATACGGCAGACCTGGCCTTGTGAATGCATGATGCTTCGACCTGGAGATTGACTGCAAGACTCATCGAAGGTTCTGGTTCTGTTTCTCCCAGAACTCCGAATAGTAAATTCCCCCCATCTGATTCTGGGAGGGCCCGCATCATATCCCTCCTCCTTTCGGATTCAGAAGCGAGAAGAATTGTGACCATCCCCTAACCTCAGAGATCGATTTTCGAACCACAAACAGGACACCTAGTCGACATCACTCCGGGCTCCCTGGCGAACCTGCTACCACATTCTGGGCAGTTTACTTGGGCTGCATTTTGGGACGCCATTGGAGATGCGGGAATAGGGATTTCAAATGCCGCATCAATGGTTTCTATCTCCTCATTTTCTAGCACGGCCTTATCCTCATAACCTCTCTTTTCTCTCCTTGCCCTCCTGCTATCGCGCCCGCTTAATGGGAGCATATCCTCCTCACCTCGGACTATTTCGACCTCGTCTGAAGCAATCGACAAATCGGTTTCACCTACTAGATCAACTACGTCATCCTCCATCACTACGCTGGCATCCTTGTCAATGGACCCCCTTCTGCCCATCCATCTGACTCCCTGAGCGGAAACTCCGACCAAGGTCACCATTCCAAGAATGAGGACGGCCATTGCGACACCAATTACTAGAATCTCGAAACTCTCTTTATCCAAGCCGAGAGATGATCTTAGCTGATCGGCTATATTTCCTTCGCGTTTGGAGGAACCGTCATCTATCAAAGTCCTAATTTGCCAGCCATCAGATGCTGAGACCATCATCATGGTTTCTCCAGAATCTTCTGACCTGTCTATAGACTTGTATTGGCCTCTGAATAATGTGTTGGAGAGGCCTATCCAACCATCATCATAGTCAATTAACCCGTATTCTACTTGAGGGCCACTTGCCCCGACTCTGTCAAATAGGACCTGAATCCCCCTATCCGATTCTACTATGCCGATTCCTGCCATTCCTCTTGCCGGAATTCTTGTTTCCATTCCGTCAATGGTGACGAAATTTGAATCCGTTACAAAAACGATAAGCTCTGAGTCTTGGGGGTCCCCTTCTCTCCATAGCGATACCAAGGTATCCTCGTCATCATCTTCGATAACTGTCAGCACGGGGAGGGCAGCCTCATCACCTACTGCTTTACGATATGTCCACTTCTCCTGGCCAATCTCGCCATGAGAGTACCAAACGCCAAGCCTGTCCTTCCCAGTGGTGTCATTTCTGACTGTTTGGTATAGGATATGGGCCTGTTCATGTCCAAATTCGATAGATAGTGGATCATTCTGATAAGGGTCAGCCTCGATGTTCTGGATTATTTCAGCCTGAAGATTCCAGTCATCTGAGGACAGGGGGTTTTCTGAATGGAGTAGGAAGATGTTGGTCTCGTCTTCTAGGCTACCTCCGCTGAAAACGTCCCTGTGATATCCGGAAACAAGAATTTCCGAATCCCTGATGTCCATGTCTATGCCCCAATATTTGCCATCAGAAAGCGGAATTCCCGGGAGCAGGTCCTGAGGGGGGGCAATTCTGCAAGTTGAGTCTATGGTAGAGTAACTCAGAGTCTGCATTAGGTACCAGTTCGGCCCCAAGTAGCGTCTTGTCCAAACAATATGTGCAAAACCTTCGTCAGTTCCGACTATTGCAATGTCTCCCGACCATCGTTCCTCAATCACGCTATTGCATTCAATTAACGATTTGCTCTCAGTTAGTTTGTACATGAAAAGAGAACCGTCTTTCTCGCCAATTAACAGATCGTCGCCCTCTTCGCTATCTAGGCTTACTATGGCAAGGGGTGACTCTCCCGGATTGAGGTCAGCATTCCTCGGTCCAGACAGGGTCGTACTATCGATGAGAATGGTCTTGAGCCGTTCGTTATTCGACCAGTCATTGTCCCCTCCGCTTTCCAAAATGACACTAACCCTAACGTCTAGTGGCCCCGTGGTATTTGGAGAAAAGGGAAAAGAAATCATCGAGTGAGACCCTCCCAGTACTAGTGGAGTGGTTGAATTTCCAATCAATTGCCACCCCCTATCTGTCATTATTTCCAGAGAACCCGAGACTCCGACTGCATCCTGTGAGCCTAGGTTGTCTACTCTCGCTTGGATAACTGCAGACTCACCAGGTCTTGGAACCGGGCTAGACACCGTCACTGCAGAGATTGATCCTGGCCGAATCGCAAGGTCGACCCCGGGTGGCCTCGGGTTGACGGAGAAGGAACCGACAAGGTCGTTGTTGCTGTCGTCTAACTCTTGGATCGAATTCAGGGGGTCGATGGTTATGGATATGAGAGCGTCACCCGAGTCCATCGGATTCCAATACAGTACGACTTCAACGAACTGGCCGGAGTCTATGTTTGAAATCACATACTCGTCTCGCCTTTCTCCCCATTCTTCCAGAATTACCCCTACGTCGGTGGCAGCTTTGTCCCCTGTATTCCTAATCGTGGCCCTGACTTCCAAGAACGTGTTGACGAATGATTCCTGCATCGGAATGCCGAACTCCTGGACTGAAATAGATTTACTTACAAAAATCAAGTCTGGCATAGGGTCTATGTTGTCGACTTTGACAACCCTCCTGATCTCTTTAGAAATCACCCCAACAGCGCTAAGAACTCTTACTGAGATTCGGTATTCGTCATCTTTGTGCTGTGTCGTGTCCCAGTTGAAACTCCATTCAGTCCATCCATCATCATCATCTTTGCAATCTACTCCATTTCCAGAATTCTGAGCAGCTTTGAACATATGGAAACAATATGCGTGACCTTGGAAATCAGGATCGAGACTGCCATCCCCTTTGTACCTGGATGTAGCGTGCTTCATCCCCTTTTGGTCCTCTATTGTCCAATCTCCATCGTGGTAAAATGAACCATCCTGCCATTCCTCACTGTCTAATCTCCATTGAATTGTGGCATTTCCTATTGAATGGAACTGTCCATGAACTCTCACATTCCCTTCCAAATCGCCTTGGCCACTAGGGCCTTCTAATGAGATGTTGACTCTGCCCACTGGGAAGAAGAACTCAGTTGTATTGCTCCATCTGCCTATGTCATTCCTCGCTGCAACCATCCCTGTTACTGAAACATCGGTGTATTCATCCGGAAGGTCTGGAACTTCGAATGGCGTAGTCCAGTTGGCTATTCCCGTGGGATTCGACCAGTTTACCAGAGTAGACTTTTGCTTGGGCGTGTCGGAAGTCTCTCTGTATTCCATCTCCACACTTACGACGACTTCCTCGATAGTGCCATTGTCCTCGCCATGTTCGTTGATATGCCCTCTCAGATTGTACCCTCTTCCCTCCACCAACCATGAATAAGCTGACGGACTTTCTATCTCGACCCAATGCCCCTCTTGGTTCGCTCCGGGTCCTGATGTCTCGTTGCCCCCCCCGCCTCCAGTGTAGCCGAACATCTCACTAGCCACATTTCCGCCGTCAATAATTCCGAAACCATATCTGGTGTTCCAGTTGTTTTCTTGCCATGTCTCATCTGTGGACCATTCATCTCTGAACTCAGAGCCACTTGCGAGAAAACTCCTTATGGCCTCATATCTCTCTATCCCAGGATTATCTTCCTCCATGAATGGCATTTTGCGCATTTCGCCGATTTCTAGCATTATTGCCACAAGTCCGGCCACTGCAGGAGTGGACATACTGGATCCTGATAATTGCGTGTAGTCATCACTTGCCCTGTTGACTTCTGAACCCGGAATTATTCCAGATGATTCGGCATGCTCTGCAGAGTTGATATTGGATCCAGGTGCCACTACCCAGGGTTTCATTTCGTCCCAAGAGTCGCCGTCTTCGTCATCCAGTCTCGGGCCATAGTTTGAGTTTGAGCTAATCGAGTCATCGCTACGTTCTATCGTATTCTGGTCATCTAGCCATCCAACGGTGATTGAGGTATCAGCCGCGCCTACGGAGTTAACATTGTTAGCCCCATCATTTCCAATTGCCGCTACGCAGACCAAACCATTCTCTGAGGCCTGATTAACCAGATTTCCTTCTGCTGTTGTCCCATCTTCGTTGTTGTCTCCAACGGTGCTAGCTCTTCCGAAGGACATCGAAAGTACGTGGATGCCTTTGCTTGATCCATTATTCCCCCAATCGGTGTCTTTGTTGTTAATTGCCCACTGGATTCCGGCTAGAATTGACTGGGAGTTTCCTCCGCCATAGTCTTCCATGACTTTCACATCGACAAGATAAGAACCCGGGGCATACCCCTGATTAATCCGGCTGGAGTCCCCAGTTCCGAGTGCTATTCCGGCTACGTGAGTCCCGTGTCCATCCCCATCATCTGGGTCCTCATCGTTGCATCCTGATTGCCCCACTCCCGTTGCATCGCATCCTCCGACCCATTTGGGGTCCTCTAAGTCATCTGGTTCCTTTGTGTTGTCCTTGTTGTTGTCCGAGAAATCGTCAAGTGAGAAGTGCTCATTGTCTACACCGGTATCAAGAATCGCGATTACTTTACCAGAACCATGGTAACCAAGGCCTCTCAAAGCCTCGTCATAGACTCCCGAGGTCCTAACCTTGGACCCTTTCGTCGCTTTATCCAGATATGGGACGATGACGTTCTGTTCCTCGACAAGAACCACTCCATCCAGCCCCCATATGCCGACAAGAGAACTAATGGGAACGTGATCTAGGACAATGGCATCCAGGTGATCCATCACCATGAACCAAGATCCTTCCTTTTCCCAACCATATTCCTCGATCTTGCCCCTCAATGAATCGATATCCGATTCTCCCGGGTGCCAAGCATAGTGGACAATTATTGCTACTGTTCCCCTGCCATCGGTTCCAATGATTGAGGTAAGTGAGACCGACTCCCTCTCGCCTGCTAAGATAAGTTGGAGCCTGTCATCCAAACCATTGGCGTCCGAGTCGGACCAGAAACCATCCCACCACCCAAATTCCATTGCTGGGGGGCTAGAATCAACAGGCGTATGGGATGGGCTGCGATCTTTCTGGCATTCTTCTTCTCCGCACATCAATGGCGGAATAGTTGGCCTTTCGCTTCTGATAAAAACAGAAGATTCAGAATCTTCTACATCCGGAACATGAGCAGCCCCAATGGGCACGTCAAGCAAGAAAACCAGAATCGCGATGACAAATGGGAAGAACTTTCCTCGACCTCTGACCATGGCTCTCTTAGAGAGCCAAAGTCAAGACCTGTATAACTCCAACCTGTACGTGCTTGCCAGATTGCCACTTATGGCCACTTCATGTGGCTCTGGGAAAGAGAGCATTTCAACCTGCATACCCCCCTATCGTCGATAGCGATGATTTCCCCATCACAAACCGGACAGATAACGTGTTCAGCTAACTCTTCTAGCCAGGCTCTCCTAGTTTCCAACTCGTCCCCCTCTTCTCTAAGCCTGGTCAGAATTCTTGCAGCGCTCCCTTCCAAGTCCTTTCCCGCGTACGACCAAGGGTCATTTTGCAAACTACCCATCCTAGCAGTAGCCTGTTTTCTGATATCATCCGACAATGAAGAGGATTTTCCCGAAGCGCCAATATCCCCTATCGGACTAGGCGCTCCCTTTGCGATGGGTCTAGCGAAAAGGTAAGCTAGGAAGAACCCGCCCACATGTGCCATATGGGCTATATCACCCTCTCCTGAAGTTCCACTCTGAATCGCGTACATATGCAAAATTTCCATCCCTAGTCGGATGAATGCAATTAGCCAAACGGGCCAAGCTTTGATTAGCAAAAGTAGGGGGAATTCGATTTTGTCCTCAGGCCAGCAGGCCATGTAAGCCCCCAGAAGTCCGAATGCAGCCCCACTAGCCCCAATCCCGGGGGTATCTGAGTCTGGATGGGTCAAGATCCAAGCGAGGTTCCCACCAAGGAATCCCATGAAGTATACAGCAAACCATCTCTTTGCCCCCAACCGCTGCTCAAGGGGAACTCCGGCCAATGCTATTACGAGGATGTTGAAAAGAACATGGATAAAGTCTGCATGCAACCATGCAGAAGTGAACATCCGGTGGAAATGAGAAGGTTCCCCTGACAAAGAAGGTATCAGACCGAAAATATCGACAGGAAAGAAATCAAAGAACTCGTGTTGGAGAACTGTCAAGAAGTACTGGACAAAATGGACAAGAAGTAGAGAAAGAACCACTGCAAGCGCCAAACTATCCCCTTTCCTGCCAGCGTAGAATATCGGCCCAACCGCAGCCAAAAAGAGAATCGCAATCCAGAGAAAGTCAATCGTCTCTAAATGATCCCAGAGAAAGTCTGTGTCTCTGGTCATTGATTGGTCCCAGATGTTTGCTCTAAAGAGGGATTCGCAGTTATGGAACACTCAATATGACAGTCCTCTGCCGGCACAATATGCCCATATCGACATTGGCCCAGGTAAATGGGATAGAAGTACACAGGGGACCATCCGTGGTGCTGAATAGGGCTTCTGTCACCATAGGATCGGGAGAAGTAGTTTCAGTAATGGGCGACAATGGTTCTGGAAAAACGACACTGATCGAGTCTTTTGCTGGAATCTTGCCATTGAGGTCAGGGGAAGTAATCTGGCATGATGAGGGGGAATCGATATTGGTTAGGGACTCGGATGGTCGCAGAAACCCTCCTCCCTCCATGGGTCTGACACTTCAGAAGGGTGGAATCTCCGGTGAAGAGACTGTTTCAGAGAGATTGGAAGTATCCCTTTATGCCTCAGGCATTCATCCTCGGAGGGAGAAAATAGAGGACCTATTGGGGCACTGGGGCCTCCGCCATAGGTCCGACGATCGCGTCGCACACCTTTCTGGCGGGCTCAGACGTCGACTATCCATATTGTGCGGCTTGGCCCCTGCAGTACTAAGCGAGACTCCCAGAGTAGTCCTTCTAGACGAGCCATCTGAAGGTCTAGACGACTCCGCAAAAGAGATACTGAAGGGGTGGATTAGGGCGCTATCATCCCGGAATCATGGTATTTTATTTGCAACTCATGACAAAGACCTCTCGTCATGTGCAGATAGGATAATTTCAATCGAAGACAGTATCCTGAGTGAATCGCCCGGGAAGTCAATCGGAGAACCCTGTGAATTGCCCAAACCCGTCAAATCATCCGAGAAACGCGCAATCTCATCTCTAATCCGTTGGTCAATTAGAATGGAGATTCGAAACCCCATAGAAACAGTTGGAAGGGCAACCCCAGCAATTGTTGCCATCCTACTCTCTTATGCCTTGTTGATGGATTACGACCTACAGTCTCATGATAGCAGGCTCCTCTCTGCTTTGGTACTCGCTCCTGCCTTTATCGCATCGATCTCATCACCCGCATTGGTATCCAGGCTTTCCGAGTCTGATTGTGGTCGTTGGTGGGATGCTGTCGCCGGCCCGATGGCAAGACCAGCTTTCTCAATTACCGGGGCTTCGATTATTCTGCCGATCCCGGTAACATACCTTTCCTGGTTCGTGCTTTCAGGATCTGTTGATGCCCAAGTTTCTTCCGAGGTGCTGGCGTGGTTGTGGATTCCCGCCTTGGCCATGATGGACTTGGCGATTGCATCTACGGCCCTCCATCTCTTGGTTTCCGACCTTTCTAGGTCTTCAGCCGCCCCTGCACCACTCCTGCTGGTAGTAATGGTCTGGCCTTTCCTCGAATTGACAGATGCACTTTCTTCAATCATTGACAACGGGATGACATGGGGCACATCAATTCACGAACCATTGGTCACTTGTATCGTTGCTAGCGTAATCTCTGCTCTTGTCTGGCTCTCTGCTATCTTGATTCCAGATTACTGACCAACAGCATTCATCACTATGTTGTTTTTCGCACACCTGTGGGGGATTACAGAGACTCATCAGTAATCATTACTGTATTGGGACTATCATGTGCCACAATTACGGCCTTGCTTGGATTCTTCCAAGCTCCTTTGGTCGACCCTGACAATTGGAACGCCCCCGAGGCATATCGGATACTATTCTGGCACGTACCATTCGCATGGTCATCATTCCTGTCCTTTTGCCTTCTCTTCCTTGGTGCCGTTTCATGGTACGCCAAGCGCTCTGAGAGGGGTTGGGCTATGGTCGTCATTAGCTCTGAACTTGGTCTGCTGTTCGGTTTAGGGGTCCTGATATCGGGCCCGATATGGGGGTCCGTCGAATGGGGGGTCTTTTGGGACTGGGGCGATGTTAGGCTAAACACATACGCACTCTTGACTTCGGTGGCCTTGTTCCTTGTGATGTCACTAAGGAGCCAGCCCGACGGGGAAGAAACCAGGGACACACTAGCCGCCATTGGTTTGTTCGGATTCATTCTGGTACCAATTACCGCTGCGGCAACAACAATCTGGAGGAATAGGCACCCAGGAGTTATTCTGAGGGATTCCGAGGAAACCGGGGTTGCCCCGGAAATACGTAGTGTGATGGGTTTTGGCGCAATTTCATTCATGATCCTGTTCGTTGGTTTAGTTTTGCTGAACTACTCGATATACAATCTAAGGGCGGAGTTAGAGTCATTGAATAAGGAGATCGACAAGGGGGAGATGGATTGACCGGCGAAACAGCTGCCATAGTCACCTATGCACTGTTGGCTATCATCTTGGGTTACTATTCCTTTAGCAGGATTTCACAACTCTTCGCCCTCAAGAGAAAGATCGGCGAGAAAACATTCCAAGACGCTGAAAGATGACCCCATGTTCTCGGAAGCCTTCTAACGGGGCGGCTTGGCGGGGAACTGGTGATCTAATGTCTGGAGGTGCCTTTTGCATCACATGCGGAGCAGAACCCCCGTTGTCCACAGACAGGCTATGCGAATCCTGCCTCAGGAAGAGGACGACCCTCTCGAAGATGCCAGAAACGATTCAACAGAGGCGCTGTGCAAAGTGTGAGTCGTTCGAAATCAGAGGTGGTTGGTCCACTATGGACGGGGATGGAATCGCAGACCTCCGGATTAGGGAGAATCTGATTCTCGAGGTGAGGGCCAAGAAGATTTCAGTCGACTTTTCGGTTCAGGAAATCGACCAGAGGACAAATAGATTGCATATCGAAGTCTCAGGCACGATTGATGGTTATGAATTCCATGACTCGCACTCTCCGCTTTTGCAGACTAGCAATGCGGTCTGCACCCCTTGTACGAGGAAGGACGGAGATTACTTCGAGGCAACAGTCCAACTAAGGTCCGCTGGTAGGAAACTGAACGAAGAAGAACTATCAGATCTCAGATCGACCTTGGATGAGTTGCTCGAGTCGATGGAGCCAAATCCCATGTTCTTCGTCTCGAAAGAAGGCCCGGTAACCGGTGGTTGGGACCTCCAACTGGGCTCCAAGAGTCTCGCAAGGACCTGGGGCAGAAAACTCACACGATCATTCGGTGGTTCGGTCAAGGAGAGCTCAACCGTCGTAGGGGTCAACGAGGGCGTGGAGGTCACGAGGCTTACTCTAAGTTATAGGAAGCCTGCTTACTCCATCGGCGACGTGGTCAGATTCAAGAAATCCATATGGTTGGTGGATAGTTGGCAGAAGGATGGACCAATTCTAAGGAAAGTGGACCGTTTTGAGAGGTCCGGGGCGACATGGAGGGACATGGAGTCCTCTAGTGTGGTATGTGCTCGTGCCGAACAGAGTAATGTGCAGATTCTCAACCGAGATAGTTCCGGCGCTGAATTCATGGATCCCTCTGACTACAAGGTCTCAACCGTCGCACTCCCGTACGATGATGACGGCGAGGCGATTGATTTACGTGTTGGATTCATAGATGGGGGATGGCTGGCTTTACCAGTCTCCGGCAAGGGAGGGGTGAAATGAGCGAGCCCGATTTCGAAGATTTGCTTTCCGAACTGGATCCTCGCGACATGGCTGGATTCACCAGGAAGTTTGTCGACGACCTGCAGTCCTCAATGTCCGCCGATTTGGGCATTGTGGAAGACTCGGACTGGAACGGAGTCCTATGTCTCGGGATGGGCGGTTCAGGTGCAGGAGGCTTGTTCCTGAAGGCCCTCTCCGATGATTCTGGTGGCCTTCCATTCGTTGTCTGGTCTGACTATGGGTTGCCTAGTTGGTGGGGTCCAGAGTGGCTCGTTTTGGCGACTTCTTATTCTGGAAATACGGAAGAGACACTAGACGGGGTTAGAGAGGCTATTTCAGCAGGCGGGACCGTCGTCGGAATTTGCTCTGGAGGAGAGTTGGAGGGCATTCTCTCCGAAACCGACGATTCAGTTTCTCTTCGTGTCCCTCCCGGACAAATGCCTCGTTCAGCCTTTGGGCACATCTTTGGGACTCAATTGTCAGCATGTTGGGGGCTAGGGCTGCTCCCAAGGCCAAAACCCGAAGAGATTTCTGCTATGCTTGGCCGACTTTCTCAAGCATCTGCAGAATCAGACTTGTGCACCAATTCCGGAATGGTCGCGACTCTCTCCCGCTCCTTAGTTGGGAGTGAAATAGGGATTGTTGCCCCTACTTCACTAGGTCCAGCAGCATACCGTTTTTCATGTCAGCTGAATGAAAACTCGGCAATGTTCGCCGGTTCTACAGATCTGCCTGAGATGAATCACAATGAGATAGTCGCATGGACCGGCAAAGAACCCCATAATCGAGCGCTTCTGCTATTCTCTTGTGACGGACTAAACCCTCGAACCAGTGCCAGAATCGAGTGGATGATCCAAGAGATAGAGGCAACACCAACTTGGAAATTCCAGTGCGAAGGAGAAAGTCTGCTTGAAAGGCTCCTGTATGCGGCCCACGTTACAGATTGGATATCGATAGGAGTAGCCGTCTTGAGAGGGGAGGATCCATCTGAAATGCCAGCGATAGAGTCGTTGAAGGAACATCTCGCCTCGCTTCAGTAAATCGGCCCCAGAACTAGCCTAGGGTCCGGGTACTCTTCTAGTGCCTGTTCTCTGTACTTGGGATCAACCACTCCCGGCATATCATGAGTCGCGGGTTCGATTAGTGACAATTGGAAGTGAAGGTGTGGCTCCCAGCCACCATTCTCGTGTTTATCGCCCATCCAACAGATTACTTCTCCGGCGGAGACTGGTTGGCCTACTTTTTTGTCCGCAATCGAGGACGCGTCCAAGTGCCCATATAGGGCCCAGAGCCGAACTCCTCCAAGCAAGTGCTTGGTAATCACCACATTGCCATAATCTCCGTCAGCAGGATTGTAGCCAAAGTGCGAGATTTCTCCGTCGGCGAAAGCCATGCATGGGGTTCCTACAGGCGCACCAATGTCGACACCAATGTGTAGGAATCGATTTCCTTCAAAGAGATCAGTGGAATACATTCCAGGGCGCAGTTCATCGTATCTGCCGATGTCAAAATCGTAATTCGAAGGGGAGTATTCACCCGAAGTGAAGTCCCTTACTTCGTATTCATCAGGTAGATGTACTACGGGGTGGAAATCGTGAGCAGTCCAGTCAATCATGGATTCGCGAAGAAGCAGGGGTAAATCACTCCTCTTCCGACTCCTCCGCTATTTTCCTGACTCCACTTTTCTCTCTAAGGTCCTTTTTCACCTTAGCCCCAAGTTCCCTGAGCATCTCCGTTTGTCTGATGACATTGCCGGTCCCCCTGGTCAATTGATTCTCTGCATCATCGTATGCCGCTTTCGCCTGTCCGAGTTCGAAACCAATCGATGTAAAAGATTCAAGGAATGTGACTATCTTATCGTGAAGGTGTCCCCCTCTCTCCAAAAGCGCCATTTGGTTTCGAGACTGATTTTCTCTCTTCCATAGCTCCTGGATGAGCAATAGGGAAATCATGAATGATGAGCCACTGACTATTTTTACTCGCCGATCCGCCACTAGGTCTTCATATAGGCCAGGATCAACCCTCATGGCATCGATGAATGCACTTTCCAATGGGACCACCATGAGGACGAAATCCAGAGTGTCAATACTCTCCATGTGTTGGTAATTCTTTGAAGCGAGATCTTGAGCATGCTTTCGAATTGATTTGCAGTGCGCTTTCATAGCAGCAACAGCCCCTTCTTCGCTGTCCGCGTTTACGTATTCTGTGTATGCGGTTAAGGAGACCTTCGAGTCAATTACAACTTGCCTCTTATCAGGGAGATTTAGGACGAAGTCAGCCCGCTTTCGCTTTCTATCCACTCCAGTCTCAGAAAATTGTTTGACATAGTCGCGCTGTTCTACGAAACCCATACTTTGTAGGAGATTCTCAACAACTACTTCGCCCCAAGCACCCTGTGCCTGAGAGTCGCCCCTAAGAGCAAGTGTGAGCTCCTTTGTCTCATCAGCCAGAGTAATTCCCAACTTACTCATGGTTTCAATTTCCTTTTCCAATCCCAGAATTCGTAAGGAATCCGCCTTGTCAGCTTCATTAATGGCTTGGATGTACTTTACCATGCTGTTGGATAATTCGGAAGTCGCTTTCTTGAAAGAAGACTCCTTTTCGTCGTCAGCATTCTTCACTGCAGTATTGAATGCATTGGCGGCAGCTACCTCAAATGCATTTTGCATCTGCTTCTGCATTGTATCCTTCTCACCCATCAGGGCTTCTAACCGGGCCTCCGTAGTCGCCACCTTAACTTCACTCTGGGACTTCGCTTCTTCTACCAGTCTGCCCTCTCGCTCAGACATAATTTTCCATACTACGGCTGCTGAAATCAGCGCGGCAATTACACTCAGTATTGGCTCCGATAACTCAGCCATACAAGTGCATTGAAATCCAGAGTACTTGAACTCTAACATGGCATCAGCATTTAGGAAATCTGGAACAGATTTTCTTAGGTGAGTCCATCCCGGGCCATGAGAAACAGGAGGCTTGCGATGATGCTTTCCCGCCTCGAGAAAATTCAATCCCCCTCAGTCGAACTTGAGCAGTACTGCACTGACGGTGAAATCGCCGCCAGATGGCTTTCCGACATTTCTGCATTCGGAGATTTGTATGTCGGATGTACCGTGGCCGATTTGGGAGCAGGAAATGGACTACTAGGGCTAGGAGCAATGGTTCTGGGTGCAGAAAGGGCGATTCTTATCGAAGCCGATCAAGCGGCTTGTGATGCTGCCAAGTACAATGCTGAGAAGATGGGCTTTACTGACTCTGTAGACGTGATTCAAGCTAGTATTGGGGGCGATTCGATTGAAATAGGCTCAGCCGACGTCGTAATCAGCAACCCGCCATGGGGCCGTCAGTCTCCGAGGGCCGACCGACCATTCCTCAACTCAATCCTGTCTGCTAGGCTTCCTTCGCACCTGATGCACAGTGCCGAAGCGAATCACATAGGGGCACTGTTTGAGGAGCACGGATGGTCCGTGGAGAGATACGGTGAGGTCGATTTTCCTCTCCCTGCGACTTATGCTCACCACAGTAGGCAGCGGGGCAAGACTAGAGCTGCATTTTGGCGATTAACCCCACAATAGTGGATCCAACATATGCCGTACCGTTCATAGGGGGTCTTCGGCTCGGCGGACCGATGATAGCATCTGTCGGTGACCAAGTTACCCCTGGATTTTCCGTTGAAGTCGGCGCAGGGGAAGAACTGGGCCATGGAATCCATATGACTGCCAGAGGCCCTGTGGCTGTACTTTCAGGCAACCTTGTGAGCAACTCTGGAGTTATTTCTGTAGATGCATCAGTACCTCCGATAAATTCCCCTAAGATTGGTGATGTCATCATCGGAGAGGTGAACCGACTCAACGAGAAGACTGCGGAACTCCGTGTTTTACATATTGAGAACAACGAGGGCGGACACAGGGACGTTCCAGCCCTGAAACTATTCGCGGATGTTTACGTCTCCGAGATAGTGGATCGATTCATTCCATCGGCCGGCGACGCGATGAGAAAGAGGGACATCGTTCGTGCCAAGATAATCAATGTCGAACCAATGCTCAAGGCAACGACAAAGGGCAATCCGGATCTGGGTGTCCTCTACGCATCTTGCCCACCTTGCGGGGAGGACCTGATTGCGAGTGATACTACTCCGGACTTCAACGTCGAGTGTCCACGCTGCGATTACAGAGGTTTCAGATCCCTTTCTAATGGCTTTGGACACGGCTTCGAAATACCAAAGGGGTCCGATATCCAGAAGTTAAACCGTCCTGGAGAGCGCTGGTCCAGTGAAGCAGAGGCTATGTTGGGACATGATGGGGCAAGGCCATACTTATCTCCAGTAGCTGATCACAGGAGGGGTTGGGCTCACGAGATACCAGAATCAGCTAAGCGCACTCCATCTTCGAGAGGAAGGGGTGGTGGAAGGTCCCAGAGGGAGATGCACCCGGCAAAGTGCACCCTTTGCGGCACACAGACGAAGGTACCATTCAAACCAACTCCTGGAAAACCGCTAAGATGCCGTGACTGCATGGAGAAGGTTGAGTCTGGTAAGGCAAGCAAGGACGACCTCGCCAAGGAGAGAGAAGTAATGAAGAAAGCCAGAGGAAAGGCACAGAAGGAGTTCGGAGTAAAGCTGTTCATAGGCGGGGTATCTTATGACGCCACAGAAGATGATCTAAGGGAGGCCTTCTCCGTACATGGAAAACTGAATGATGTCCATATGGCCATGGACAAGGAAACCAAGAAGCCCAGAGGGTTTGCATTCGTCACATTCGCAGACAATAAGGAAGCCAAGGCGGCAATCAAGGCGATGAACAAGTCGGAATTCAAAGGGAGGCGAATTTCAGTCGAGGAATCCTCGTCCGGCGGACGAGGGAATAGCAAGAGAAGGCGGAGAAGGTAGTCCCGAGTCAGACGTAGAAGTCAGACGAAGCCTCTGGCTCATCCATTGACAGGTAGTCCTCCATGGGGTCGTCACTACCTCCGATCTTCTCTATCAGCTTGGCAGCCGTCTCCTTAGTTGTGTCAAGATCTAGATCCAGTGGCACCTCGAAGGCCTGCTCTATCCACTTTGCCATCCTATCCGCTGCAAGGACGTCTGAACTGGCACCAACCGTCTCAGCTATGACTCCGAGAGAAGGCACCCCTAGTGTCGAGGACAAAGAAAGTACCATGCCCGCCACTCCGATCATTCCGCCCTTTGGCTGGTCTCTGCTCACCATGATGTCCTCCTTCTCGAGAGTTTTACGAAAACATCTGTCGGAGCAGACCGCGTAAATTGACCGACAGTCTGGTTCCGCAGCCAATCCTGCCAGAACGAGTAGACGACTTGCATCCGAATCACTCGCCATTCTCAGAATCGCCTCCGCGACTTCGAACTGGCCGGGGGCAGTCATTGGCTGCATGACGCCTGTGACGATGCAAACTGGTTCGCCATTTGGAAGAATTACGGAAACAATGTCCAATCTCGGAGGGCCGATAAGGCCATCATCCGATATTGTTGCATGAGGGGGGAAGTCAGGGTGTAGAATCCATCCGATAGTTCTCGAGGGGTGCTTATCTATCAGCCCGTCAACCATAATCTTGCCCACGTTTCCAACACCAGGGACTGCCTCTAGAATCATGGAATCCTTAGGGGGGCCATCCCCCTCGAGCCAATGGATCCTGGTTCTATTCACGAATCTCCACGCTTCCTGGGGCTCGGGAGTTTTTTGACCCATTTCTCACTTCCAGCATCTTGACGTTTCCTGCGCCTGGCACCTTGAGGGTCTTCAGGAGAGAACTTCAGAGCAGTGGCCGCCTCCATCTTGCCACCACACTCTTTGCACTCCACTCCAAGGCCAAATGACTTGCACTTTGTGCAGCGTTGAAGCCTAGATCTTGCCATGGACGAGACCGAGCCCACCGATTAGGTTCATGAAGTATCTTCCCACATTGGTAGATTCAGAGCCTTTCAATGGCTATTGAACCTTCAACGGAACCTATCTTATTCGATGCGGCCTCTTGGGCTGCTTCCCAAATCGCTTCTGCTGATGGGTAATCGGGCGCCTTGATGTCGACTCTGTAGTTTGGTGCCCCATCATAGTGGCAAGTAAGAGTAACCTCCTCCTCTCCCTTCGCGCAATCCTCTGCAGCCTGCAGTGCGCCGCTAATCGCCTCCACTCCCTCTGGACCCCATACCTTGATCTCAAACAAACCTCTAATTTCAACAAACGGAGGGACAATATTCTCGATCGCCAATTCTGTTACAACTGCTATCCATTCTCCTTCGAATCCAGCATCTTCCAGGGCACTCTCAGTTATCGCACACTCCTCAAGAGCGCCATAAAGGGAGCCAAAGGACTCCTTCATTTCTTCCGAAACCGTAGACGTCTTCACCTCGTCCCATCCAACCCTCTCTGCGGCTACCCTCATAATCTGTGATGCTCGCTGTTCGTTCTTCCATGATTGAAGTGCATCCCTCCTGCGTTCCTCAGAAACAGATTTGATCGATAGGGTGATGCTGTCTCTATCTTTCTTAATTCCGATTACCTTGGCTACTACTCTCTGGCCCTCCCTCACATGGGCCCTGATGTTCCTGACCCATCCAGTAGCGATTTCACCGATGAATACGAAACCCTCTCTCTCTGGATAGGAATCTAGGTCCAGGTATGCTCCGTTCTCTTTTACGTTCTTCACGGAGCAGACGACCAAATCTCCTTCATCAGGCCAGTCATTCGCTAAATCTGCCAAGATTTCGCCTCTCTAGTTCAGAACCTCAACCACGGTACATCCGGTTAGATTGGCAAGCCCGCCGGCTGGTTCTGCAAGGGTCGATCCGCAAATTGGACAGGCAACCGTAGTAGAAGCCCTGTCGAAGAGAGTGGCCTCGTTTCCACAATCTTTGCAACTAACTCTCAGGAATTTTCCAGCCAATAGCTCACCTCAGTTATCAACAAGTTCGAACTTTCTTGCTCTCTTGCCCTTTGGGGAATGGGCTTTCCCAGTCTCGGTACACCTGAATACTAAGTTCACCCTCTTTGTGGGCTTCTCTCCCGATGGTTTTGGCCTAGGGAAACCTCTGTATCCCGAAGTGACTCTCCTGAAACGCCTTTGCCCCCATTTTAGTTCACTGGCCCTTCTCTTTTTCACTCTCTCAACAGTATGCTCAGTATGCTTTCCAGCATAGGGGCTGTATCGCATAATTTTCCTCGGCATCTTGACCATTCTTCCCCCTCCTACCTTCTTGTGCGCCGCGAGCCACCGATGACCCGTATATGAATCTAGTCGAG
>CESQ01010500.1_pt1 | contig 18012 bp, 15 predicted proteins | sample 361401 | NCBI WGS metagenome assembly CESQ01 (sample SAMEA2622119, study PRJEB7988) | marine metagenome | isolation source: saline water (ENVO:00002010), including | reverse complement strand
CCCTCGCTAGCAATAGCGTGCCGGTTCAAGTCCGGCTCCGGGTACCAATTTGAGAGTTATATGGAAACAGAGAAAGAAATAAATTTAGGACAGTTATTTAAGATAATCCTTATTTATTGGAAAATTATTCTTGGATCATTTGCAACATTCTCAATTATTTCAATAATATTTTCTTTAACTCTTTATAATGAATATAGAGCTGGCACCTCTCTTGTTCCAAATAACATAATATATTCATCAGGCTCAAATACTAATTCTCCTCTTAGCGGGTTGGCTTCAATAGCTGGTATCGGTCCATCTTCATCATCATCAAATGAAGTGATTATTGCTAAAGAGATAATGCAAAGCCAAGAATTTATAAATAATTTTGTAAGAAATAATAATCTTCTGGTCCATATAATGGGTGTTAAAGGCTGGGATAATGAAGCTAATAAAATGGTGATTAATTCAAGAGTATATGATGAGAAAAATAAAATATGGAAAAAGGGGGAGCCTAGTGATTTTGCTGTTTATGAGGAGTTTAGCAATAGATTAAGTGTTGGTGAGGATAAAAAAACTTCAATAGTATCAGTCTCAATAGAATATTATTCGCCAGTTCTTGCTCAAAAATGGGTTGATATGTATGTAAAAGAAATTAATGAGCAGATGAGACAAAGAAAATTAAAGTTAACATATAAAAATCTTGAAAATTTAGAGTCTGCAATTCAGAAACCAACGTCACAAATAACTAGCCAAAGTCTTTCGAGGCTAATTTATGAGCAACAAAGAATGAAGATGTTGGCCGAAGCAACCAGTGAATATGTATTTGAAACAATTAGCCCACCAGTTTTACCTGAAAAAAAATCAAAGCCTGTTAGGTCAATCATTGTTATAATTTTCGCATTTTCAGGAGCATTTCTAGCAATAATGTATGCTTTAATAAGAGAAATTTATATTCTAAATACTAGATAATAACTATTATGTTTAATGACTCAAATATCTTAATAACTGGAGGCACTGGCTCTTTTGGTAATGCATTTGTAAGAATGACTCTTGAGAAATACAACCCTAAAAAAATAATTATTTTTTCAAGAGATGAAATGAAACAATGGGAGATGGCTAAAAAATTTCCCAATGAGGAAAGAATAAGATTTTTTATTGGTGACGTTCGAGACAAGCCAAGATTAGACAGAGCTCTTGATGGAGTAGATTTTGTTGTTCATGCCGCAGCAACTAAGATAGTTCCAACAGCAGAATATAATCCTTTCGAGTGTATTAAAACAAATGTAAATGGGGCAATGAATGTTATAGATTCTTGCATAGACAAGTCTGTAAAAAAAGTTGTGGCATTGTCAACAGACAAAGCTAGCAGTCCTATTAATTTATATGGCGCAACAAAACTTACAAGTGATAAATTATTTGTTGCAGGCAATGCTTATTCTGGAGAGCATCCTACAAGTTTTTCCGTTGTGAGATATGGAAATGTTATGGGCTCAAGAGGTTCTGTAATACCTTTTTTCGAATCAATAAAAGATCAAGGAACACTTCCTATAACTGATGAAAGAATGACAAGGTTTATGATAACTCTTGAACAAGGTGTCGAATTAGTTTGGAAAGCTTTTGAAGATATGGTTGGTGGAGAAATTTATGTAAAAAAAATTCCTTCAATGAAAGTAATAGATCTTGCCAAAGTGGTTGCGCCAGATTGTAAGCATGAAATAGTTGGGATTAGGCCTGGTGAAAAATTGCATGAACAAATGATTGGTATTGAAGATTCTCCAACAACTTATCTATATGACGATTACTATAAAATACTACCCTCAATTAATGAATGGGGTATGGATAAATCTAGAATCAAAGACGGTAAGAAAGTTGATGATAATTTTGTCTACAGCAGCGACCTTAATGATGAGTGGATGTCTGAAAAAGATCTTCAAGACTGGCTAGAAAATAAGTATCAGGTTGGTAAAGATTAATGATCCCATATGGCCGACAAGATATCACTGAAGAAGATATCAAAGCGGTAGTAGAAGTTCTTAAATCTGATTTTTTGACTCAAGGACCAAAGGTCCCAGAATTTGAAAAATTAGCATCAAAATATTGTAACTCGAAGTATGCTGTTGCAGTAAACAGTGCTACAAGCGCATTACATATTTCATGTTTAGCTCTAGGAGTAAAAAAAGGTGACATAGTTTGGACTACTGCAAATACTTTTGTCGCTAGTTCCAATGCTGCGCTTTATTGTGGAGCTACAGTGGATTTTGTCGATATCAATGAGCATGATTTCAATATTTCTATTGAATCACTAAAACAAAAACTAAATGATGCAGAAAAAAGAGGACAACTTCCGAAAGTTGTAATTCCTGTTCACATGTGTGGACAATCTTGCGAAATGAAAGCTATTAAAGAACTTAGTGATAAATATGGATTTAAAATCATTGAAGATGCTTCTCATGCGGTTGGGGGAAAATATCAAGATTTTAAAGTTGGTAGCTGTCAATATAGTGATATCACAGTATTTAGCTTTCATCCGGTAAAAATAATTACTTCAGGAGAGGGAGGAATGGCATTTACAAATGATAATCATTTATATGATCTAATGTGTCTATATAGGTCACATGGGATTACAAGAGAACATGATTGTATGAAAAATAATCCTCATGGAGATTGGTATTATGAGCAACAGGTTTTAGGCCTTAATTATAGAATGACAGATATTCATGCTGCTTTGGGAATAAGTCAATTTAAAAGAGTAGACCAAAATGTTGCGGACAGAAATAAGATTGCACTTGACTATAATAAGATGTTATCGGACCTTCCATTAAAACTTCCCACAGTTAATGATTTTGCTCTTTCTTCATTTCATTTATACGTGATAAGACTTGAAAAAGAGGTCATGTGCAAACATAGAAGCATATTTAAGAAATTAAGAGAAAAAAACATTTTAGTCAATCTTCACTACATACCCGTTTATCTTCATCCTTATTATGAAAGTATTGGATTTAAAAAGGGGTATTGTCCCAATGCAGAAATTTTTTATAAGTCTGCTATAAGTATTCCAATATTTCCAAAATTAACTCCAGAAGAGCAAGCATTTGTTGTTAAAGAAATAAAAAGCTCATTATTTAATTAATAAAATGAGAATATCTTTGGGCACAGCACAATTTGGATTCGATTATGGTATTTCTAATAAATCTGGAAAAATAGAACCTAAAGAAGTTGATAAAATTTTATCTTTTGCAAAAAGAAATGGTATCAAATCAATAGATACTGCTAAAGCGTATGGCGAAAGTGAAACTGTGCTCGGCAGATATGATATCAATGATTTTGAAGTTGTATCAAAACTGCCACCTCTAGAACCAAATTTAAATAATACATATGATTGGACAATTAAGAAATTTAACGATTCTCTAAGATGCTTAGGAATAAATCGTTTATATGGTTATTTAATTCATAATCCTAATGATTTAATTTCAAATCAGGGTCAAAATATTTTTAGAGCCTTAATGGAATTAAAAGATCAAAAGTTAGTAAAAAAAATTGGTGTTTCTTGTTATGACCAAAATGAAGTAGATGAAATTATCTCTAAATTTAACATTGATATAATTCAACTGCCTTTGAACATAATAGATAGGAGATTTGAAAAGAATGGCTTATTAAAAAAACTTAAACAATCACATATCGAGATACATACAAGGTCATGTTTTCTTCAAGGATTGTTACTAATGAAAATAGAAGATGTCTCTGAAAGATTTCCTCATTCATTGAATATTTTCAAAGTTTGGAATGAATGGCTTAATCAAAATAGCATTAGCGCACTTGAAGCATGTCTAAAGTATCCTTTATCAATAAAATATATTGATAAAGTAGTAGTCGGTATTGAAAAATTAGATCATTTAAGAGAAATTCTAGATTTTTACAGCAAAAAAAGATCTTTTAGTTTTCCTGATATAAGCTCAAATGATGAGAATCTAATAAATCCATCAAAATGGAAAATATAATGAAAGTTTTATGTATTGTTCAAGCAAGGTTAGGTTCAAGCAGACTTCCTGGAAAAGTCTTAAAAAAAATTGAGCATATACCAATAATACATATACTTTTAAAACGATTAGAAGATTCTAAAAATATTGATCAAATCGTAGTAGCTACACCAGACACTGCTAAGGACAAGCCTTTGCATGATTTTCTTAAAGATATTAACTATGAGTTTGTTAAAGGAAGTGAGTCAAATGTCTTAAATCGTTTTGTCAAAGCATCAAAAAAATATAATGCCGATGTTATTGTCAGAATTACTGGAGATTGCCCACTTGTTGATCCAGCGCTTGTTGATTTTATGATAGAGCAATTTAAAATTAAGAAGGTTGATTATGTAACAAATACTCTGCCACCAACCTATCCGGACGGGCTGGATATTGAGGTATTTTCCTCTAAAGCTTTGTATGAATCATCAAAATTAACAAAAGATGATAATGATTTAGAACATGTAACACCTTTTATAAGAAATTCTAAAAATTATACAAAGTATAATATTTCTCACGATATTAACTTATCAGAAATGCGTTGGACATTAGATGAAAAAGAAGATTTGAATGTAATAAGAAATGTTTTTAAACATTTTTCACCAAAAATCAATTTTTCATGGGAAGATGTTTTGAATTTATCTATAATAGAACCTAAACTCTTTGAAGACAATAATTTCTATAAGAGAAATGAGGGCTCGTCAATGGGAAAAGGACAAAAGTTATACAAGAAAGCAAAAAACATAATACCAGGTGGAAATATGCTCCTTTCAAAAAGACCTGAAATGTTCTTACCTGATATTTGGCCATCTTATTTTAGCAAAACCAAGGGATGTCACGTCTGGGATTTGGATGGTAAAAAATATACAGATATGTCCATAATGGGCATTGGAACAAATATTTTGGGCTATGGAAATAAAGAAGTTGATGCAGCTGTTGCAGAGGTTGTTTCAAAAGGTAATATGTCTTCTCTTAACTGCCCTGAGGAAGTATATTTAGCAGAAAAACTTATAGAAATAAATCCATGGTCTGATATGGTTAGGTTAGCTCGATCTGGTGGAGAAGCTAATGCAATAGCTATAAGAATAGCTAGGGCAGCTACCGGTAAAGATAAAGTAGCAGTTTGTGGGTACCATGGTTGGCATGACTGGTACCTATCAGCTAATCTGGGAGATAAATCAAATCTTGATAGTCTTTTATTACCGGGCTTAGAGCCAGCTGGAGTCCCAAAAAATTTAGAAGGAACAGTTTTACCTTTTAAATATAATGACTATGAATATCTTGAGACTCTAGTCAAAAACTCAAATATTGGAGTAATTAAAATGGAGGTCATGAGAAATGATGAGCCTCAAAACAACTTTTTATCTAAGGTAAGAAATCTTGCAAATAAATATGGCATAGTTTTGATATTTGATGAATGTACCTCAGGCTTTAGGGAGACATTTGGCGGACTACATAAAAAATTTGATGTTGAGCCTGATATGGCGATGTATGGAAAAGCTTTGGGTAATGGATATGCGATTACAGCGGTTGTTGGAAAAAAAGAAATTATGGAGGCTGCTCAAAGTTCTTTTTTAAGTAGCACATTTTGGACTGAGAGAATTGGTCCAAGTGCAGCTTTAAAAACTCTCCAAATAATGGAAAGCAAAAGATCATGGGATAAAATTTCACAAACAGGCAAATCTATAAAAGAAAATTGGAGATCACTTGCTAACAAACATGACTTAGATATTGATATAACAGGACTTAGCGCACTTCCTTCATTTAGTTTTAAAACACATGACAACTTAAAATATAAAACATTTATAACTCAAGAGATGCTCAAAAAAGGGTACTTGGCTGCTATGAGCGTTTATGTCTGTACGGAGCATAAAGAACATATAATTCAAGATTATATCTTTGAGCTAGATAAAATTTTTAAAAAAATTAAAGAATTTGAAGACGGAGATAATATTGATAATTATTTTGATGGCCCTATATGTCATTCTGGTTTTTCGAGGTTAAATTAATGAATAAAAATATACTAATTATTGCGGCTCATCCTGATGATGAGGTTTTGGGATGCGGAGGCACTATTCTTTTATACAAGAAAAAAGGGTTCAATATTCATGTTGCGTTTATGACGGATGGTGAAAATTCCAGACAATCAAATCAGAATCCAGTCTCATCTGTTGATATAGCTAACAGGAGAGAATCTGCTAAAAAATGTTTAAAAATTTTAGGTGTTGATTCTTACTCATTCAATAATTTTCCTGATAATGAAATGGATAGCGTCAGCATATTAGAAGTTACAAAATATGTCGAAAAATTGATTAATGAACATAACCCATCTATGATTTTTACTCACCATATAGGCGACGTCAATATTGACCACCAAATATGTCATAAAGCTGTTTTAACAGCAGCAAGACCTCAAAAGTCATGTCCAGTGAAAACAATCCTATCTTTTGAAATCCCTTCAAGTACTGAATGGCAGTTTGTGTCTTCAAATCAATCTTTTACTCCTAATATATTTATAGATATTTCGGAGTTCTTTGAAAAAAAAATTGAAGCATTAAAATGTTATTCAACAGAACTGAGAGACTCTCCTCATCCTAGATCAATTGAAGGTGTGTCTAGCTTGGCTATGTTTAGAGGATCGACAATTGGTGTTAATCATGCTGAGTCATTTTTGTTAGCAAGACACATTTCGTGAGAATATCTTTTAGAACTGATTCATCAAACTTAATCGGATCCGGTCATGTTATAAGATGTCTTAAGTTAGCTAAAGAACTTAAATCAAGAGGCCATGAAATATTTTTTATTTCAAGAGATCACGAAGGCAATTTAATTGACTTAATAGAAGAGAATTTTCAAGTATATAAGTTAAGTCTTTCAGACAAAAACCTCTACAGAGAAGATGACGACTATCAAAATTGGCTTGGGGAAGAATCAAGTCAAGATATGCATCAAACAATAGAAATAATAAAAGAATTAAAAATTGATGTTTTGGTTGTTGATCATTATGGGATAAGCTCTGATTGGGAACTCGGAATAAAAAAAGAGGTACAAAAGCTAGTAGTAATTGATGATATATGGACAAAAGATCATTGTTGCGATGTTCTAATCAATCATAATTATACTGATAGAAAAAATAATTATAGTTCTAGTTTATACAAAGATACTAAATTACTATTAGGACCAAAATTTGCAATTATAGACGAAGAATATAAAAAGCTTGCTGATCAGAAACATTTTGATAAAGATAAGCTAGAAAATATACTCATTTATTTTGGAAATTCAGATTTATATAATTTAACTAAGATAGTATTAAAAATATTACTTAAACCTAAATTTAAAAAATTTGAAAAAAACTTTGTTGTATCTAGTTCAAATAGCTATCTTGATAATTTACTAGATCTTGCAAAAAAAGATAAAAAATTAAATGTATTTTTTGATTTACCCAATCTTGTAAATATCATGAATAAAAGTGATATATGCATTGGCGCAGGTGGTGTTACCAATCTAGAAAGACTTTGCGTAGGCTTACCGTCTGTTGTTATCGCAGTAGCGGATAATCAATTAGATTCTTGTCAATCCCTTAAAAATGATGGCTTTATTTACTTTCTTGGAGAAGCTAAAGATATAAATTCAAATGATATCTATGATAATATATGCAAAATTTTTAACAGCACAGATGACCTTAAAAATAAGTCATTAAAAGGTAAATCTCTAGTTGATGGAAATGGTATAAAAAGAATAGTGAAACATATAGAAGATTAGGATTATTTTAAATGAATGAAGAAAAATTAAAATTCTGGGATGAAAGGGCTCATCTTTCTGATTTTGCCGGCTCAAACGATTTTGGTATCAAAAATTTTGAAATGAGCACATTGGATCAATTTATAGAAGATGGTATGAAAGTGCTTGATTTAGGATGTGGTAGTGGCACGTCTGCATTTTATTTTGCAAGAAATAAAGATATAGACATTACTGGTTTGGACTTCTCACCAAAAATGATTGATCAAGCAAATTTTGATATGAAAGATAGAGGTTTCGATTCAAGTAAAATGAGATTTTTTGTTGAAGATATAAAAAAGATTTCTGACTCTCCGCATATAAGAAATCAAAAATATGATTTAGTAATTACAGAAAGGGTACTAATCAATCTCGATTCATGGGATGAGCAAAAGAAAGCCATATTAGACATAATGGAATTGGTTAAAAAAGATGCAAAATATTTAATGTGTGAAAATTTACAAGAGGGATTAGATAACTTAAATAAAATGAGAAATAAAATCGATTTAGAGCCTATTGAAAAACCTTGGCATAATCGATATTTATTTCAAAAAGAATTAGAGTCAATTAATGAAGTCGAAATTGTCGACAGTATTGATTTTTCTTCAACATATTATTTTTTTAGTAGGATTATAAATGCTGGAGTAGCCTCCATTGAAAAGACAAGCCCATCTTATGATGCACCTGTGAATCAGCTTTCATTTGATCTAAAAGATCACCTGGACTTATCACATTTAAACATAGGTCAAACTAGATTATGGGTTATAAAAAATCTTGAAAACTAAAAAAATCAATAATAACGAAGAAAATTTTATAATTGCAGCTAGCAAAGTTTGGAACAATAACATAATAGAAGAACTATCACTTGCAACCAATAAAAATTTTAAAGGCATCTTTAATAAAAATGATTTAACCAAAAGTATTCTGGATGCAATAAATCCAAAATATATTTTTTTTACTCATTGGTCATATATTATTCCTGAAGAAATTTTTCTAAATTATGATTGTGTTGTTTTTCACATGACAGACTTGCCATTTGGTCGAGGTGGTAGTCCTCTTCAAAATTTAATATTAGGCGGTTATTCAAAAACAAAAGTATCTGCTTTGAAGGTTATTAAAGAAATTGATGCTGGCCCCATTTACTCAAAAAAGGATTTAGATTTAAGTGGCAATGCTCAAGAAATTTATGAGAGGGCCTCAAAGGTATGTGAAAAAATTATTATTGAGATGACAACAAAAACTCTTGAGCCAATTCCACAAAGTGGTGATCCAACCTATTTTGAAAGAAGAAGGCCGTCTCAAAGTAATCTAAAGGGTGCTTCAAATCTTGATGAAATATATAATATGATTAGAATGCTTGATGCTGATGGTTATCCAAAAGCATTTTTAGAATTAAAAGATTTTAAAGTTGAATTTTCTAATTGTGAAATAAAAGATGGCATTATAAAAACAAGCGCCACCTTTAAAAAAATTTAACTTTATTTTTAAGGAATCCTCATATGATAAAGATTGGAAAAAGAAAAGTTGGTTTAAATCATGAGCCTTTTGTCATTGCTGAAATGTCAGGAAATCATAATCAATCCTTTGAAAGGGCTATTGAGATCGTTGAAGCAGCAGCACAATCAGGTGCGCATGCATTAAAACTTCAAACTTATACAAAAGATACAATGACAATTAATCATTCAAAAAATGAATTTAGAGTTGATTTGGATTTATGGAAAGGAGCTAGTCTATATGATTTATATGATGAAGCTTATACTCCATGGGAATGGCATGAAGAAATATTCAAATATTCAAAAAAGCTCGGAATGATCCCGTTTAGTACTCCATTTGACCTTACAGCAGTTGAATTTCTAGAAAAACTAAATGTTGAATGTTATAAGATTGCATCATTCGAGAACACCGATATACCATTAATTGAAGCCGTTTGTTCTACTGGGAAGCCTGTTATTATATCTACAGGTATGATGGATCTAAATGAAATGGATGAAACTGTAAGAGCTGCAAGGAGTGCTGGATGCAAAGATCTAATTTTACTAAAATGCTCAAGCGCTTATCCTTCTTCACCTAAAAATTCAAATGTATTAACAATTCCTCATATGAGAAAAATGTTTAATTGTGAAGTTGGTTTATCTGACCACAGCTTAGGTATTGGAGTTGCAGTTGGTAGTGTTGTACTTGGAGCGACCGTTATTGAAAAACATTTAACATTGGCAAGGAATGATGAAGGAGTTGATAGCGCGTTCTCAATGGAACCAGACGAAATGCGATCATTAGTTGTTGAAAGCAAAAGGGCATGGCAGTCAAAAGGCAGAATAAATTATGGCCCTACTGACAGTGAGATTGCTTCAAGGAAATATAGAAGGTCCTTATATATAGTAAGAGATATTAAAAAAGGTCAGAAAATTACCCGAGAAAATATGAGAGCTATTAGACCAGGGCTAGGATTGCCAACAAAATATTATAATGACTTACTTGGGAAAGAGGTTAAAAAAAATCTCTCTAAAGGAACGCCAATAGATTGGTCCATAATTAAATGAATTATGAAATTACTTCAAAACTTAGAAAAACTTCTTCAAGAATTAATAATTAAAAGAAGTTAAAATATTAGTAATGGGTATTAAATCGTCAAAGTATTTCGACATTCTTGAAGCAAAAAAAGCCTTCAAGGAAGGAAAGAACGTAACAAATTATTTAAGAGACCAAAAAAATGTTGATATAAATACTCCTGAAATAATTGAAACCTCATATGATCTTCAATCCGGATCTTACATAGATTTTGTAAAAAAGAATTCAGATCAAACCGAATTATATACAAGAGAATTATCTTCAATATTAAGTAATTTTATTTCTAAAGAAACAAGATTTCTTGATATTGGATCAGGTGAGTTGACAACCCTAAGCTATGTTTTAAATTACTTAAAAGATATTCCTAAAATTACATACGCTTTTGATATAAGCTGGTCTAGATTATTTAAAGGCACAGGTTTTGCAAAAGATATCCTTGGCAATTCTTCAAAGAGTATTATGCCTTTTGTTGCAAAAATATCTGAAATTCCTTTGCCTAATAAGTCAATAGACATCACTACATCAAGTCATGCGTTAGAGCCAAATGGGGGAAATTTAGAGGAATTATTAAAAGAACTATTTAGAGTAACCAAGGATAAGTTGGTTCTTTTCGAACCATGTTATGAAATTAACTCTGATGAGGGGAAAAAGAGAATGGACTCTTTAGGGTATATAAAGAATTTACATATTGAAGTTGAGAAACTTGGAGGTCATCTTGTTGAAAGATTAGATATTAAAAATAATGAGAATCCACTCAATCCAACTTCTTGTTTTATTATCGAACCTAGTAAAGTTGATCTTGCTAGTGATATAAATGATTCTCAATTAATTTGTGAGCCATTAACGTATCATGAACTAAAAAAAATTGAAAATTTTTTATACAGTGAAAAGACAGGGCTAAGTTATCCAGTTATCAAATCGATACCTATATTGAGATCGGACTGTTGTGTACTTACAACCGCACTCTCATAATATATAATCATTATTAACTCAATATACAATAATATTGCAATGAATAAATTAATAGATAGATTAAAAAGATACAGAGTCAGAGATTTCGTCTATTTTTTGACACCTCCAATATTCTATAAAATCTTTTCAATGTTAGGATCTTCTAATAACAGCAGACCAAAATTAGTTGATGACTCAAATTTCAGTCATGAATTATCTATGCTTGAAGAAAAGGGTATGGACTATTTTATAAATGAAGATGTTATTAAAATATTTTGTAATAAATCTCGTAAACAATTATTAGAATCTAGTTATGGCGAAATTGATAATGATAAAGAACATTACTTGGATAAGCTTGATAAAAACGGATACGTCATTGTAGAGAATGTTTTTGAAAGCGATACACTCAATAAAATTAATAAATCTTTAAGTAAAATAATTGATAAAGAAGTCGATCATTTAAAAGATCTAAGGAGAAACTCAAAATCACTTTTAATTTCTGATGCACCCACAAAAAACGTTGAGGGATTAAAATGTGTTCATAATATTGCTGATGGAATTATACGTATCTGGAATGTGGATAATTATCTTCCTGAAATTAAGCAAAATATAGACGCATCTGAGATTTTTTCAATATGCAATTCCTATCTTTCGGGTAAAGCTGGACCCTCAAATATTTATATAGATATTAAATCTATTCCAGATGCATATGACTCAAGCTGTGAACCGCATTCAGATAGTGCATTTAAAATTTGTAAAGTATTTATCGCATTAGAGGACATAACGCTTGATAATGCCCCTTTCTTATATTTTAAAGGCTCTCATAAACCACATCATTTTAGGCTACTAAAAGATTTAATGCATTTCTCCCATCATAATAATAAATATCATGACTCCTTCGCAGCATTTAATTACATGGGTATGTTTAAATTTGCTGAATCTGAGAATAGTTATTTTGAACCAGTTACTGTTGAATTAAAGGCAGGAGATGCAATCATTACTGATACAAGAGGAATCCATGCAGCTACTTCACTTAAAAAAGGTAGAAGAGTTCAGTTAGGACTGGTATATGCTGATAGAGATTATGATATGTCAGCTGATTATAATATTTCCCATCTAGTAAAAGACTCACATTAGTAAGTGTTACTAATAACCACAGAACCCTTATCTGAGCTTAAAAATAAGGAGAATTTACTTTTGTTGGGCGAATGGTGTAAACCTTATCCAAATTCAAAAAAATTCCAAAGTGGTAATTGTATTACTCTGAACGACCCCTGGTCTAAAAGAGCTACCAAACAAAAAGCGTATACTTATACCCAAGAATTTTATTCAAGACTAATTACCTCTCTAACGAAGTCACTTAATGAAATACATCAGACCAATTTTTCAGAAAGATTTTGGATTATATTATGTGGCCCATGGCTCAAACTTTTAATCAATTCCTCCTTCCATTCATGGGAGCTAATTTCTGAAGCAAAGAAAAATTATAAAGATTTATCAACGTTACATATTGATTGTAAGCTCATTGATTTTGTAGCACATAATATGGGCGATTTTGAATTTTTAGTAACTTCAGATCAATTCAAATTCTCCTTGAACCAAGAAATAATTAATTATCTTGGTGGAATAAAAAAAGTTAAATCAAAAAATAAAAAAAGTCCATCTGATACCATGCTTTTAATAAAATCAAATGTTGAAGTTCTAAATAAAAATACAAAAGTAAAACTTAAAATAGTTATTTCAAGACTTCTGAATAAAGTAATCAAAATCTCAAAAAATATAAATAAATATGAGATTTTTGGTATTTATCTATCTAAAGCTTATTTTATATCAACTTTCTTAAGACTTTTTAGTATCCCGAGATATCTAGAAGCTTACAAGTCAATTGAATCAATTGATGTGAAACCAGATCCATACATTAGATCAAAAGTTGATTTAGATCTAAGTGCAAAAAACGAGTATGAGAAATTTTTTAAAAAAATCATTTTTCAAACAATTCCTTTAACTTATTTAGAGGGATTTAAAGATCTTATAAGTCTAGTTGATTCTTTTAAGCTTAAGAAACAACCCTTTTCTATAACAACATCAACGCATCATTTTTCAGATGATTTATTTAAAATGTATGCTGCAATTAATGCTGAAAAAAAATCTAAAATTAAAATTGTAAGTCATGGAGGTTTTGGTAAATTTTTATATTCAGATTTTATGGATCATGAATTTGATATATGTGACGATTACTTCACCTGGGGATGGTCAGAATATAGCAATAAATGCACAAGAGGATTTCTTCCAAAACCAGTTAAAGAAGTATTTAATAAAAAAGACAATAATAAATATTTATTGGTTTTGCTTGATAGTTTCAAGCACACTAAATTTATTGATTCTAATCCAACTTACGACGAATTTATAAAAAATTATTTACCTGAACAAATTACTTTTCTTAAAAGAATAAATAAACAAACATCACACGATGGCATCATTAAATTAGGCACATATAAAAGAAATGATTTTTATAAAAATAATATTGAATTAAGGATAAAAAATTCCTTACCAAATAAAAATATCAATTTTTCTTATCGTGAAGATAATTTTATTAAAATTGCTTCTAAAGCTAGAATAATAGTCTGCACATACAACGGTACAAATGACATAGAAGCCCTTAGATTAAATAGGCCAACAATTATTTTCTGGAATATTAAAAAGTTTGAGTTGATCGAATCAGCAAAGAAAAAATTTGAAGGATTAAAATCATCAAAAATTTTTCATGAGAGTCCTGAATCGGCCGCACAACACTTCAATGAAATATGGGATGACCCATATGAATGGTGGCATTCAAAAACTGTCCAAGATGCCAGAAAAGAATTTCTAAATGAATATGGCAGAGTGACCAAATCTCCTGTAAAAGAATTAGTTTCTTTTATAAAAAAATAAAATGTATCTTAAAAATTATTTAAAAATTTACTATTGGAAACTTATATCTGTATTTTCAGGTTTTTTATCTATGGTTTTAGTAGTTCCTAATATTTCCGATGATTCTGTGCTATACGGTATATACATGTTTATCATGAGTATAAGTCTTTACCTAAGCTATGCAGATATTGGATTTTTGTCAGCTGGTCAAAAATATTCTGCAGAATATTTTGCAAATAATGACATTAAAAATGAAAAAGGAGTGATGGGTTTTGTTTTTATGTTAATGATAATAGTATTTCTTCCATTTATTGCCTTAATGCTAGTTTTCACATTTGATCCATATATTGCATTTAAAGAACTTGAAGATTCTGGGGCTAGAGTAGCAAGTAAATTATTTTTGATTATGGGATTGTTGTTCCCACTGCAAATTTTACTTCAAAGAATAATGAGTATGATTCTTGCAATTAGACTCCTTGATTATATTTCAACTCGTTTTGAAATTGTTACAAATATAATCAAGATCCTATCGATTTTTTATTTTTTTGGAAATGGTAAATATATGTTAATTGAGTATTTTTTATTCTGTACATTATTAACAATATTTTGCTATCTTATTGTTGGAGTGGTAATCAAGTATAAGATAAATTATAACTTCATAGAACTATTTAAAACTTTTTCCTTGAGCAGCAAGTATTTTTATAAAACAAAAGATCTTGCTTTATCGTCTTTTGTTGCAACATTTAGCTTTATTCTTTTCTATGAAATTGATTTGATATTAATTGGAAAATTTATTGGATCATACGAGCTTGCAATATATGCAATTGCATTTACTTTTTTAAATTTTTTAAGAAGTCTTTGGGTAATTATATATACACCTATTGCAAGCAGGATAAACCATTTTGTAGGATTGAAGCAGTTAAACAAACTTTATGAGACTTTAGAAATTTTAGTTAAGTTTACTTTGCCATTATATTTCTTTGGCGTTTTTGTTTTACTAATAAATACACAAAAACTAATACTTTTATGGGTGGGCGAATATTATTTATCAGCAAATTTTATCTTACAATTACTTTTGATTTCTGTTTTTTTTAATTACATAATTCAACCAGCATCTCAATATTTTTATGCTTGTACGAAGTATAAATACATATTTATAAATGCATCAATACTACCTGTAGTTTTCTTTGCTAGTATTTATTTTTTTTATGATAATTATGGAGTCTTGTCGTTTGCAATTGGAAAACTTCTAGCAATAATTTCTTCATTTTTTGTATGCTGTTTTGCCTTATCAAAAATAACTAGCACAACAAAAATATCTTTGCGGTGGATATTGCCCCTGGTTTTATCTTCATGTTTGATATATTTTTGCAATAAATTCTTCGTTGAATTGCTTTTTCCATCGCCTGAAAAAGATCTATTAAACTTGGTTTTATTTTTGATTTACTTATCTTTAACTTTTGTAATAAGTTATTTGACTATGATTCTTCTTTTTAAAGAAAATAGAATTTTTCTTTATGAACAATACAAAAGGTTGCTAAAATAACTTATGGAAAAAAATACTGACATGAAAGAATTAGTCCTAGACCTTGGATGTGGTAATAAAAAAAGAGAGGGCACCATTGGCGTTGATTTCAATACCAGGCTTGATGGGGATGTCAATCATGATTTAAATCAATTTCCTTATCCTTTTGATGCAGAAAGTGTTGATAAGGTGTACATTGATAATTGTCTTGAGCATCTTGATGATCCATTAAGAGTTATGGAGGAAATACATAGGATGCTTAAAAAAGGTGGAGAAGTGAAGGTAATAGTTCCATATTTCAGATCACCATCTGCCTTTCATGATCCAACTCATAAAACATTTTATACGACAGAGTCATTTTCTTATTATGACCCTGAGCATCCCATTTGTATAAGATATGACTATACAAAAGCTCACTTTAAAGTTGAAGGAATAGTTTTTCATGAACACCTTAAAAGTGGAATAATTAAAGGCATGATTGTAAAGTTTGCTAACAAATACCCATCTCTTTATGAAAACTTGCTAAGTACATTTCTTCCTTTACATGAAATATCTTTCTATCTCAGAAAATTATAAAGGCTCCTAAAAATCCTTAAATATGGAAAAAATTAGCCTTTCAATATGTATTCCTACATACAATAGAGCAAATAACTTAATTAATTGTCTTGAATCACTTTACGCTAATGAAAAGAAATATTTAGATCAAATAACAGTTTGTATTTCTGATAATTGCTCAACAGATAACACTAAAAAAGTTGTATCAAAATATTTAGATAAGTTGCCAATTATTTACTCTAAAAACAAAACTAATCTTGGTATACCTAAAAACTTTTTAAAAGTTGTTAGCATGAGTAATGCTGAATATGTTTGGTTAGTAGGAGATGATGATCTTTTTCTTGAAAATTCAATAGAGAGAGTTTTAAATTTAATAAGTAAAAATAAGGATATAGATTTTTTTTATGTTAATTCATATCATTTAGATACCGAATACGTTGATAGTTTTTCTCAGCCTTTCGATGTTAAAAATATACCAAAAAATATGGAGAAATTCTCAAAATGGAATTTTAATGGAAAAATTAAATTTTTTGATTTAATTAGGCCTGAAGTTTCTTTTGATTTTCTTGGAGGAATGTTTTTATCTGTTTTTAGAAAATCAAATTGGGATGATTTCCGAGATGTTTTGGACGAAAAAGCCATAGAAAGCAAAGACACTTTCTCACATTTTGACAATACATTTCCTCATGTAAAAATTTTTGCTAGTGCTTTTTCTAACTCAATTGCATATTTTAATTCTAATCCAATGAATATTTGTTTAACTGGTGCAAGAGAGTGGGCTCCAATGGAGCCTCTAGTTCGAAATATAAGACTTATCGAAGCTCTCGATGCATATAAGAAAAACGGATTACCAACTTTGCAATATTTTCTTTGCAGAAATTTTGCCTTATCTAATTTTATTCCTGGATTTATATACATGTTACTTAATAAAGAAATATCTGGTTATAGATATATTGAGAATCCACTTAAAAAAATTATCTTTAATATGGTTTATCCTAATTTCTATTTGTCAGTATTAAGATTTATAATTAGGAAACTAAGGCTTCGATTAAATAAAATTTTTAATAAAGAGGAATTAAGGTGAAAGTAGTGCCAATTGAAAGTGAAGTTAATACGATTAATGATTGTGAGGTTTGCGGTAGTGTAGATCTTGAAAGTGTTTTAGATTTAGGATTGCATCCGATGTGCGATGATTTAATCAAGGTTGGAGATGATAAAAGTTGTGAAGATTATCCGATAGAGATTTTATATTGTAAAAATTGCAGAACTGCTCATCAAAAATATCAAGTACCAAAACATGATTTATTTCCAATCTCTTATCATTATAGAGCTAGATTTACTGCTGATGTTTTAGAGGGCATGAAGGGGTTAGTTGCTTCATGTGAAGATCAATTTGGATCATTGCATGAGAAAAAAGTTCTTGATATTGGATGTAATGATGGGAGCTTGCTTAATTTTTTTAGAGATAAGGGGGCAGAAACTATAGGAATTGAACCAACTGGTGCTTGTGACGATGCAATAGCAAATGGACATAGTGCAATATGCGACTATTTATCTGAAGAGGTTGCACTAAAAGTTGTAGATAAATATGGCAAACCTGATTTGATAACATTTACAAATGTTTTTGCACATATCGAAGATTTAAAAGGCGTTCTAAATTCTTTAAAAATTTTAAAACACAAAGATACAAAGATTGTTATTGAGAATCATTATTTAGGTGCAGTTTTA
>CESQ01004661.1_pt1 | contig 18173 bp, 19 predicted proteins | sample 361401 | NCBI WGS metagenome assembly CESQ01 (sample SAMEA2622119, study PRJEB7988) | marine metagenome | isolation source: saline water (ENVO:00002010), including | reverse complement strand
AGAGTTGTAATAATTGGACAAGACCCTTACCATGGGGAAAGCCAAGCTCATGGATTATCATTTAGCGTTGAAAATAATAATATTCCTCCAAGTTTAAAGAATATTTTTAAAGAGCTTGAACAAGATTTAGGCATCAACAATTTCAAAAGCGGAAATTTGACTTCTTGGGCTGAGCAAGGAGTGCTCCTTATAAATTCGGTACTAACTGTTGAAAAAAACAAAGCTAATTCTCATCAAGGTCTTGGATGGGAAGATTTTACTCAATCCGTTATTTCAAAGTTAAGTGAAAATAAAAAAGATATTGTTTATTTATTATGGGGAAAACATGCTCAATCATACAAAGAGTTTATTGATTGTGATAATAACTTAGTACTTACTGCACCGCACCCATCTCCTTTGTCAGCACATAATGGTTTTTTTGGTTGTAAGCACTTTTCTAAAACAAATGATTTTCTTAAAAAAAATGGTAAAAAACCTATTATTTGGAAATTATAATTTTTTAGGATTTTCTTGTCAGATTTTAAAAACATTATTAATCTATTAAGACATTAAATAATAACTGTTGAAAGACTGTGGATAAATAGATGGCAGAAAATAATAAAAATGATAATTTAAATTTGCAACCTCAAGCTCTTGAAGCTGAAGAAGCTGTTTTAGGATCAATGATGATTGATGAAGACGCTGCTAATAAGGCCATTAGCATTCTTGGTACAAATCATTACTTTTATAAAGATGCTCATAAAAAAATCTTTGATGCCATGTTAACTCTTTCATCTGAAAGTAATCCAATCGATACAGTATCAGTTTCTGACGAGTTAAAAAAAATAAAAAGTTTGAAATCAATTGGTGGTATTTATTATTTAACAGGTTTAGTTGATAAAGTCCCTACTTCAGCCAGGGTTGAAACATATGCAGAAATTGTTAAAGAAAAGGGCATGTTAAGAGATTTAATATCAACCTCACATTCAATTTCAAAAAAAGCTTTAGATGCAGGAGATTCTGTTGGTTCAATTTTAGATGAAGCAGAGCAATCAATTTTTAGCTTAACTGAACAAAAAGATACCAAAATATATAAGCATATTGAGCCAATTTTATCCGCAACAGTAAAAAGAATGGAAGAGATTGCAGCTAATCCTGGATCAACAATTGGAGTTCCATCTGGAATTATAGATTTAGATAAGCTAACAGCTGGATTTCAAAAAGGTGATCTAGTAATAATTGCTGGAAGGCCATCAATGGGTAAAACGGCTCTTGCTTTAACGATTGCAAGGAATGCGGCAATAGAAAACAATTCTGGTACAGCAATATTTAGTCTTGAAATGTCAAGCGATCAATTAGGACAAAGATTATTAACATCTGAAGCAAGAGTTGATAATTCACATGTGCGTAGAGGTAGTCTACCATCCGGAAAATGGAAAAATATAAATATTGCTTCAGGAAAGTTAGCGCAGGCACCCTTATACATTGATGATACGCCTGCATTATCAATTTTAGATTTAAGGTCTAGAGCAAGAAGATTAAAAAGAGAAAGAAATATTGAAATGATTATAGTTGACTATCTTCAACTTATGCAAGGACCAAAAAACTCAGAAAATAGACAAAACGAAATTTCTCAAATAACTCAATCGCTTAAAGCGTTAGCTAAAGAATTAGATATTCCTGTTGTTGCACTTTCACAGCTTTCAAGAGCAGTTGAGCAAAGAACTAAAAAAGAACCTCAGCTTTCAGATTTAAGAGAAAGTGGAGCTATTGAGCAGGATGCGGACGTAGTAATTTTCTTGTATAGACCTTCTGTATATGATAAAGATGACGAGAGCGTAAAAGGAATGGCATATTTGATTGTTGCGAAGCAAAGAAATGGCCCTACAGGTAGAGTTACTGCTTCATTTATAGATACTTATGCTAGATTTGATAATTGGACAGAATTTTAAAAAATGATAGTAGCTGAGACTGAAAAAAGCGACTCTAATTTAATAAAAGAAAAAAGTAAATTACTTCTCAATAGAATTAAGGTTAAATCACAAAAAAATAATGTAAATGATGCATTAAAGTTTTCAATAAAAATGCACCATGGACAGAAAAGAAAATCTGGATTGCCATATGTTAGTCATTGTATAGACGTTGCTAATAAGTTAATTGACTGGAATATGGATCATACAACAATTATAAGTGCACTTTTGCATGACGTTGTTGAAGATACTGATGTAACTCTTGATGATATAAAAGATAAATTTGGCGATGATGTTGCATTATTGGTAGACGGTGTAACCAAGGTCGAAAACATAGCATTCTATTCAAAACAGCATAAGCAAGCTGAAAATTTTACAAAGCTTTTTTTATCTTTAGCTAAAGACCTGCGAGTAATTATCATAAAGTTTGCTGACAGATTGAATAATATGGAAACAATTCAATATCTTACTTCAAAAAAACGTAAAGAGATTGCGCTTGAAACAAAAGAAATTTTTGTTCCATTAGCACATAAGCTGGGAATGGCTAAATTAAAATGGGAATTAGAAGATTTATCATTAAAATGTTTAGATTTGAGATCTTTTAATAGTATAAAGAAGAAAATTGAAACATCTGCTAGTTTAAATGAAGATATTTTAAATAATGCTATAAGGCCTATTAAGAAAGAACTTAAATCATATAAAATTAAATCAAATATTTTTGGAAGATATAAATCAATTTCTTCAATCCATCGAAAAATACTTAAATCCAATAAAAAGTTTGAAGATATCTATGATTTATATGCAATAAGAATTGTTGTTGATAAAATTGAAGAATGTTATTTAGCCTTAGGAATCATTCACAATATCTATCCACCACTTCAGGATAGATTTAAGGATTTTATAGCAACACCTAAAACTAATGGTTATCAATCTATTCATACTACTGTATTAACTAAAGACAATAGATTGACAGAGGTGCAAATAAGAACCAAGGAAATGGATAATACTGCTGAAGTTGGAGTGGCAGCACATTGGCTTTACAAAGGCGAAAATGAGCTAGGAGAATTTGATTCACAGGTATCATGGTTAAGAGATTTGCTTTCAATTATTAATACTGATAGCTCTGAGCCAGAGGAAATGATGGATTTGCTTAAAATTGATATGTTTGAAGATGAAATTTTTGTTTTTACTCCAAAAGGTGACTTAATAAAACTTCCTCAGAATTCTACTCCTCTTGATTTTGCATTTGCAATTCATAGCGGTCTTGGTTTTACTACTGTAAGAACAAAAGTGAATAAAAAATTAGTACCATTAAGTTATAGTTTAAAAAATGGAGATATTATTGAAGTTCAAACAAATAAGAAACAAACACCAAATAGTGGATGGTTAAAATTTGTTAAAACGTCAAAAGCGCAACATGCAATATCAAAATATTTAAGAAAAATTGAATTTGAGGAAAGTATTAAAATTGGAAATCAAATTTTAGAAAAATCATTGAGGAAGATGAAGATTTTTGAAAAATTATCTGATTTCAAAAAATCTTTCTCAGATATCGGTTATGATAGTATTGAAAAGATGCTTTCTGATATTGGAAGAGGTGGAGTTACTGTTAAAGATTTAGTTCCTAAAATCTTTCCAGAGCTTAATAACATTGAATCAAAAGATAATGACGATAATCAGTTTATTGATTCCGCACGATCTGATTTTGATGGTATTAATTTAGATGGAGTAGACAATATTGTTGTTGATTATGGTAAATGTTGTAATCCTATTCCTGGAGATGAGGTAATTGGATATATTTCTAGAGGAAGAGGTTTAATTGTACATCGTTTATCATGCTCAAACATCTCTTCATTTTCAAGTAAAGACGATAGAATTGTTTCTGTTAATTGGAATATGAAAGAAAATGTTTCATTTAGAGCAAAAATTCATATTTCATGCGTTGATACAGCAGGAGTTTTGAACGATATTGCAGATATTATCTCAAAAAATAATGTTAATATTTTGGATGTTTCAACGGATGTTGTTGAAGGAGGATTGGCAAATATTTGGATTATATGCAAAGTTAAAAGTAAAGAGAAGTTAGATTTTGTAATAAAAGATATTTTAAAAATTAAAAATATTGATTCAGTTCAAAGAGTTCATGAATAGAATTTTTGGAATAGACTTTGGTTTATCAAAAGTTGGTATATCCGTATCAGATCCAAATAAATTGATATCATTTCCACTTAAAGTAATAAGATATAAGAAAATTGATGATCTAATAAATGAAATTATAGTTTTATCCAAAGAAAAGAATGTGAATATTATAGTATTAGGATATCCGCTCAGCATGAATTTTAAGAAGAATGATATGACAAAAAGAATTGAAGATTTTAAAGTCCTTCTAGAAGAATATAAATTTAAAGTATTTTTACAAGATGAAAGATTATCTAGCGAAAGTGCTAAAAAAACTATGATTGATGAAAATATTAAGATTGGTCATAATAAGGAAAAAGTAGATTTGATTGCTTCAACAATTATTCTTCAAACATTTCTTGACAAAAATAATAATGCCAAATAAAAAGAATATATTGTTATCATTATGCAGTGGCATAATGTTGGGATTTGCTTTTCCGCCATTTAATCTAGGATTTTTAGCTTACTTTTTTTTGATACCTTTACTAATTATTTTTTTTAACGAAAAAAGTTTAAAGTTGAAAATTATTTACTTTTATACTGCTTCAATTATAAGTAATGCTATTATTACACATTGGGTAGCACAGAATTCTGGAACATCAGCTTCAACGGCTATCATTTCATATATTGCTTTATGCATTTATTATTCTTCATTTTGGATTTTATTTGTTACTATTTTTCATTTTGTAGAAAAAAAAATTAGTCAAAAGAACCTATCATACATCCTAATTCCAATTTTATGGATATTTTCAACAGAAATTATGAGAGACATTGGTCCTTTAGCAGGACCCTGGATTAATCTATCATTGACGCAGAGTAGCTATTTAAGACTAATTCAAATTTTAAATATAAATCAATATTTGGTAACATTTTTTTTGATTTTTTCAAATCTATGTTTTTATAATTTTTATTATTCAAAACAAAGAAGATACATGGTTCATTTTTTCTTAGTACTTATGCTAATAATTACTTTTGGTGAAATAAAAATTCAGAAATATAATTCAAAAGATTTTACTAAAGAGTTGAATATTTCTATTGGACAGCCTGTGATTTATCCAGATGAAAAATGGGATCCACTTTTAAGAAGTAGAAATAACCAAATAATGAGTGACTTATTATATGAGTCTTTAACAACATCACCAGATTTAATCATTTGGCCAGAAGCAGCATTAGTCTATCAGTTAGCTAAAGTTGGATCAGTTGAAAGAAAAAATCTTCAATCGCATTTGGGTGAATCTTTTTTAATTACTGGTATTCCGCAAAGAATATCTACAGGAGAAGAATTAAGATCTTATAATAGTGCAATTTTTATGAATTCAGATGGATTTTATGATACATACCAAAAGATATTTTTAGTACCATTTGCAGAATATGTGCCATTTTTTAATAATTGGATATCAAAGATGAATCAATTTGATGATTTAGGTAGTTTTTCAAAGGGAAATGATTATAAAACTTTTAAACTTAAATCAAATATTATATCAATTATGATATGCTACGACTCAAGTAGTCATAAGCTTGCTAAAAAAATGGTTGATGAAGGTGCAGAAATGTTATTTGTAATTACAAATGACTCATATGTTGGAAAGGCCATGCCATTTCAACATTTTGAACATGCTAAGCTAAGGGCAGTTGAGCTTGGTGTCCCAGTAGTACAAAGCGCTAATAATGGAATTTCAGGAATTATACTACCATCTGGAAAAGTTGTAATAAAATCTGAAATAGATCAAAGAGGGGTGTTTAATTACATCATTAAGTTTTAGTGGAAAGGTATAAAATTATTATTCAATATGATGGAACTAAATATTCAGGTTTCCAATCTCAAAAAAATAAAAATGCAATCCAGGACAAAATTGAAACTTCATTATCTTTTCTTAACAATAATAATAAAATTAGAATCCATTCAGCAAGTAGAACTGATGCGGGCGTACATGCATTAGGGCAGGTTGCACATTTTGATTTGGGTAAAAATATATCTATACATGATATTAAGAAAGCAATTAACGCAAGACTTGATAAAGAAATCAGAATTGTGAGTGTTGAAAAAGTTAAAAATTATTTCCATAGCAGGTATGATGCTATTGGAAAACAATATGTATATAAGTGTACTTTATCAAATAACCCGCTTTTAATAAATCATATGTACTCCATAAAAAATATCGATATAGAAAAATTAAATAATTGTGCAAAAATTATTATTGGCAAACATGACTTCTTATCTTTTTCAAAATTTTCAGATAAAAAAAATAATTTTTGTACAATAAATCAGTCTTTTTGGGAGATTGAAAGTGATAACATATCTTATTTCATAAATGGAGATAGATTTTTACATCACATGGTGAGGTATCTGGTAGGAACAATGATTGCTGTATCTCAAGATAAAATTTCTTTAGATTTTTTTGAATCTTTATTGTTCAATCCTTCAAAAGATGCTAAAATTTATAAATCACCCGCAAAAGGACTATTTTTGAATGAAGTTTTTTATAAAGATTAAATTTATTTTTTTATTACTGTTTATTTTTTCATGCCAAAGTGAAAAAAATAGTTTAGATATCATTAATAATGATAGATCCAGCTCAATCTCAAATGCAATTAAAGAAGCAAGTCCTGGAGTAGTAGGTATTTATAGAAATCAAGAAATTCTTCAGAAAACTTGGAGAGGATATAGAAATATTAAGCCAATATCTTCAAATGGTTCAGGCTTCTTAATCAGTAAAGATGGTTATATAATTACAAATGCTCATAATATTCGTGAAAGCTTCGATGATCCAACGTTATTTACTAAGGATATTAAAATTACTGTAGTTACTCCAGGTGGTAATTTTTTTAATGCAATTATAGTTGGCATAGATATGATTACAGATATCGCTTTACTTAAAATTGAAGGTAAAGATTTTGATTATTGTTTTCTTGGAGATTCAGACTTAGTTGAAGTAGGTGAGTGGGTAGTAGCCTTGGGAAATCCTAAAAATCTTTCTTCGTATACGCAATATCAACCAATTGCTTCCGCTGGGATAGTTAGTGCTATCAACGCTGACTTTAATATTGATATTCAATCCGGAAAATTATTAGATAATATGATTCAAACAGATGCAGCTTTAAACCCTGGAAACAGTGGAGGTCCATTAATTAACTCCAGTGGTGAAGTAATAGCAATTAATACTTTTATTAGCAATGATTCACAAAATCTCGGGTTTGCTATACCAATTAATTTTGCAAAAAAAATTGCCAACGAATTGAAATTGAAGGGATCTATCGATAGAAGATTCTCTTTTGGAATTAATGGCCAATCTTATGTATATAACGATATTAAAGATGGTAAAATAATTAATAGAGTTGGAATTAGAGTAAATAATGTTGACTATAGTGACAGCGCAATTAATGAAGAAATTTTTAAAGGAGATATTATTGTAGCAGTAGAAGGTTTTAGAGTTGAAAGTTATGAGCAAATTAAAGCAGTATTGATTAAATTAGATTTGAGAGCGGGTGATGAAATTAAGCTTACAGTTTTAAGAGAAAATGAATTTACACCAATAAATATGGTTTTAGGGAAGCAATGAAAAATAGAAGTTTAAAAATAGTTATTTTTGGTTTATGTGCTGGCGCGTTGATGGGTACTATGTTAGGAAATATTTTATCATTTCTTCTTCCTGAAGGAAGTGCAGTGAAACAATTTTTTTTAACATCAATAAATTTTACTTTTGGATCAATAAATAGTGATTATCTTCTTGACTTAGGAGTAATAATTATTGATTTTGGATTTATACTTAAATTTAATGTTTGTAGTATTATTGGTTTTGGGATTGCATATTATTTATTAAAATACTTTAGATAACAAATGAGGTTTATATGTTTAATTTAGGAACGGGTGAATTAGTATTAATTTTTTTAATTCTTTTATTATTATTTGGTGGAAAAAGGTTGCCAGGCATTGCACGAGGATTTGCAAAATCTTTAAGGGAATTTAGAGGAGCATTGAACGATACTAAAGAAGAAATAGAAAAATCTGATCATTCAGAAGAATAAATTTGAATGAATTTATCTTCATCGCTCAAAGATAAGCTTTTATCTGAAAAGAAAAAGGTTTCAGAAAGCAAAAGTAATTCGGTAATAAGAACAAGATTCTCAAAAATCACAAATGATAAAGTTGGCAATGGTATTTTATCTGAAAAAAGTTTCCTTATAAAAGATAATATTGCAATCAAAAACGAAGAGCTTACTTGTTGCTCCAATATTCTAAAAAAATATGTATCTCCTTATAGTGCAACTGTTGTTGAAAAAATAATTCAAAATGGCGGTCTAATTACAGGCCAAACCAATTGTGACGAGTTTGCAATGGGTTCTTCATCTGAATATTCAATATTTGGTCCAGTTAAAAACCCTTTCAATGAGAAATTAGTAGCCGGAGGTTCAAGCGGGGGTTCAGCTGCAGCTGTAGCAGAAAATCTATCAGATATTTCATTAGGTTCAGATACTGGAGGGTCTGTTAGACAACCCGCTGCATTTTGTGGTATATATGGTTTTAAACCAACATATGGAAGAATTTCAAGATATGGACTAGTTTCACATGCATCTTCTTTTGATACAATCGGTATTATGTCAAAACAATTAGATGACATAATTAAAACTTTTTATGTTATTTCTGGTAAAGATAATAAAGATTCAACTTCAATAGATTATCCCAGTGAGACTTTTGAAGATCTATCTAAAAAATCATTACCAAATGTTGTCGGAGTCATAAAGAACGATATTTTAGATTCAATTGATCAAGAAATTAAAGAATGCTATATGTCTCTTGTAAATGAACTAAAAGCGAAAAATATTAAAATAGTTGAAATCGATCTTCCATTTTTTAAACATGTTATTCCTACCTATTATGTTTTAACTATGGCTGAAGCATCATCAAATCTTTCAAGATATGATGGTATTAGATATGGAAATAGGATTAATGGTCAAGATTTGAATGAATTATACGTTGATACAAGATCAAAAGGATTTTCAGATGAGGTAAAAAGAAGGATAATGACCGGTACGTATGTTCTTTCTTCAGGGTATTATGATGCATATTTTTCGAAAGCTCTTAAAGTAAGACGGTTAATACAAAAATCATACCATGATCTTTTTAAATCAATGGACTCAATTTTGTTACCTACTACTCCGGAGTTACCATTTGAAATCGGAGGAAGAAAAAAAGATCCATTAAAAATGTATTTTGCTGATGTCTTTACAGTAACTTCAAATCTTGTAGGAAATCCTTCAATAAACATTCCATATGGTTTATCAAAAAGTGGTCTTCCAATTGGTTTACAATTAATATCTAATTCTTTTAAAGAGGAAACTTTATTCAATTTTGCTCATTCATTGAAATAAGGTAATATATTTGAATAAAATAGATGGAATTTCTAAACCCAAATTTTTTAATATTCATACCAATATTTGTTGGCTTGCAAATATTAGTTACTTTTTTAAAAAAAGATAAATTTTTCTTTCAGGTATCACATTTAAATTCACTGAAAAAAGTATTTGGAATCAGAGGTAATCTAATTGTGATTTTAATGAAAAGTTTTTTTTTCTTATCAATAGTCTTCCTCATAATAGCTTTAGCGAGACCACGAATTTCATCTGTAAATGAAGATATAAATATTCAAGTAATTGATATTATACTAGCATTAGATACTAGCAGTAGTATGCTAGCTGAAGATTTTAAGCCAAATAGGTTAGAAGCAGTTAAGGCTGCAGCTAACGACTTTATAGTAAATAGAAAAACAGATAGAATTGGTTTATTGGTGTTTGGTAAGGAAACATTTATTCAATGTCCTTTAACAATAGATTATAATGTACTTACGAATCTTTTATCTGAAGTTACAGTAGTTGAGCCAAAATATGATGGTACAGCAATTGGTATTGCAATAGCCAATGCGGTAAATAGATTAAGAAATAGTGATTCAGAAAATAAAGTTATCATTCTTTTATCTGACGGAAGTAACAATTCAGGCGAAATAGACCCAATTTCAGCTGCAAAGATTGCAAGTGAATATAACATAAAAATTTATACAATAGGTGCTGGAACAATGGCAAACATTACATCTATACCAGGAAGGGGATTAGTGAGAAATGAAATAGATGAAAAGACATTAAAAGGTATTGCAAATGAAACTGGTGCAAAATATTTTAGAGCAACAAATAAAAAAAGCCTTGAGGGAATTTATTCAGAAATAGATAACTTAGAAAAGTCAGAAATCACGATAAATTATTATTCAACATATAAAGAAATATATATATGGTTTCTTTTAATTGGATTTTCTTGTTTAGCTGTCAGTGAACTAATAAGAATAGTTTATTTTAGGAAAATAATATGATATTTGACTATCTAAATATAGCATCCTATTGTTTTATAATTTATTTGATGATTTTGCTTTTTTCAAAATTTAGATCATATAACAAAAAAATTTTTGGAAAGAAATTTGAAAAAAAGTTTTATAAATTTTTATTTCAGGGCAGTATTAGCAATATGAAATTAAAATATTTTTTAAGAAATATTGGAATTATTGCATTAATATTTTCAATAACTGGTCTCAAAACAGGTGTTACGGTAAAGCCAGTTGAAAGAAAAGGTGTTGATATAATCTTTTGCGTTGATGTTTCATTAAGTATGAATGCAGAAGATATTAAGCCATCAAGACTTAATAAAGTAAAATTCGAATTAACAAAGATTATTGAAAATCTTGAGGGTGATAGAGTTGGTATTGTAGTATTTTCAGGTTCTAATTTTTTATATTTACCATTAACTATGGATTATGACGCTGCAAAGCTTTTTACTAAAAGTATAGATACAGATATGATTTCTTCAAGAGGAACCGAAATATCATCTGCAATTCAAACCTCTCTTGAAGCATTTTCGGAAGACGGAAAACAACAAAAAATAATATTTTTATTATCTGATGGAGAAGATCATGGTAATAACAGTCTTGAGTTAATCAAAAGAGCTATTAAAGATAAAGTAAATATTTTTGTTGTAGCTGTTGGAAGTTCAAAAGGATCTTTAATACCTGATAATAAAAAACAAAAAACGTTTATATATGATGATAAAGGTCAGCTAGTTATTTCAAAAGTAAACCTACAATTTCTTGATCAATTAGCAAAAATTGGTAAAGGTAGATTAATAAGAATTTCTAAAAGTGAACCAGTGAGCGAAGAAATAATAGAAATTATTTCTCAAGGAGAAAATGCTTTAATTAATTCATTCGAGTTTTCAGAATTTGAACAAAAATTTCAATATCCTTTGGTGGTAAGTATAATAATGTTAGTAATATCAAGTCTTATACCTGCAGGAAGATTTAAATGAAAAAATTAATACTAATTATTATTATTTCTTCCATTTATAGTCAAGATTTAGGTGAGAAAATGATTAAGAATGAAGATTTTAGTTCAGCTTTAAGTTATTACAAAAAACTTTTAATTGAAGAAAATGATCTGTCAAAGGAAGATATTTTGTTCAATATTGCATCAATTTATTCATATTTAGATAGTACTGAAATTGCTGAAAAGTATTTTAATTTATCTAAGCAGGATTCAATTCAATCAACATCTGATTTAAATTATAATCATGGTAATTTATTATATAGAAATAAAAGACTTTCAGAAAGTTTGTCGCTTTATAAGCAAGCATTGCTTAAAAATCCTAACGATGTCGATGCAAGAATAAATTACGAGATTGTAAAAAATGAAATTGAAAAAAGTCAAAATAATCAACAAAATGATAAAAGCGATAAAGACAAAGAAGACGCGGAAAATAATAAACAAAAAAATAAAGATGAATCTGACAAAAAAAAGAATAAAGATGATAAATCGAATAATTCAAAGGGTGATCCGCAAGCAGATGATCAAAGCGATGGTCCAAAAGAAAATAATCAGGACAATAAAACAGATAAAAATGAAAACAAGCAATTTAAGAATGAACAAAGTTCTGAAAATATATTAAATGCTCTTAAAGAAAACGAAAAAGTAAATAAAAGAAGAAAACAAAAAAATTATTCTAATACCTCAGGAAAGCAATGGTAAAATTATTTGTAATCTTCTTTCTATTTACAAGCATATTTTCACAAGAAATAGAATCAACTGTAAGTAGTAGTAAAATAAATTTAACTGAATCTATAATTTATACTATCAAAATAGATGATGTCGAAGTTAATCCTGAAGTTAGGCTAGATAAACTTGAAAAAAGCTTTTCAATAATAGCTGGACCTAATGTAGGAAGTGAATATCGTTATATAAATGGAAAAAGATCTTCATCAAGATCTATTTCATGGACTCTTATACCGAAAGGAGATGGTATCTTAATTATTCCATCATTTGAAGTTAAAGTAGGTAAAAAAATATTTTTTACTAAAGAGTTCAAGGTTGAGGTAGTTGAGCAGAATATCGATAAGAGTACTAAAGATCTAATTCTTGAAGTAAATATTGATAAAACTGATGTTGTTGTGGGAGAGCAGATTGTTATATCTTATAAGTTTTATACTAGAATTGCATCAAAAGTGATTTCGACTGAATTTCCAAAATATAAAAATTTTTGGACTGAAAAATTATTTGATCCAACAGGTACTCAAATTAATCCTGATAGTTGGGAAGATATTGAAATTGATGGGTATAATTATAAATCTTTAAAACTCTATGAAGTATCTATTTTCCCGCTTGAGGAAGGAGTATTTGAGCTTGATTCAATGATAATGAAAGTTGAAACAAAGGAGAAAGATCCATCTTTTAATAGGCTTTTTTGGAACGATCCTTTTTTTGATACTTTTTCTCAATATACAAGCGCTAGAATTTTAGTGTCTGATCCAATAAAAGTTAAAGTTTCATCATTAAAAAATATACCTGAAGACTTTTCTGGCGCTGTTGGATTATTTAAGCTTTCATCATCAATTTCAGAAGGAAAAATTGAAGAGGGAATACCAGCTATTTTTACACTTAAGCTCGATGGAAGTGGTAATCTAAAAAATATTGGAAGGCCAATAATTAAATTTCCTGACAAGCTAGAAGTTTTCGAAGGTGAAACATTAATTGAAAAAAATATAACAGACAGTTCATCAGGCTCTATATCATGGAAATACAATTTAATTCCTCGAAAAAGTGGAATTTTTAAAATAACTCCTATTTCTTTACCGTATTACAGTCCTAAGATAAAAAAGTGGTCTAATGCAATTTCAAACGAAGTAGTTTTTGAGGTATTTGAAAGTACTCTCTATGATGACAAAGATAAGACTTTGATTGATTCATCAAAAAAAACATTGAAATATATTAGAATGCAACCGCAAAAGTGGATTAAAATTGCTTCAAATAATTTCAATAGTAGTATTTTATTTATGTTTATTTTGAGCATTATTTTTTTAATAATACCTTATTTTGAAAATTCTTTTAGAAGTATAAAAAACAATATTGAAAATTTAATTGATGATAAAAAATCAATTAAATCAGCTAAAAGTAATATTAGACTATCAAAATCGATTTTGACTGATGGTCCAAAAATTATTTTAAGATATTTCCATTTAAAAAAGAAAATCTCTTCTGACAATTTAGATATTACCTATTTCAAAAAAGAAGTTAGGGGTTTTTTAAAAAATGAGGATATGATGTTCTTGAATGATTTCCTTGATAAATGTAAGGAGTATTCGTTTTCAAATGTTGAACTTGAGGATGATAATGATGATCAAAAACTTGAATTAATCCAATTTATCGAAAGGGTTGATTTATATGTTTAGATCACTTTTAATTTTTCTTCAATTTCAATCTATAATCTTATCTCAAGACTTAGATTCAGCATTTATTATTGCAAATGAAAATTTCAATAAGAAAAACTTTATTGAATCTTCAAAAAATTATGAATTGATTTTGAGTAATGGTTACCATTCTGTTGATTTATACTTGAATATGGGTAATTCCTATTTTTATTTAGAAGAATTTGGCCATTCAAGATGGTCATTTGAGAAAGGACTTCAGCTTAGTCCATTTGATAAAGATTTAAATTACAACTATGAACAATTAATTAAATCTGTAACTAATGCAATTGAACCTCCAAAAAATAATTTCTTGGATTTATTTAATATTTTCTTGCAATCTTTTTCTTTAAATATTTTCATTTTATCTGCAGTGAGCGTTTTCTTTATCTTTTCTCTTTTAACATTGTTAGATAGAATTTTTAAAAATAAAGCAATACAAAAAATATCTTATATTTTTTTATCGATTCTTGTCTTAAACATATTATTAGTTTTCACAAAAAAAGTTTGGGATGAAAATAATTCATATGCTATTGTTGTTAAAGATGAAACTGCTATTTATTCAGCACCCTATTTAAATGACTCAATACAAATGTCTGTACTCTATAATGGCAATAAAGTAAAAGTAGATCAAAAGACAAACCTTTGGTTGGAAATAACTACATTTGATGGAAGAAAAGGTTGGATTAGAGCTAAGGATATAAGAAATTTGGATTAATATGCGATTATTTACTATAATTATATTTTCAAGTTTAATTTTTTCTCAAAATAAGGTTGTCAAGCCAAGTGATTTTGATGATAAATCTCCTGATTTTCCGAAAGTTTCTTTGCCCATTATAGAAACTGATACCAATAAAAATATTAATATTGAAGATAAAAATAAATTCGTCCAGGGTTATCGTGTTCAAATATCAATATCTCAGAATGAAAATGAGTTAGTTATTATAAAAAATAAATTGGAAGACTTGATCAAAGATGAACTGTATATAAATTTCGAACTACCAAATTTTAAACTAAGAGCTGGTAATTTTGTAAACAGAAAAGAAGCTGAGTCCCTACAAATAAGACTAGTAAGACTTGGATATAGAACATCTTGGGTTGTACCCACACTTATTGAAATGGAACCTTAATGGCTGGACATAGTAAATGGTCAACAATTAAAAGAAAAAAAGGCGCTCTTGATCAAAAAAGGGGAAAGATTTTTTCAACAATCAGTAAAGAAATTACAATATCATCCCGTATTGGTGGAAAAGATATTGATTCAAATCCAAGACTCAGACAAGCTGTTAAAAAAGCTAAATCATTAAATATGCCAAATTCTAATATTGAAAAAGCAATCAAAAAAGGTGCAGGTGAAATTGATAATGTAGTTTTCGAAGAAGTGGATTATGAGGGTTATGGTCCTTATGGAGTCGCCGTTTATATTGAGGCAATTACAGATAATAAAAATCGAACTGTTGCTGATGTAAGGCATTCTTTAACAAAGTTTAATGGCTCCCTCGGTCAAGCTGGTAGCGTTGCATGGAATTTTAATAGAGTTGGAATATTAATTTTTGATAAAAGTTTACATAATGAAGAAGAGCTATTTGAATTATCAATTGAAAATAATGCAAAAGACTTTATCGAAGAAGATGATGTATATAAAATGATTTTTAACCATAGTGATATGTATGAAAAAATTGATTATTTTGAAAAAAATAATCTAAATATTGAAAACTCTTTTTTGGAATATGTTGCAAAAGATTTTGTTGAGGTTGATACAGAGCAAGAAGATAAGATTTGTAAGATGATTGATTTTTTAGAAAACCTTGAAGACGTTCAAAATGTTTATACAAATTATTCAGAGAAAAAAATATAATGATTGTTATAGGTTTTGATCCAGGGCTAACTAATACTGGTTTTTCAGTACTTGAATCAAAAAATCAAAAAATTAAACTAATTGAATGTGGTTTAATTAGACCTAAAAAAGATAAAAATCTTTCAAAAAGACTATATACAATTTTTTCTGAATCTTCTTTAATAATTTCTAAATTTAATCCTAAGTTTGTTTTTGTTGAAAATGTTTTCTACGGTAAAAACATTCAATCAGCTATCAAATTAGGACAGGCTAAGTCTTCTGTAATGTTAGCTGCTGAGGAAAATAAAATATCTTGCAAAGAGTTCAGTCCTCGTGAAATAAAGCAGTCTATTGTCGGTAATGGATCAGCTTCAAAGGAACAAGTTGCATTTATGGTTAAAAAAATATTTAAATTAGATGACAAAGTCTTAAAGAAAAACGATATTTCAGATGCAATTGCGGTTGCATGGTGCGGTCTTAATAGGAGTTAAATGATTGATTCAGTAAATGGTAAAATTTTCAAAAAAGAACCTACAATGGTGTATGTTGACACAGGATCTATTGTATTATCAATACATATTTGTTTGCGTGACTATGAAAAAATTCCAAATGTTGGAGAAAGCATCTCAATTAATACATATCTTAATGTAAAAGAAAACTTATTAGAGCTTTATGGATTTATTGATGAAGAACGAAGAGGTCTTTTTAAAAATCTTATAGAAGTTTCAGGAATCGGTCCAAAAACCGCTATCAATCTTCTTTCTAATGCTTCAGTTTCAAACTTTAAGGATAGCATCGTCTCGGAAGATGTAAAATCTTTAAGTCTAATTCCAGGTATTGGTCCCAAAACAGCTAAAAGAATTATTTTGGATATTAAAGAAAAAATTTCTGATAAATCCTCTTACGTGCTATTAACTCAAAATGATTTAGAATTTACCTATGAAGATATTTTTACAGCGCTATCGTCTTTAGGTTACAAGAAAAATCAAATAGACAATGCTATAAAAAAGCTTGATAAAGAAGGTTTATATAAAGGTAATATTGAGAAGGTAATTAAGAGAGTTCTATCAGTAATTCGATGAGTGATTATAAAAAAACAGTACTTTTTGATGAGCATAATAACTTAGGCGCTAAGATGGTGCCTTTTGCAGGTTTTATGATGCCACTACAATATGACGGAATATTAAAAGAACATAATTATGTAAGAAATGAAGCAGGTATCTTTGATGTAAGTCATATGGGAGAATTTTTTATTTCTGGAAAAAACGCTAAAAAATTTATCCAGATGGTTACAACAAACGATATTGAAAATATAATTCCTGGAAAAGCTCAATACAGCGCATTTTGTAATGAAGATGGAGGTATTATTGATGATTTGATTATTTATCATTTAGGTGATCAATATATGTTAGTAGTAAACGCAGCAAACATCGATAAAAACTTTTCATGGCTTAAAAAAAATTTAATTGAAGATGTAAGTTTAGAAAATAAATCTGAAAAATATTCATTGCTTGCATTGCAGGGACCAAAGTCAAAAGAATTTTTGACAAAAATTTTTCCTGAAATAAGCTCTTTAACGTATTATGAAACATTATTGCCTAATAGAGATGGTGTAATTATAGCTAGAACTGGATACTCAGGAGAGAAAGGTTATGAAATCTATGCACCAAATGATTTGGCAAAAGCGATTTGGATAAAAATTCTAAATTTATCAGATGGTATTCATCCTGTTGGTCTCGGTTGTAGAGATTCTTTAAGGCTGGAAATGGGTTATTGTCTCTATGGTAACGAATTGAATGAAGAAACAACTCCAATTGAATCTGGGTTGGGTTGGATTACAAAGTTATCAACTAATTTCATTGGTTCTCAAAAATTGATCAGCAATCTACCGCAAAAAAAGCTAGTTCCTTTAATTTCTAATGAAAGAGCAATACCTAGAGCAGGTTATGATGTTTTTGATAAAGAAAAAAATAATATTGGAGTAGTTACAAGCGGAGGAATGTCTCCAATGCTTAAACAAGGTATTGCACTTGCTTCCATTAAAAAAAATTTTTCAGTTAATAGTGAATTTTATGTCAAAATTCGAGATAAATATTTTTTATTCCATAAAACAAGATTGCCATTCTATAAAGAAGGAACTTACTTAAGTGACTGATAAGAACAAGATTCAAATAATAGGTTTACTAACAATTTGTGTTGCTTTCTTGATAGCAGGTTCAATTTTAATGTATGATCCAACGGAAGAACCATCTTTATTAGCACAAAATATTAATAATCCATTTAATATTGTCGGTGTTTATGTTGGTTTTTATTTGTTTAAGCTTGGTTTTGGTTATGCTTCACTATTTTTTCCTTTAATATTAATCACAATTGCTCTACAATTAATTTCAAATTTTTCACTTAAAGTTGTAAGACTTTTAAAGTTCGAATTGGTAT
>CESQ01098964.1_pt1 | contig 18252 bp, 16 predicted proteins | sample 361401 | NCBI WGS metagenome assembly CESQ01 (sample SAMEA2622119, study PRJEB7988) | marine metagenome | isolation source: saline water (ENVO:00002010), including | reverse complement strand
AGAAGGGCGCGAGCTGGTGTCGCTGGGCTGCTTTGGCTCTGCCACCACCTTGCTGGTCGACGCCGATCTCGCCCAGGCCGACACCCTGCTGGGCTGCGAAGAGGCGCTGGATGACTTGCCCCCGGCCTGGTTTGCGCCTGATCTTGAGTCGCTATTGCGGCAGCCGGCGCGTAAGGCCGAGTTGTGGGCGCTGTTGCGCCGTGTGCGTTCTCGCTGGCAGGGGACACAATGAGCCAATTGAGTTTTCGCCGCATGCAGGAGTCGGATCTGGATGCGGTGCTGGCGGTCGAGTTTGCTGCCTTCAGTCACCCCTGGACGCGTGGCATCTTTCTCGACTGCATCCAGTCCGGGCATGAGTGCTGGCTGGCGTTCAGTGGCCGCCAGCAGGTTGGCCACGGCGTGCTATCGGCTGCTGCAGGCGAGTCGCATCTGCTGAATCTGACCGTCAAGCCTGAGAGCCAGGGCAACGGTTATGGCTATGCGTTGCTCGATCATCTTATGGCGCAGGCGCGCCTGCGTGATGCGCAGGAAGCTTTTTTGGAAGTGCGCGCCTCCAATCAGACCGCTGCGCGCTTGTACGAGCGCTATGGCTTCAACGAGATTGGCCGACGCCGCAATTATTACCCGGCCGTTGGCGGACGCGAAGACGCGCTGGTGATGGCCTGCTCGCTGATTGACTGAGCGCAGGCAAACGGGAGACCACATGTTTTTTGCCACACGCCATGGCGCTATCTGCGGCCTGGTTATCGGCGCCCTGGCCTGGGCCGGCAACGCTCTGGTGGCGCGCGCCAGCGCGGGCCTGCTGCCGCCGGTAGGGTTGTCATTCTGGCGCTGGCTGACCGCCTTGACCTTGATACTGCCGTTCACGCTGCCCAGCCTGATACGCCACCGCCATGTGCTCGCCGCGCACTGGCCGCGTATTGCCCTGCTTGCCGCGTTGAGCATTGCCTCTTACAACACGCTGATGTATCAGGCAGCGCAAAGCACCACCGCCATCAATATTACGCTGGTCAACACCGGGTTGCCGGTAGCCGCGTTTATCTGGTCCATCCTGCTGTTAAGGCAATGGCCCACGCGCCTCACTTTGGCCGGCACGCTGTTGTCCTTCAGTGGCTTGCTGCTGATTCTCGGGCGCGGCGAACCGACCCAGGTATTCGCTCAAGGAATGAATACCGGCGACTTGATCATGGTGCTGGCGGTGCTGACCTGGGGGCTTTATTCGGTCCTGCTGCAGCGCTGGCCCGTGCCGCTCCCGGGTCTGACGTTGCTGGCAGCCATGCTGCTGTTTGGTGTGCCGACATTGCTGCCATTCTATCTCTGGGAGGTGTCGCAGGGGGCAAGCATGCCGCTCTCCACTGTCTCGGTTGGCGCCGTGCTGTATACGGCGGTCATGGCATCGCTGGTCGCCTACTCCGCGTGGAATAACGGCGTGCGGGTACTGGGCCCGGCCACTGCGTCTCTGTTCAGCTACCTGATGCCGGTATTTACCTCGCTGTTTGGTGTGCTGCTGCTTGGTGAGCAGTTGCATGGCTACCACCTGCTTGGCGGTAGCCTGACCTTTGCCGGCCTGTTAATGGCCACCTGGCAGGGGCGCAAGGCATGAAGACCTTGTGCGTGATTGCCGGAGATGGCATTGGCCTTGAGGTGGTACCTGTCGCCGTGGACGCCCTTCGGCGTATGTTGCCAGGGTTGCGCACCTGTGAGGCTGAGGCAGGTTGGGGCTGTTTTGAACGCATGGGCACATCAGTGCCGCAGGCGACGCTGGACCTCATGAAGGACTGCGGGGCTGGTATCTTTGGTGCCGTGTCTTCGCCTTCCCACGCGGTTGCTGGTTACCGTAGCGCTATTCTGACCTTGCGTCAGGCGCTCGCTCTGAACTGCAACCTGCGCCCGGTACGCAGTTGGCCGGTAATCTCACCTAAGCCGAATATCGACATGCTCATCCTGCGGGAAAACAGCGAAGGGCTTTATGTCGGACGTGAGCGCATGGACGGAGAGGGGCGCGCCCTGGCCGAGCGCCAGATCACGCGTCGGGCCAGCGAGCAGTTGGCGCAGCGTACGGCAGAGGTTGCAGCCTTACGCACCGCCCGGCGCATTACTTTGGTACACAAAGCCAATGTGTTGCCGCTGACATGCGGCCTGTTTCGCGACAGCGCCCGGCAGGTGCTGGCCCAAGCGGGGTGGGATGCGCGCGTTGACGAGCGCTTGGTGGATGTCGCCGCCCTGCAATTGGTCGCCTCGCCGGAGCAGTTTGACCTGATCGCCACCACTAACCTCTTTGGTGACATTCTCTCCGACCTGGCCTGTCACTGGTCTGGCGGCCTGGGCACCGCACCGTCGCTCAACTGGGGCGAGGGGATAGCGCTGGCCGAACCTGTGCACGGCAGCGCTCCCGACATCGCCGGTACCGGCCGCGCAAACCCGCTGGCCGCGCTACTTAGCGCCGCTCTGCTACTGCGCTACCACTGGCAGCTGCCAGCACTGGCGGATAAGTTGGAAGCGGCAGTAAGTGACTTTCTGAAGGACGCAGGCACCGTCGATTTCGCCGACCGCACAACCCGTACCATTGCCGATGGGGTTCTGGCGCGTCTGGGGTAGGGCCTAAGAGGGACGGCTGGGCTCAGCCAAAAGGGCATAAAAAAGGCCTAGCCGAAGCTAAGCCTTTGAAAAGGTTGGTGGCTACACCGGGACTTGAACCTGGGACACCAGCATTATGAATGCTGTGCTCTAACCAACTGAGCTATGTAGCCATCCGAGGCGCGCATTATTCATTTTGGCGGATACCTTGTCAAGCCTGTTGCGCTAATTTTTTGGCTGCCATTTCAATCGCTTAACCGGTGGCGCTGTTGGGCTACTGGCTATCGAGGTGCAATGGCACGTTGACGCGTTCGCTATCGCTGGTTTGCGGTGTGGACACGTCGATCAGATAAAGGCGCTGGGCGTCCAGTTGGCCGCGTTCGGTCAGGTATGCCTTGATCTCGGCTGCGCGTGCCTGAGCCAAGCGGCGGAGCACCAGTTCGTTGCCACGCCAGTGTTCCAGTACAGCTTGCTCCAGCTTTGCAGCGCGTTCGTCGCGGTCCAGCTCGGCCCATTCTGGCGGTGGCTGGCTTTTCAGGCGGCTGCGGTAGATCCCTTCAAGCAGGGCGGCTTTGTCATCTTCTTCTACTTCCAGCTCGCTTGGGCTGGCTGGCACTTTCGCGCCGCTGCGTTGCAACGATTGATACAGCAGCTGTCGGTATTCGTCTTCCAGGCGAGCGGTGGCAAGTGGAGGGCCGTCCTCATTGACGGTGCTCAGGCCTTCGATTTCTAGGGTCAGGGCGGGGCGTTCCCGCAGTGCGGCGGCCAGGGTGTCCAGGGTGGCCTGGGCGTCGCCATCTAGCTCCTTCTGTCCGGGTGCGAAGCTGATCTGACTGAGGTCCTGATCATCCCCTGAGACCAATCCTGCGATGAACTTGAATGGCGCCTGGGTGGCGCGCAGCAGCAGATTGCGCAGCGTCTGCCAGACAATCGGCATGACGCTGAACTGCGGGTCTTCCAGGTTGCCGGAGACCGGCAGCGACAGGTCGATATTGCCGTTGGTGTCCTTGAGCAGTGCCACGGCCAGGCGCACGGGCAGGTCGACGGCGTCGGGGCTGTCGACCTTCTCGCCCAGTTGCAGGCCTTCAAGCAGCAGCTTGTTTTCGGCATTCAACTGGCCTTGTTCAATGCGGTAGTGCAGATCGAGGTTGAGACGCCCCCTGCGGATGCGGTAGCCAGCAAACTTGCCGGAGTAGGGCGTGAGCGTTGTCAGTTCAACGTTGCGAAAACGCGTGGCGATGTCGAGGCTGTTGAGCGGGTCAAAGGGGGTGAGGCCGCCTTTGATGGTCACCGGGGCGTAGCGGTCCACACGGCCTTCGATGTCCACGCTGGCGACCAATGGGCGCTGGTTGTCGATGGTGCCGATGCTGCCGTTGAGTTGACCCAGGGCGGTGGCGAAGTTGGGCGTCAGGCTGAAGTCGGCGAAGTTGGCGGAGCCGTCGTTGATGCGGATGCCACCTATGCGTAGAGCCAGGGGCTTGCTGCTTGCTTGCGGCTGGCTTGCGGGCGTTGATGCAGCGGGTTGCTCGACCAGCAGGCCGCTGAAGTTGGTGGTCAGGTTTTCGTTGATGATGAATCGCGCGTACGGTTGCTGCAGCGTGACGCCATCAATGGACAGGCGATCTGTCTGGTAGTCGATGCCGCTGAGCTCCAGACGTTGCCATTTCAGCAGGTCGCGTTTGCGGGCGCTGTCGACGATGTGCAGCTGGGTGACGTTGGCGTCGCCACTAACGCCGATATCCAGAGGTTGCACTCCGCGCAGTCGCACTTGCAGTTGGCTGCCCAGCAGGCCGCTACGCAGCTGAATACGCACCAGGGGCTCGACGTAGGCGCGCACCAGTTGCAGGTTCAGATCGCTGCTGCTGACCTGCAGGTTGGCGCTCAACGGCGTGAGCGAGAGGTCGCCGCTGGCCTGCAGCTGGCCGGTGGTGTTAACGCCGGTATCCAGTGACAGCTGGAAGGGCGCTTGCCCGCTGCTGTCGAAGTCGCGCAGGCTGAGGTTGAGTGGAGCCAGTTCCAGTTTGACGTGTTGCGCGGGTTGGCGGTCTTCCAGGTGCAGGTGGTAGTTGTTCAGATCAACGGCGCTGACCTGTAGCTGCCAGGGCGGCGGCGGGGCTGTGGCTTCGATGGCTGTGTCGGTGTTGGGCTCAGCTTCAACTGGTGCAGGGGCGCGGGCGTCGGCGGCATCGGCGTCGGTGTCAGCACTGTCGCTGTTGTTTGCGTCCGGCTCGGTGGCGGGCAGCAGCGCCAGCAGGTCAATGTCGCCCTGTTCGGTGCGTGCAGCCCAGGCTTCCAGTCCTTCGCTTTGCAGGGCGCCCAGGCGCGCCTGGCGTTGGGCCAGGTCCATCGATCCGTCGCTGAGGGATAGCGAGGGGATACGCAGTAGCGGCCGGTCCTCGGCATCAAGGTTGAGGTCCTGCAGGTTCAACTGTGCGTTGCTCAGTGTCACGTCTGTGCGCTCGGACAGGTCGATCCGATAGTCGGTGCTGGCACTTAGCGCCCCGCTTTGCAGGGTGATGGCTATGCGGTCGCGCACGTACGGCCAGATCGTTTGCAGTTGGGCTGACACGGCCGCTGGAGCGTAGCGGCAGCAGGCTGAGCGTACCTTGCCAGTCCAGGCGGGCACCGTAGGGGCCGCTGGCGCTGAGGGTCATATCGCTACTGTTGTCGGGCAGGGTGCTGAGATTGTGCAGCTCCAGCGACAGATCGTCGTAGGCAAAGACTACCGGCTCGCTGGTGCGCTGATCTTCAAAGTACAGGCTGTTCTTGATCAGCGCGATGCGGTCCAGCTCAACGGGAAAGGGTTGCGAATCTGTTGCGGGCGGCTCTGGCTCGGTGCGCTCGGGCAGGTCGAACAGCTGCAACAGGTTTAGCTCGCCGTCCTGGTTGAAGCGCACGTCGCCGTGCGCGCGCTCCAGCTCTATGTCGGTCAGGTGCAGCGCGCCGCGCCACAGGCTGTCCAGCGACAGGTTGGCGTACAGGCGGCGAAAGGCGATTTGTGGCGCCTCGGGCTCACCGATGTGCAGGTTCCACAGGGTCGCTTCAAAGCTGAACGGGTTGAACTCCACGCGTTCCAGGCGGGCAGGCGCGTTGCTCAAGGCCGTCAACTGCTGGTTGGCAATATGTAAGACGATAGCGGGCAGCAGCAGTATGCCGATCAGGCTGTAGGCAAAGACGGCAACCAACAGTGATACCAGTACGGTTTTTTTGCGTAGGCGCATGGGGATCGTCGCAACAGAGGTCACGGGGCAAGTATGGCACGGGAAATGCGTCTGTGTAGGTCTGGATACTGGCGTAAATGCCATGTGTTGATTGGGGCCAGGTACTTACAATGGGTTTGGGGCAGAACACCAAGGTGCTGAAGGCCTGCACCCGCTTACAACAAGAATAAGGATCAGGTGATGCGCAAGCTGGGTGTTGGCCTCGGGCTGCTGCTATTGGTGGTGTTGGTCGCTGGCTGGTGGTTGAGTCGGCCACCGTCTACGGACCTGATTTTCTATGGCGGGCCGATTCTGACCGTCAATCAGCAAGATGAGGTAGTCGAAGCTCTGGCCGTGCGTGATGGCGTGATTGTGGCTCTGGGGGATACGGCGTCAGTCATGACGCAGCGCAGCGCCAATACTCGCCTGATTGACCTGCAGGGCCGTGCACTACTGCCGGGGTTTGTTGCGGCGCACGAGCATCCGACCCTGGCGGCCGTCTTTGCTGGCGCGCATGATCTGTCTGGCTTCACTCACCAGAGTAATGCGCAGGTGTGGTCGGCGCTGCGCCAGGCGGTAGCCGATACGCCTTCCGGTGAGTGGGTATATGCCGGTGGTCTTGACGCTATCCTGGTACCAGACCTTGAGGTGCCCATGCGCGAGGCGCTGGATGCTCTGGCACCCGATAACCCGGTGGTGCTGATCTCTCAGACCCTGCACTCGGCCTGGGCCAACTCCATGGCGTTTGCCGAGGCGGGCGTTACCGCTGATACGCCGGACCCGGGCAGCGGTTCTTACTATGGGCGCGATGCACAGGGTGCCTTTACCGGGTTTATTGCAGAGACACGGGCCATGGCGCCCTTTGTGGCTGGGCTGCGGGCGCCTCTTGGGCTGGCTGGTCGCTACGGCCAGACGCTGGATGGTTACCTGAGTCAGGGCTTCACGTCGGTTGCGTCTCTGGGGTACAACGTGCCGCCCTGGTTGGCGCAACTGGTGGCGCTGCGAGACTTTCGCCCGCGCATACGCCAGTTTTTCTATCTGGTCGACAGCGAACTGCAATACCTGCCTGACGCTCCGGACCACGATGATCCGTACTTTCGCGTACTGGGGGTAAAGCTCTGGCACGATGGCTCGCCCTACACCGGCAGCATGCTCACCTCTGCACCCTATCTGGATAGTGAGCTTGGCAAAACGCTGGGTATTGAGCCCGGTAGCCATGGCGCTCGCATGATTGCGCAGGATGAACTGGTAGCGCGTCTGCGCCGCTATACCGCAGCCGGCTGGCAGGTAGCCATTCATAGTCAGGGCGATGAGTCGAATCGTCAGGTGGCGCGCGCCATACTGGCGGCGTTGCCGCCAGACGCAGACAGTCGGCAGGTGCGCCTGGAGCACTCGGTCTTGCTACCAGAGGATCTGCTGCCTGAGCTGGCTAAGCGCGGCGTCAGCCCCAGCTTTCATATCAATCACATCTTGTATTACGGCGACCGCCTGGCCGACTCGATCATCGGTCGTCATGCGGCGCAGCAGGTGCTGCCGGTACGCCGCGCCTTTGATCTGCAGATGCATCCGTCCCTGCATGCCGACAGCCCGATGTTCCCAACTGAGGCTTTCAGCCTGATGCAGACCGCTGTGACTCGTCAGACAGCCAGTGGTCAGGTGCTGAATGCGGCGCAGGCAATCAGTGTGCGGCAGGCATTGCGGGCGATGACCATCAACGCGGCCTGGCAACTGGGCATCGAGCAGCAGGCAGGGAGTCTGGAGGTCGGCAAGTGGGCTGATCTGCAGATTGTGGACCAAAGCCCTTACGCGGTACCGACCCAGAGGCTGAGCGCACTAACGGTGGAAGAGGTCTATCTGGCTGGCGCACTGCAGTATCGCCGGGATTAAGGGGCGTCGCCCGCGCATTACGCGGGCGCGGTTGGTGTGCGGCGCCAGGCGTTGCGCGCCGCACAAGGGGGTTACCAGGACAGGGTGCCGACTACGCCCAGGGCGCGTGGATCGCCGTAAACAGCGTTGCCGTAGGTGGAGTCTTCGCGGAATCGCTCGGTACGGTATTCGCGATCAAACAGGTTGTTGGCGTACAGATAGGCGCCCCAGTTGTCCTGCTCGTAGCCGACTTTCATGTTGACCAGCGCGTAGGCGTCGGTTTCGGTGTCCGGGGTGTTCAGCAGGGTGGCACCCTCGCTGGCGTAGGAGACGTTACCGTTGAGGAGCCAGCCGTTGGCAAAGCGCCAGGTGCTGGCCACATTACCGGTCCAGTTGCGGGCAAACTGGAACTCTTCACCGGAATAGTCGACGCCGTTGTTCTCAAAGTCGTCGAACTCGGTCTTGCTGTAACCCACACCGGCGGACAGATCCCAGTTGTGATTGACGGCGTATTTGCCCTCCAGCTCAAAGCCGTACACGTGCGATTCGCCTGCATTGACGACAAAACGGTCCAGTGGGTGGATGGCGCCAGCGGGCGCGATGGTCACTTGCTGGTCGGTCCAGTCGGTGAAGAACAGGTTGAAATTGACCGCCAGTCGCTGGTCCAGCAACAGGGCGCGCAGGGAGGATTCATAGTGGGTGGTGAATTCTTCGTCGTATTCCTGTACCTGGCCGCGGATCGGGTTGGTGGATACCCCGCCCGAGCGATAGCCGCGCTGGACCAGGAAGCCGGTCGACAGGGTGTTGCTCCACAGGTAGTTGAAGCCGATCTTGGGCAACAGGTTAAAGGCATCGGTTTTGCCGTCTTGCTGACCGGGGCCCACCAGGCCGGCGAGGAAACCGTCGATCAGCGGGTCGAAGCCTGGGCCGTAGGACACGGCGCGCTCAATGGTGGTGCGTACGTCACTCTCACGCTCCTCGTAGTCGGCGCGCAGACCGGCCAGCAGTACCAGTTGATCGGTGAGGTGGTAGTCGATGTCGGCGAACAGAGCGGCGTTCTTGTAGCTCTCTTCGGTGTAGTTGGAGGAGTTGAGCGCGATGGGGATGGGCAGCAGTCCGCCAGTATCCAGCTCGACGTTGCTGGTGGTATAGCCGTCATCCAGTGTGCCGGTGGCTAGATACAGGCCGGTCACTGAGCGCAGGCGATCGCCGTTGTAACGCAGCAGAAACTCCTGGTTGAAGGTGTAGTCGTCGGTTTCCTGTTGCAGGGTGGCATCGCCCGGGCTGCCGTCAAAGTCGTTGTCGCGCTCAAAGTCGCTCTGCACAAAACCGGTGTTGGCCTCAAAACTCAAGCGCTCGCTGAGCGGTTGCTTGAAGCTCAATGACAGGCTGTCGCTCACGGTTTCCCAACTGCTGGGGTAATTCAGGCGGCTTTCGCGGCCACTCTGGCGGTCATCCACTGCGGCGTCGCCATCTTCGCGAAAGCGGTTGTGGCTCAGCGTCAGCAGAATCTCGCCGTCGCTTGGCAGCAGGTACAGCAGCTTGCCGCGCAGGTTACCGTTGTAGTTGCTGTTGAAATCGCTCTGGTTGAGAAAGTCATTGTTCACAAAGCCGTCGGTATGCTGGTAATCACCGGTGATGCGGTAGGCCAGGTTGTCGGTCAGCGGGCCGGTTTGCATGATCGCGGTCTGGTAGGTGTGGTCTTCACCGTAGGCCATCTTGGCCGCGCCATTACTGGCGAACTCGGGATCGCGGGTCTTGAGGGTAATTTGACCGGCCAGCGAGTTGCGGCCGGAGGTGGTGGATTGCGGGCCGCGCAGTACTTCGACGCTTTCCAGATCCCAGGTGCTGATGGCGTTGTCCTGAATGCTGCGGCTGGTCAGCAGGCCGTTGTCCAGGTACACGCCGATGGTGCCGGCGCCGTTGTCTGCGCCGGTTGGGCCGGCGTTGGCGATGCCGCGAATCGACAGGCTATTGAAGCCACTGGTATTGCTGACGTTGGGTACGCTCTCGATCAGATCGTACAGGTTGTCCATGCGCGTGCCGTTGTCGATCTCGTCCCCATCGACAACCCGTGCACTGGCGACGGTTTCCAGCTGGGTGCGCTCAATCTTCTGGCCGGTGATGAGAATTTCCGGCAGCGCCAGTGTGCTGCTGTCGTTTGTCGGCTCAGCGGCCAGCGCGAGGCCGGGGCTGAGAGAGGCGAGCAGGGCGCCGCCCAGACGGTGAGCCTTGTTGATTTTCATTGTGTGATCCCTGAGGTAATTGGCAGATTTATAGTTTTGATCGCTAACTGTAGCGCGAATGAGAATCTTAACCAATTATGGTTTGGGCGGGATGTTGGATAGCTGGCGCAGGTGATCGCTGCTTTGGGGGCTGGATCAGGGGCGGAGTGGGCGCGCGCTCGAGGCGAGGCTGCGCTTCAGGCGTATCACCAGCAGCCTGGTGCTGAGCATGAGAGGGGGCTGATCTGCAGCGATAACAGACTATCGGTCAGCAGTAGTGGACGATCTCCCGACTCGGCCCAGCGTGCCGCAAACCGCCCGCGTCGGTTCAGGCGGCGCTGTATTCGGCCAGGCTGCGGTATTGGCCCTTGAAGTACAACAGAGGCTCGCTGGCTGGCGCTTGTTGCAGGCTCAGCCCTTTCACTTCGCCAATGACGATCAGATGATCGCCGGCGGCGTGTTCTGCGTGGATCTCGCAGTCCAGCCAATGCAGGCTGCCCTTGATGATGGGGCTGCCCAGCGGCGATTGCTCCCAATCAACTTCACGCCATTTGTCTGCACCTTGGCGGGCGAAGGTATTGGAAACCGCGGCCTGCTCATCGGCCAGGATGTTCACGGCAAAACGGCCTGCACGGCGAATCTTGGGATAGCTGAAGGAGTTGGCCATGACGCTGAACGACACCAGTGGCGGGCTCATCGACACGCTGTAGAACGACTGGCAGGTAAAGCCGATGGGCTCGTCCTGGTCCTGCGCGGTAATGATGGTGATGCCGGAGGCGTAGTGTCCGAGCGCGTCGCGAAAACGCAGCGGCTCAATGGCGGGAGAGGAAACTGACATGGTAAATCCTGAATAAGAGGTCGGCGCGGCGCAGCTGATCGGGGCGCGTTTGCTCAACGCAGCGCGCCCCGACAGCTGTTTAGAGCTCGCCGCGAACGATGGCGGCACCGGCGCTGAGCGCCTGCAGCTTGCCCCGGGCAACCTCGCGGGACAGCGGAGCCATGCCGCAATTGGTGCAGGGATACAGTTTGTCGGCGTCAACAAACTCCAGCGCCTTGCGCAGGGTGTTGGCGACTTCTTCCGGTGTTTCGATGGTGTTGCTGGCAACATCGATGGCGCCAACCATGACCTTCTTGCCGCGTACCAGTTCGATCAGATCCATCGGCACGTGGGAGTTGTGGCACTCCAGTGAAATCATGTCGATGGTCGACTTCTGCAGCTTGGGGAAGGCCTCTTCGTACTGGCGCCACTCAGAGCCCAGCGTCTTCTTCCAGTCGGTGTTGGCTTGAATGCCATAGCCATAGCAGATGTGCACCGCTGTTTCGCATTTCAGGCCTTCGATAGCGCGCTCCAGCGTGGCAACGCCCCAGTCATTGACCTCGTCAAAGAAAACGTTAAAGGCGGGCTCGTCAAACTGGATGATGTCCACGCCAGCGGCTTCCAGCTCGCGGGCTTCCTGGTTGAGGATCTTGGCAAATTCCCAGGCAAGCTTTTCGCGGCTTTTGTAGTGGCCGTCGTACAGGGTGTCGATCATGGTCATGGGGCCGGGCAGGGCCCATTTGATCGGCTGGCTGGTTTGCTGGCGCAGAAAACGTGCATCCTCAACAAACACGGATTTGGGGCGGCTGACCGCGCCCACCACAGACGGCACGCTGGCATCGTAGCGGTCACGGATTCTGACCGTCTCGCGCTGCTCAAAATCAACGCCGTCCAGGTGCTCGATAAAGGTGGTAACAAAGTGCTGACGAGTCTGCTCACCGTCACTGACGATATCGATGCCGGCGTGCAGCTGCTCCTGCAGCGCTACGCGCAGCGCGTCCTGTTTGCCGTCAGTCAGTTCCTGGCCCGCGAGCTTCCAGGGCGACCACAGCTTTTCCGGCTCGGCCAGCCAGGAGGGTTTGGGCAGGCTGCCTGCGGTCGAGGTGGGTAGTAACTTTTTCATGATCAATGCTGTCGTCTGTCCGGTGATTTAAAGGGCGTAGCTGGCAGACCACTGCTCAAGCACGGTCTGGTAGGGCTTGATGAAGTGCTCTTCAGTGAACTTGCCTTGCTCGATGGCGAGTTGGCTGCGCTCCTTGCGGTCGTACACGATCTGGGTCAGCGAGTGGTCCTGGTTTTTCAGGTTTGGCTGATAGCAGGCACCGGCGGCCGCATTGGCGTTGTAGATCTCCGGACGGTAGATGCGCTGGAACGACTCCATGGTGCTGATGGTGCTGATCAGCTCCAGGTTGGTGTAGTCGTTCAACAGGTCGCCGAAGAAGTAGAACGCCAGCGGGGCAACGCTGTTCGGCGGCATGAAATAACGCACCTGCAGGCCCATCTTCTTGAAGTACTGCTCGGTCAGCGAGGACTCGTTGGGCGTGTACTCAAAGCCGAGGATGGGGTGCTGGTTGTCGGTGCGGTGATAGACCTTGTTGTCCGATACGCTCAGGCAGATGACCGGCAGCTTGGTGAAGTGCTGCTTGTAGGTTTCGGAGTTGATGAAGTACTGGAACAGTTTACCGTGCAGGTCACCAAAGTTCTCCGGCACGCTGAATGAGGGCTGGCCCTTGTTGTGATCCAGCAGTAGCACGCTGAAGTCGTAGTCACGCACGTAAGACGAGAAGTTGTTACCCACGATGCCTTCGATGCGGGTGTTGGTCTTCTTGTCGAGGATATTGGTTTTCAGGATTTCGATGGCCGGAAAGGTAGCGTCTTTGGCGGCTGCACCCACGTGCATTTCAACCGAGATGATATCCAGCTCCACGGCGTAACGATCGGCTGTGGGGTTGTCCCATTTGGCCAGATTGTTGAAGCGGTTGTTGATCATGGTCAGGGCGTTGCGCAGGTTGTTCTCACGGTCTGCGCCCCGGGCCAAGTTGGCAAAGTTGGTGGTGATACGGGTGCTTTCGGACGGCTCATAGTGCTCGTCGAAACGCAGGGTCTTGATGGAAAAGCTGAAGTCGGTGCTCATGATCGTCTGCTGTCCTGATATCCGAAGTAAACCTGAACGCCGTGCTTGGCGCTTCAGGGGGAGCAGTACGTGCTCCGGCGCTGCTGGGGCAGTACGCCTTGTCGATGGCAGGCATTCTATGGGTGTCTCCTGATGAGTAAAAATGAACTTATTTCAATCCAGCATCAGTCATTTTCATGTCTTGCTTTAGCGAGGCTGACAGAGAGAGTCGGCGCGACTCCAAAGGCGGGTGAAGGGCGGGTGGCGAGGAGGGTGTGGGCGGCGGAAGAAGCCAACCGGTAGCTGACGGCACATGAGCGCAGCCGGTGAAATGTTATGCAACATTGCGATACTCTTGCTGCATCCTTATTCGCCCGTACTGACATGCCTTTGTACAGCTGAGCAGCCACGTCATGCCCACTCCGCATTTGCCTTCGCTTAACTTGATTCGTGTTTTTGAAGTGGCTGCGCGCCGACTGAGCTTCAAGGACGCGGCAAACGAGTTGTTCGTATCGCCGCCAGCGGTCAGCCATCAGATCAAGGCATTGGAAGAAAGCCTCGGCGTCGCGCTGTTCAAGCGCGAGAACCGAAAAATATCCCTGACCTCTGAAGGCAAGCGCTATTACCTGCATGTAAAGCGCGGCCTGGACTTGATTGACAGCGCCACGCTGGCCGTACGCAAGGAAAGGAAGAAGCAGCACTTTGTGATCAATACGCTGCCAAATATCGCCAGTTTGTTGCTTTTCCCCAATATTCACGAATTTCAGGCTGCGTTCCCGGAGCTGAACATCCAGATTGATTCAGATATTTCCAGAATCGATCTGGAGCGCTCGGAGGCTACGGTGGCTATCCGTCACGAATGTGGCAACGAGCCGGGGTTGACCTACCACCCCTTGGTGGAAATCTCACTCACACCGATCTGCACGCGTAGCTATCTCGCCGAGCATCCGGGCTTGAGTACAGGGGATTTCAGCGGCTGCCGGATCATCAAGATAGCCAGCGACACCTACCAGTGGCCCCGCTGGCAGACGCAGTGGGGGTTGTTGCCGGAGATCGCGAACGAGTTGGTTGTCAGTACGGTGCAGGCCAGTATCGAGGCGGTGAAAAGCAACGTGGGCGTTGCCATGGGCTACCTGCCAACGTCCTATCAGTTCATGCGTAGCGACGATGACCTGGTGTTGCCACTGGCAGAAAAAGTAACCCGGCACGGTGAGTGCTTTCTGGCCTACAGCAATAGCAACAAGGATGACGAGGTCATCCGGGCCTTTCATGATTGGGTGGTCGGTGTGATCGCCAAAGAGTGGTCAGATAAGATTATCTAACTCGAAGGCGCGGAATTATTCATTTGTCACCCCCGTGTTCACTGGGGAAGATACACGGCAATCGCAACGGAAAAGTGATCGCCAACATGCCCCTGGATAACCTCGCTAGCGGATTCTCCCACTCAAGCCAGCTGCCACTAACGCCGCGTGAGCGACAAGTGCTGCAGGAGCTTGCCATGGGGAAGAGCAACAAGATGATCGCGCACATCTTGTCCATCAGCATGTATACCGTTGATGGCTACGTGAAAGAGATTTATCGAAAGCTCGGCATCAGAAACCGCACCATGGCGACGCTGTTTGCCGTCCAGCACGGGATTCTCAATTTGAATCATCTTGATATGGCCGACTTGTAGGGCGTAGCCGTGGTGCTGTGGTGTGGCTTTCCTGGCGAAAGATCGGGGTGAGCGCTGACAGACCAGCGCAGCGGGTGCTTACAGACGTCGCCTGAATCAGGGCGAGTGCGCATTGGACCACTCGATCAATGCGTTTTTGGGCTCTACAAACAGCAAGGGCGTTCAACAGGCTAGCCTGCTGAACGCCCCTGAGATCAGACAAGAGTGTCAGACGTTGAAGCGGAAGTGCATCACGTCGCCATCCTTGACGATGTACTCCTTGCCTTCCAGGCGCCACTTGCCGGCTTCCTTGGCACCGCTTTCGCCGTTGTACTGAATGAAGTCGTTGTAGGCGACTACTTCGGCGCGGATAAAGCCCTTTTCAAAGTCGGTGTGAATCACGGCAGCCGCTTGCGGGGCGGTGGCGCCGATCTTCACGGTCCAGGCGCGGACTTCTTTCACGCCAGCGGTGAAGTAGGTCTGCAGGCCCAGCAGCTCGTAACCGGCGCGGATTACGCGGTTCAGGCCCGGCTCTTCCATGCCCATGGTTTCGAGGAACATCTGCTTTTCCTCGTCGTCATCCAGCTCGGCGATTTCTGCTTCGATCTTGTTGCACACGGGTACGACCACGGCGCCTTCTTCGGCGGCGATTTCGCGCACCACGTCGAGATGCGGGTTGTCTTCAAAACCCTCTTCAGAGACGTTGGCGATGTACATGACCGGCTTGTTGGTCAGCAGGTGGAAACCCTTGGCCAGCTGGCGCTCTTCCGGGCTGAGGTCTTTCAGCAGGGAGCGGGCGGGCTTGCCGTCTTCAAAGTGCGGGATCAGCTGTTCCAGCAGCGCCTTCTGCGCTACCGCTTCCTTGTCGCCACCCTTGGCGTTGCGGGCAACGCGCTGCAGCTGCTTCTCGCAGCTTTCCAGGTCGGCGAAGATCAGTTCCAGATCGATGGTTTCGATATCGCGGCGCGGGTTGACGCTGTTGGATACGTGAATGACGTTCTCGTCTTCAAAGCAGCGCACCACGTGCGCGATGGCGTCAGTCTCGCGGATGTTGGCCAGGAACTTGTTGCCCAGGCCTTCACCTTTGGATGCGCCTTCTACCAGGCCTGCGATATCGACGAACTCCATGCTGGTCGGAATCACGCGCTCGGGTTTGACGATGGCGGCCAGGGCGTCCAGGCGGGCATCGGGCATGGGCACCACGCCGCTGTTCGGCTCGATGGTGCAGAAGGGGAAGTTCTCGGCGCCAATGCCGGCCTTGGTCAGGGCATTGAACAGAGTGGATTTGCCGACGTTGGGCAGGCCGACGATGCCGCAGTTAAAACCCATGGTGTTGTCCTCTGCCGATGATTCGGCGCAATGAGATTCAGGCCTTGAAGCTGTGCAGGCGTTGCATGACGGCGGTCCAGTTGCCTTCGATCATGCCGGGCAGTTCGCCAATGGCTTCGTCGATGCAGGCATCCAGTGCGTCCTGCTCGGCGCGGGGCGCTCGCCCCAACACAAAGCCGGTCACCTGCGAGCTGTGGCCGGGGTGGCCAATACCGAGACGCAGGCGGTGAAATGCGTTGTTGTTACCCAGTTTGGCGATAATGTCGCGCAAACCGTTGTGCCCGCCGTGTCCGCCACCTTTCTTGCACTTGACCACGCCCGGCGGCAAATCCAGCTCGTCGTGGGCAATCAGAATTTCTTCGGGTGCAATGCGATAGAAGCTCGCCAGCGCGGCAACAGCCTGCCCGCTGCGGTTCATAAAGGTGGTGGGGACAATCAGGCGAACATCCTGACCGGCCACGCTGATGCGTGCAGTCAGGCCAAAAAACTTGCTCTCTGGTCGCAGGCTGGTGTTGTGCCGTGCGGCCAGGCGCTCAACAAAAAGGGCGCCAGCGTTGTGGCGGGTCAGTTCGTATTCCGGACCGGGGTTTCCCAGTCCTGCAATCAACTTGATTCCCTGCGTCACAACGGGCGCCCCTCTTCAGAAGTCGTACGGGAGATTACTCCGCGGACTCCTCGCCTTCGGCAGCCGGCGCGTCGTCAGCAGCGGCAACGCGAGCAGCGTGAACGTTGGCAACCGGCAGATCGTGGTCAGGACCCTGAGCCAGGAACGGGATGCTAACGCCTTTCGGCAGTTTCAGATCGGACAGGTGAACGATCTGGTTCAGATCAACGCCAGCCATGTCGACTTCGATGAACTCCGGCAGGTCTTTCGGCAGGCAGTTCACTTCAACTTCGGTCATGGTGTGGGAGATCACGCCACCGCTTTTCTTGACGCCAACGCAGCTGTCTTCGTTGATGAAGTGCAGCGGAACGTGGACGGTTACTTCGTGGCCAGCAACAACGCGCAGGAAGTCAGCGTGCATGATCACCGGCTTGGCCGGGTGACGCTGCAGGGCTTTCAGCAGCACGTCTTCTTTTTTGCCGTCGATGGACAGCTTGATGACGTGGGAGTAGAAAGCTTCGTTTTCCAGCGCTTTTTTCAGTTCACGAGCTTCCAGAGCGATGTTTTGCGGGGCCTTGTCGCCACCGTAAACGATTGCCGGAACCAGGTCAGCGTTACGACGCAGGCGGCGGCTCGCACCTTTCCCCAGGTCGTTACGCGCATTCGCATTCAGAGAGAAGTCGACCATTGTAGTCTCCTTGCTAATTCACCCGGGCACTTGCGACCAGTGCGTCGAGCGAAGGGTTGTGCCCTTGTTGGGCGTAAACCAGCGCGGGTTCCTTAACGGAACATCGCGCTGATGGATTCTTCGTTGCTGATGCGGCGCATGGCTTCGGCCACAATCGGGGCCATGTCCAGCTGGCGGATGCGCTCGCAGGCTTCAGCGGCCGGGCTCAGCGGGATGGTGTTGGTCACCACCAGCTCGTCCAGCACGGAATTGGTAATGTTCTCGATCGCCTTGCCCGACAGGATCGGGTGTGTGCAGTAGGCGTAGACCTGGGCAGCGCCGTGGTCTTTCAGGGCCTTGGCCGCGTGGCACAGGGTGCCGGCGGTGTCGACCATGTCATCAACCAGTACACAGGTGCGGCCTTCGACGTCACCGATGATGTGCATCACTTCAGACTGGTTGGCCTTGGGGCGACGCTTGTCGATGATTGCCAGGTCAACGCCGAGGCTCTTGGCAACGGCACGGGCGCGAACTACGCCGCCGATGTCCGGCGAAACAATCATCAGATTGTCAAAGCGTTGATCCTGAATGTCGTCGATCAGTACGGGCGAGCCGTAGATGTTGTCGACCGGGATATCAAAGAAGCCCTGGATCTGGTCGGCGTGCAGGTCAACGGTGAGCAGACGGTCAACACCAACGGTGTCGAGCATGTCGGCTACTACCTTGGCGCTGATGGCCACACGGGCCGAGCGCGGGCGACGGTCCTGACGGGCGTAGCCGAAGTAGGGCACCACTGCGGTAACGCGCGAAGCAGAGGAGCGACGCAGGGCATCGGCCATGACGACCAGTTCCATCAGGTTGTCGTTGGTCGGCGCGCAGGTGGGCTGAAGAATGAAGACGTCCTTGCCGCGTACGTTCTCGTTCAGCTCGACGTTGACTTCACCGTCGCTGAACCGGCCGACGGTAGCGTCGCCCAGCGGGATGTGCAGTTGACGCACGACGCGCCGTGCCAGATCGGGGTTGGCATTCCCCGTGAAAACCATCATCTTGGACACGCAGCATTACCTTTTTGGGTAGCGGTCTTGGCGGAAGATTCAGATCTGCGGGAATGCCGGAAGGCCTCAACCAGTCAGAAATGAACCTGTTCTGTACGTGATTGCTGCCGGAGAGAAAAATGGCAGGGGCGGCTGGATTCGAACC
>CESQ01023653.1_pt1 | contig 18259 bp, 17 predicted proteins | sample 361401 | NCBI WGS metagenome assembly CESQ01 (sample SAMEA2622119, study PRJEB7988) | marine metagenome | isolation source: saline water (ENVO:00002010), including | reverse complement strand
ATATAAATTCCAAATAAAGAAAAATAAAATCCAATAATACAAAATTGCAAAGGTAAGTCTGTTGATAGTTTGAAATCATATAGTTCATCTAAAAAAATTCTATTTATATAGTCTAAAATTTCCTGAATAATTGCAAAGCCAATTAATCCATATGAAATATATGTTTTATATTTATTATTATTAAGAACAAGGCCCAGGTAAACAATGGTCAGCCAAATAAAGACCATAAATATGGTTAGTGTATCATGCAAATAATATAGCTGCTCTGATTGTAATGGTTGCATATTAAATAATAAGATGATTATTTTTTAAACTTTTAGAAATATATTATAACACAAGCATTTCTTTAGTTGACTTATTAAGCGGCGTACAGCTATTCTTATTTATTATGCAATCATCTTCAATTCGAACTCCTCCCCAGCCTTCTAGGTAAATGCCAGGTTCTATTGTTATAACATAATTTTCTAATAAAGCCTTTTTATTTATGCTACTAATTCTTGGGTATGTATGCACTTCTAAGCCAATTCCATGCCCTGTAGAATGTATAAATTTATCACCATATCCTGCTTGATTGATTACTGTTCTACAAGCATTGTCAACCTCTGCTCCAGTGATGCCTGCTTTAGCTTTTTTAATACCTGCCAATTGTGACTCTAATACAATATTATAAATTTCTTTATGTTTATCAGATGCTTTACCAATTACAATGGTTCTAGTCATATCTGCATGATAGCCATTATATAAAGCCCCAAAATCCATTACAACAAAATCTCCGCTTTCAAATTTTTTATCTGTTGGTCGCGCATGAGGTAATGCGCCCAGCCATCCACTGCCAATAATCGATTCATAACTATCTCCTTCAGCGCCATTCATTTTAAATAAATATGAGATTTTAGCAGATATATCTTTTTCAGTAGCTCCAATTTTTAATTCTGGAATTATTTGAGTAAAAACCTCATCTGTAATTTCAATCGCCGTTTTTAATGATTGAATCTCTAATTGATCTTTCACTGCAGCAATTTTTTCTACAATTCCTTTACATTGAATCCACTGAATATTATTAATAGCATCACATAAATTCTTAAATAAAGAAACACTGATATGCTCACTTTCAAAACCTATCTTTAACCTTTCTTTAATTAAATTATTATCTGCAATATATTTAAAATAATTACCACCCACTATGTGTATTTTACAATTTTTAACCTGATCTTTTGATTGTTCAATATAGCGGCCATCTGTAAAAAAATGATTAATATTATCAAGTATTAAAACACTTCCAGCGGAACCAGTAAAGCCAGTTAGGTATCTAACATTTGTTAAATTGGTAATATAAATACCTTCTAAGTTTTTCTTGCTTAACTCCTCGTTAACTTTTTTGACTCTTTTATTAAAGCTCATGCTATTCCTTTATTTGTTAATCAGATTTATTAATTTAGTAGTTTCCTCTTTTATAAACTTTGTGTTTTCTTTAGTTTTTTTTATCATTTGTAATACTGTTAAAGCTTCATTATATTTTTTTTGTTTCATAAAAACAGAGAACATTGTTTTTGTAGCTAATCGTTTATTTAAAACAATATCAACGCTCGGCTTTTTCTGATACTCCTTTTCCTTTAAACTGGGTGACTCTTCAATTTTTAATTGATTATATAAATTATTAATTTTGTTGTTTTCTGAATTAATTGCATATGCTTTTAAAATATATTTACTATAAGTTTTAACACTTCTATTAAGAAAAATTTTAATATTAATAAACAACTTCAATGCCTCAAAATTAGTTGTATCGTTTATAACTACATGTTGTAATAATTTTTCAGCTTCAATATAATTATCTTCAATTAAATAAATTTTAGCTAAAATATAATAAATAATATAATTATTGGAATTATGCTGTAAGCCAATTTGACAAACTTGTTTTGCTTTTTCATACTTAGATAGTTTAAAATAAAAATCTGCCAAAACTGGGCATATTGGTGAACTAAAATCATCTGCAAACACTGATTCTAGAGTATGTAAATAAAATTTATTGTATCTTTTCATTTATAGTTGCCTGAATATACTGTAAAGATTCTTTTACTGTGCTTCCAGGACCAAATAACTTTCCAACTCCTAGCTTATAAAGTTTATTCATATCCTCCTGGGGAATAATACCTCCACCCGTAACTAATATATTTTTAACATTATTAGCTTTTAGCAATTCCATAACCTTTGTAAATATCGTCATGTGAGCTCCGCTCAAAACTGACAAAGCAATGACATCTACATCTTCTTGAATAGCCGCAGATACAATCATGGCTGGCGTTTGCCTTAGACCTAAATAAATAACCTCCATACCTGCGTCTCGATATCCTCTAGCTAAAATTTTAATTCCACGATCATGGCCATCTAAGCCAGGCTTCGCCATTAATACTCTAATTGGCCTATTCATGATTCTAAAATAAAAGTTTTAGGACCATTATTCATTAACTCTATTTGCATATTTGCTCCAAACTTTCCTGTTTTTAAATTAACACCACATTCATTCAATTTTTTAATAAAAAGATTATACAATTTTTCTGCTTTATTAGGATCTGCCGTATTAATAAAGCTAGGCCTATTGCCCCTTTTAGTATCTGCGTATAAAGTAAATTGGCTAATCAACATAATAGATAAATTTAAATCAAGAACAGATAAATTCATTTTATTATTTTGATCTGTAAAAATTCTTAATTTTAATATTTTTTTTATTAAATACTGAATTTTGTCTAGTGTATCCTCCTTATGAATACCAATAAAAATAAGCAAGCCTTGATTAATTTCACTATATAATTGATTATCAATCATAACTTTAGCATAATTAACCTGCTGAACAACTAATTTCATAATGATAGCCAGACATTTTTGTTCCCAAGCAGGGCTCTTAGCTCTGATAGGGTTTCTGAATTTATTGAAAAATTTAATTCATTGCTTAATATTTTTTGTGTTTTTCCTCTTTGTGTAATTAAATGAAGAACTGTTGAATGGCTGCCTGGATAACTCTTGGATAATTTTTCAATTTTATCTAAAACATCCTTATCAATTAAAGAATAATCAATTTGTATATTTAAATGTTTAATGATTTTTTCTTTCAAATTATTATCTAATAAATATATTTTATCAACAATTAATCGGGACAACACATCTCCATCCCTTTGATTAAAATCTTTGCCTAAAATAAAAACTTGCTGATCTTCCTGAAGGATGCTTTCATATTTTAAAAAAGCATCATTAAAGATATATAGCTGATACGTGGTTTTCAAAGTATCAAATGTTACTAAAGCCCATTTATTTCCATTTTTATCATATCTATATTGTATATCGTTTACTATCCCGCCCATTGGGATTAATTTTGATTTTACTACTTTGGGATGCATAAGCTCTTTAAGATCATCTTCGTATTTATAAAGGGGGTTATCGGACAAATAAAAACCTAATAATTTTTTCTCATGTTTTAAACAAATATCTTTGTCCCATTCTTGTACATTGAAAAGTTTAGGCGTCTGAACACTTAGCGAATCCTCAGAGAACAAACTAACCTGATTTTCATTGGTTGATTTATGATATTTAGAAATAAAATTAACAATCAACTCTATAGAATCAAACATTTGAGCCCTATGCTCTTCTAGGCAATCCAAAGCTCCAACAAGAATTAAACTTTCTAAAACTTTTTTATTAATACTTGGTTTTGTTTTTGCAAAGTCAAAAATTGTTTTATAGGTGCCTTTTTCTTTTCTATATTCAACAATCACATCAGCGGCTTTCTTTCCAACATTTTTAATGGCAGCTAAACCATATTGAATTGTATTCTTATCAAGAATTTTAAAATCTGTATTAGATAAATTAATATTTGGAGGCTTAACAACAATGTTCATTCTTCGGCATTCTAAAATCAACTTAACTATACGATCTGTATCATTAATATCCGATGAAATATTAGCTGTTAAGAACTCTGTTGGATAATAAGTTTTTAACCAAGCTGTTTGAAAAGCTATCATAGCATATGCAGTAGAATGACTTTTGTTAAATCCATATTCAGCAAATTTTTCGAGTAATTCAAAAATCTCAACAGCTTGTTTTTTATGAATTTTATTTTTTTCAGATCCTTCTATAAACTTAACTTTATATGAAGCCATTAATTGTTTTTTCTTTTTACCCATCGCTCTTCTCATTATGTCTGCTTCAGCTAAACTAAAACCCCCAATATCAGAACAAATTTGCATTACCTGCTCTTGGTAAACAATAATCCCGTATGTTTCTTTTAATATGTTTTCCAAACTATTATGGATATATGTTATTTTAGAAACACCTTTCTTTCTAGCTATAAACTCTGGAATATTTGCCATTGGGCCAGGTCTATACAGTGCGTTCATTGCAATCAAGTCTTCTATAGATGTTGGCTGTAAATTTAAAAGATTCTCCCTCATGCCATCGGATTCAAACTGAAAAACTCCAATTGTTTGAGCAGTTTTAAAAATGGTATCATAAACTTCGCTATCATTATAATTAATATTATTAATATCAATCTCTTTATTTTCTCTTTCACTAATTAAATCTATAGTTTTTTTTATCACAGTTAAGTTTCTTAGTCCTAAAAAATCTAACTTTAATAATCCCAATTCATCCAACCCATTCATATCAACCTGCGTTACAACCTCTTCAGATGATGAACTTTTAAAGAGAGGGACATAGTCAATCAGGGGGCCGGGCGCGATAACTACTCCAGCTGCATGCGTTGAAGCATGTCTATGACATCCTTCCAAAACCTTAGAATAATTAATAAGATCCTCGAAAGATTGATTTTTATTTTTAACTTCTTTTAATTCCGGGCTTAATTTGATAGCCTTATCAAGAGTCATCTTGGGTTCATTAGGTATTAATTTTGCCACATTATCGACCTCGTTATAGCTAATTCCTAAAACCCTGCCGACATCTCTAATAACAGACTTAGCTTTCATAGTTCCAAAAGTTATAATTTGTGCAACTGAATCATGTCCATATTTGTTTTTAATATAATTAATGACATTCTCTCTACCTTCAATACAAAAATCTATATCTATATCCGGCATCGTAACTCTTTCTGGATTTAAAAACCTCTCAAATAATAAATTATACTTCATGGGATCTACATCTGTAATTCCCGTACAATATGCTACAATTGATCCTGCTGCAGACCCCCTTCCAGGCCCAACGGGTATATTGTTGACTTTTGCGTAGTTAACAAAATCTTGTGTAATTAAAAAATACCCTGCATATCCCATTTTTTTTATTACAGAAAGCTCATAATCTAACCTTTGTTTGATTTTTTTGTCCCCTTGGTTATATTTTAACTTCATTCCTTTATAGCATAATGATTTTAAATATTCATCGGGATCACTTTGGCCCTTTGTTAGCGGATAATTTGGTAAATGATATTCCCCAAGAGGTATCTCTACATTACATTGTTCAGCAATTTTTACAGTATTTTCTAATGCTTCTGGACTGTCTTTAAATAATGCATACATTTCATCTACAGACTTAATATAAAACTGATGTGGTTCATAGCGCAAGCGTTTAAGGTCATTCCGATCTTTTCCCGTCCCCAGGCAAAACAAAACATCATGAGCATCCGAATGCTCTTTTAAACAATAATGACAATCATTTGTTGCAATTAGAGGTAAATTTAATTCTTTAGATAATTTTTTTAAAATTATGTGTGATGATTTTTCATCTGCTATTTGATGATCTTGCATTTCAAGGTAAAATCTATCAGGAAATATTTCTTGATAAGAAAGTGCGGCCTTTTTTGCCTTATCATAATTTCCATGAGCTGCGTGTGTTGTAACTTCACCTGCTAAACAAGCTGATGTTGCAATGAGGCCTTCATTAAACTCTCTTAATAGTTCCTTATCAACACGTGGCCTATAATAAAATCCATTTAAATAGCCAATAGAAGTAAGAGAAAGTAAGTTTTTATATCCTGTTTGGTTCATTGCTAAAAGGACTAGATGATAATAGTTTCTTCTTTTTCCATAATCATCCATAATTAATTTTCTATCCTTGTGATCCGCAACAGAAACATAAATCTCACAACCTATAATAGGCTTAATTCCTGCCTTTATCGACTCTTTATAAAAGGGAATCATAGAAAACAAGTTTCCATGCTCAGTTAGAGCTATACTATCCATACCTAAATCATAAACTCGATTACACATTGTTTCTACTGTTTGAGCAGCATCTAATAATGAATAATCTGAATGATTATGTAAATGTATAAAATCAGCCATTAATTATCTCTCAAGCATAAAAATTATAAGCCCTATAAAACATAAAAACTTTAATAGTTGAACTAAAAATGAATATGTTCTTTTTGAAGGAAATTTAATTAATAAAAATAATGAATAAATGAGTGGAATCTCAATAAATATTATCAGTAATAATAAATATTTTATTGAATATGATTTTAAAAAATACGGAGCCGGTAATAGCGCTAATAAAATACAAGTAACTATAATGATAAAAAAATTGGTTTTTTTTTCTCCTAATATTATAGGTATAGTTTTCATATTTGAAACAAGATCCCCAGACTCATCTTCTGCATCTTTAATTAACTCACGCAAAAAGGAAAAACCAATCGTTAAGTAAAATGGTGTTAATAAATTATGAGTTGAATTAACTAGCGCCAACTCTACAAATAAAAAAATAAATCCTAATAAAATTGAAACGCTGAAATTTCCTATAAAAATAATTTTTTTAAAAAAAAAATTATAAGAAATCAATAGAGGAAGAACCATTAATAATAAATATTTTTTTGCTACTTGATTAAGATTCATTCCTGCAATAAAAAGAGTAGTCAAAAAAAATAAATTTATATAAAAAAATTGAAAACGACTGACGCTATTATTCACTAATCCTCTTTTAGGATGATTGATTTTATCGGTTTCAATATCTAGATAGTCATTCATCAAATACCCTAGAGCCATAACACTAGAAACTACCACCATGCAGATAACAACATCTACATTAAAATCAACCTTTAGCATGAAGGAGGCAGTGTATACCGCTAGCATGCCTAAGCATAAATTGTGAAAACGAATTAAAAATAATATATCGAATATCCTTCTCATCGATAAAGCTCTATAATACGATAATCGCCATTTAAATCTTTGTGCCATTTAAAATTGAATTGATTTTTTTGAAATAAATTTTCTATAATTGGCTTTGTTTTATTTTGTCCAATTTCTAAAATCATCCTTCCTGTAGGGGATAAAAAGTCCATTAGATTTTTGGCAAAAAACCTATAAAAAGAAAGTCCGTCTCCATTATCTGTCAAAGCAATTTTTGGCTCATAACATTTAATGTGTTGTTCTAAATTCATATACTCTTGTTTACTAATATATGGGGGATTGCATACAATGAGATCATATTTTTTTTTAAAATTATTTTTAAAAACATCTCTTTTCATTAGGTTAATATTTTGAGCATTGTGTCTTTCTATGTTTTTTTTTGCTATTTTTAAAGCTTCTTCTGAAATATCCATTGCATCAATATTGCTAATATTTTTTTCTAACGATAGCGTGATGGCAAGCGCTGCTGATCCAGTTCCTATATCTAGGGCATTATAATGGTGACCATTTTTTTTTGCAATAGAAATAATTGTTTCTGATTCAGGCCTTGGAATCAAGGTATGTTGATTAACAATAAAATCATAACCATAAAAACTACCTTCTTTTAAAATATATTGGAAAGGCTCGCCATTAATTCTTCGATTTATAAAGTCGTTAAAACAGTTAGTTTGCTCATTACTTAATTTTAAATTAGAATCTAGTTTAATTTCTATAAAAGAAAAATTGAATGTTTTTTGCAAAAACCATTCGATTTCTTTTTTTGCATTTTCAATACTTGCTTCTTTTAATTTTTTTTCTGCATTTGAAATGATCGTTTGAAAATTATTAACGCTATCAATTCCAAATAACATAATTACAAACTATATGTTTTCTTTTAATTGTATTTTTTGATCTTCAATTTTTAATTTATCAATAATTTCTATTAAATCCCCATTAAGAATTTCTTCTAGTTTATATAATGTAAGGTTGATTCTATGGTCTGTAATTCTACCCTGTGGATAATTATAGGTTCTGATTTTTGCACTTCTATCTCCTGTAGAAACCATTTTTTTTCTTGCTTGTGATCGTTCTTGGTTTTGCTTTTCTACTTCCAGGTCAAATAAGCGGGACTTTAAAACTTTCATTGCCTTGTCTTTGTTTTTATGCTGAGAAGATTCATCTTGACATGTCACGACCAATCCTGTGGGTAGGTGTGTAATTCTAATTGCAGACTCTGTTTTATTAACGTGCTGTCCACCTGCTCCAGATGCACGATATGTATCTACTTTTAAATCTTTTTCAATAATATTAATATCTGCATCCTCTGCTTCTGGCAAAATCGCAACTGTTGCTGCGCTAGTATGAATTCTTCCACTTGATTCTGTTTCGGGAATTCTTTGAACTCTATGAACGCCTGATTCATATTTTAATTGAGCATATATAGAATCACCATTAACAGAAAATATAACCTCTTTAATGCCTCCACCCTCATTGTCATTCAAAGATAAAATTTCATATTTCCATTTTTGACTTTCACAAAAACGTATATACATGCGAAATAAATTTTCTGCGAATAGTGCGGCCTCCGTTCCTCCGGTACCACTTCTTATTTCAACAATAATATTTTTATCATCATTAGGGTCTTTGGGTAATAAAAATATTTTCAATTCATCTTCTAGTGTTTCAAGTTTCTCTCGAAGTAAACCAATTTCATCTTTTACTAACTCTTTTAATTCCTTGTCATTTCCCTGAAGAACTTCTTCGTCTTCTTTTAATTGTGTTTTTTTTTGAATATATTCCTTTGCTTTAGGGATGATACCATCTAATCTTCGATGGTCTTTTGCCAGCTGTGAATAAGCTTTAATATCTGCAATAATTAAAGGGTCGCTCATTTTCTGTGATATTTCATCATAATCTTTAATTAGTTGATTTAATCTCTTTATCATCAAATTTTACCCTATAGAGTCTGCATTATATTCTTTTCCTAGGTATTTATTAAGGTTGTTACCAAAAGCCTCTTTTAATGCAAAAATTGCAACTTCTACTTGGCTATCATCTGGTGACCTCGTTGTAATGTTTTGCAACCACAAGCCTGGGCGAGACAAATAATTAAAAATTTTAACGTGCTGTTTAGATGCTAAAAACTTTAACACTTCATATCCAACGCCTGCAATTAGCGGCATAAATGCTAAATGCGAAACAAAGCGAATTAAAATAGTTAAATTATTTATAAACAACAATATAACAGAATCTAAAATTGTATATAAAAAAATTGTTACAAGCATAATAATAAACAAAAAACTCGTTCCACACCTTGGGTGTTTTGTTGAAAACTTTTGCGCCTCTTTATAGTGTAGCGGCTTACCAGATTCAAAATTGTATACTGTTTTATGCTCAGCTCCGTGATATTGAAACAGGGTTTTAACATCTTTTAATTGTGAAATTAAAATTAAATATAATAAAAAAATAATTATTCTAATGGCTCCTGAAATTAAATTAAAAGTTATTGGCTGATTAATATCGCTAACTACCCTGCCTGACAAATAAAGGGGAAGTAAGATAAATAAAGAAATAGCAAACAAAATAGAAAATAAATTTGCAACATGCTCAAACAACCAATTAAAAAAAGAACTAGGCTGCTGCTTTGGATTTTCCTGTTCCTCAAAAACGGTTGCTGACCAATTTAATGTTTGATACCCTATTTTCATTGACTCATAGAGGTGAATCATTCCTCTAAGGATAATATAGTTTTTTAAGTTTTTTCTATCGATAATAGATTTAAATTCAAATCTTTTAGAGATAATTTTACCATTACTTAACCTTAGTGCCGTTGCATAAGCGCCTGGAACTCTCATCATGACACCCTCTATAACAGCTTGCCCGCCTACCAAGATAGATGTTTTCATAATAATGAAATAAATAATTTTAATAAACATTTTCATAAAAAATAAATTTTCTACAATATTAAGATAAGAAAGTTTAAGTAAAGTAAACAGCTAGCCTTTTTTATCAGGTTGAATTTTATATTTTTTCATATATTTTTCAACCCTACCTGAAGTATCTACTAAATTTTGCTGTCCTGTAAAATATGGATGTGACTTACTAGAAATATCTAACTTATATAAAGGGTACTCCTGCCCATCTTCCCATTTAATTGTATCTTTTGTTTCAATTGTTGACCTTGTTAAAAAAGTATAGTCACAAGACACATCTTGAAATACTACATAACGATAATTTTTAGGGTGCGTATCTTTTTTCATAATTAAATAATATCGGATAATTTAATGTTGCGTTTTTTTAAATAAGCTAATAAGCCTGTTTTATCTATAGATTTAATTGCATTAACTGACACTTTAATTTTTACTGTTTTATTTAATTCTGGAATATAAATTTTTTTTGATTGAAGGTTTGGAAGTTGCCTTCTTTTAGTTTTAATGTTTGACTTAGACACATTATTACCAACAAGAGGTCTTTTCCCAGTTATAGAACAAATTTTTGACATACAATTCCTAAAATAAAATTAACGCTAATTAAAACGGGGAGTATATTACTAAATTAATTATTTATTTAAAAGTTAATTTTTTCAATGCTGATTTAATTAATGCTATAGCCTTTATTATAGTCTCTTCAGATGTAGCGTATGAAAGACGAATAAATCCTGGTGCACCAAAGCTGTCTCCTGCAACCGTAACAACTCCTGTTTTATTTAAAATATACAAAGATAAATCTGAAGCTGTTTTAAGTGTTTTTTCACTCCCATCATTAGAATGTAAATATTTGCTAAAATTAGGAAAAACATAAAAGGCTCCATTTGGAACCTCGCACGCTATGTTAGGTATTTTTAATAATTCCCGAATAATCAAGTCGCGTCTTTTTTTAAATGTGCTTCTCATTGTTTCTACGCATTTTTGATTTCCTGTTAAGGCTTCAATAGCTGCATGTTGAGCAATTGAATTGGGACATGAGGTGCTCTGTCCCTGTAATTTTCCTATGGCTTTTACCAAATGTTTATTACCTGCAATATATCCTATTCTCCATCCTGTCATTGCATATGTTTTAGAACAGCTTTGAAAGGTAATGATTTTACTGTTTTTAGGTTGAAAGCTGGCAATGCTTTTAAATTGTGTATTATACGTTAGTTGTTCATAACATTCGTCTGAAAAGATCCAAACATTTGGGTGTTTTTGTAAAATGTCTAATGTTTTTTTAATTGCCTCGTCGCTCCAAACTCCACCCGTTGGATTCGATGGGGAGTTAACAATTATTCCTTTTGTTTTTTTATTTAATTTTTTTTCTAACTCCTGAAAATCGGGTTCATTTTGATTTGCACTGTCCGTATTTACAAAAACAGGCGTAGCCCCGGTAACCGAAACAAAGTCAGGAAAAGAGACCCAATATGGTTTAAAAATAATAACCTCATCATTTTTTTGAAACAATGCCTGGCAAGCATTGTATAGAGAATGCTTTCCACCGCAGGAAACGACAATTTCATCCAAATTATAAAAAAGTTTATTGTCTCTTTTTAGTTTGTCGCAAATAGCTTTTTTTAAATCATGGGTTCCTGATCCCGGTGTGTATCTTGTAATGCCATTTTGAATTGCATAAATACCAGCCCTTTGTATGTTGCTGGGAGTTGGGAAGTCCGGTTCTCCGACGCTCATATTATATACAGGCTTGTTCAAGCGTCTTAATTCAGCTGCTTTACTTGTCATTTCAAGGGTAGCTGAAGGCTGGATTCTATGAATGCGATCAGTAAACATAGGTGTTTTTAACTACTCATAGAATCTAAAAATTCTCTATTATGTTTTGTTCTACGTAATTTTTCAATTAAAAATTCCATTCCTTCAATATTAGTCATATCATTAAGTAATTTTCGGAGCAACCAAATTCTAGATAAGTCCTTTTTCCCAATCAGCTTATCCTCTCTTCTAGTACTTGATCGATTAACATTAATTGATGGATAGATTCTCTTATCACTTAAATCTCTATCTAGTACTAATTCTTGATTACCCGTGCCCTTAAATTCTTCAAAAATCACTTCATCCATTCGACTCCCTGTATCAATAAGTGCAGTTGAAATAATTGTTAAGCTTCCTCCAAATTCAACATTTCTTGCAGCCCCAAAAAATCTTTTTGGTTTATGTAAAGCATTGGAATCAACACCACCAGAAAGAATTTTTCCACTATGCGGTATCACTGTATTATAAGCTCTAGCTAACCTAGTAATAGAGTCTAGCAGAATAACAACATTTTCACCTGATTCAACACATCTTTTTGCTTTCTCAATTACCATCTCTGCTACTTGAACATGTCTCGCAGCAGGCTCATCAAACGTTGACGCAACAACTTCTGCCTGCACATTTCTTGCCATATCAGTTACTTCTTCTGGCCTTTCATCAATTAATAAAATAATTAAATTAATTGAAGGGTCGTTTGTTGAAATGGCATTGGCAATTTTTTGTAATAAAATTGTTTTTCCTGTTTTTGGTTGAGCAACAATCAACCCTCTTTGCCCCATGCCAATTGGTGCTAGCATATCAATTGTTCTTGTTGAAATTTCATTAGTATTTGTTTCTAGTTTTATCAGCTCATCTGGATATAGGGGTGTTAAATTTTCAAAATGAACCAACCCTCTTGATTCATCTGGATTAATTCCATTAACCGTCTCAACCTTTAAAAGCGCAAAAAATCTTTCATTGTCTTTGGGTGGTCTAATTTGCCCTGAAACTAAATTTCCTGTTTTAAGATGAAACTTTTTAATTTGAGAATGTGATACATAAATGTCATCTGGCCCAGGCAAATAGCTGTAATCTGGTGATCGAAGAAAGCCATATCCATCTGGCAATACTTCTAACACGCCTTCTCCATATATTGCTTCTTTTCTTTTTGCTTGTGACTGTAAAATTGATTTAATTAAGTCTTGCTTTCTTAGACCGGAATATTCTTTATCCTTAAAACCTAGCTTTTCACATATCTCGTGTAATTCTTTTACAGTTAATCGCTGCAATTCGCGTGTTCTCATTATATCTCCTGATTATTTTCTATAAGTGTGGTTTATCAGAATTTTAGCTTGATTATCTAAAACTATAATAAATTAAGACTGTTATTTATTATGTACAAAGCAATTTTTAAATTTTCTATGAATGAAAGGAGCTATAAAATGACTCCCTATAATCACAACTAAATCTTCTTTCATTGCATTTTCTTTAATGTAATTCATTGCGAGCTGAATGTTTTGAATTTCTTTTGTTTTAGTGTTGTTAAATATTTTAGACAAATGCTTTGCAGGCATACTTTTTCTTATATTGGTTTCTGTGCAAATAATATGATCAAAATATTTTTCATATTGTTTTATACTGGTTTTAATTTTTTTATTTTTTTCAAAAGCACATAATAAATATTTAGTTTTATATGTCTTGTTTTTTATATAACTAATAAATGTATTTAAAAAACTTTTTAAACTCTCTTTGTTATGTGCAACATCATAAATTATTAAAGGTTTTTTAATAATGATTTGAAATCTTCCGTCCCAACGAGTATTATAAAAACTCTCACTTATGCTTTTTTTGTTTGTTTTAGTTATGTTTTTCTTATTTAGAAGTTGAATGGCTGAATAGGCAAGATTTGCATTTTCTATCTGATGCTTTCCTCTTAAATATTTCAAATCAAAAGAACTATAATCGAGAGCCTTTAATATCTTAATTTTGTTTTTTTTTGTTTTTGCTCGTTGATTCAAAATTGATTTAATTTCTGAAACTTGATCAATAGAGACTAGGCTTTGTTGGTCAGTTTGAATGGCAAATGATTTTTCATAAGCAATTTTTTTTATAGAATTTCCAAGAAGTTCATGATGGTCCATTGAAATTGAGGTAAACAATAACATGTTTGCCTTACAGGCTGTTACGCTGTCCAACCTACCTCCTAGTCCCGTTTCTAAAATAGCAATATCGACATTTTTTGTGTTAAAATACCACGCCGACATTACTGTCATGATTTCAAAAAAAGACAAATCAAGAGATTTTATTTTATTCTTATATTGATATAAAAAAGCTTCTATTTCTTTATTTTTAATTAATTGATTGTTGATCCTTATTCTTTCATTAATCTTAACTAAATGTGGAGAGGTATACATGCCTACCTTGTGGCCACAATCACTTAGAGCTTTCATTAAAAAAGCGGCTACACTTCCTTTTCCATTTGTTCCTAAAATTTGTATTTTAAAAGAGTTTTTATTGGGAAGCCCACAATCTAATAAAAATTGTTCTGTTCTTCCGAGGCCATATTTAATTTTTTTCGAGGGTATATTTAAAAGCCAATCAATTAGCATTATAGTACAATTTTTTTTACTTTAATTTTTTTATTGTTCAAAAAAGTTTGTGCTAAATAATTGAATTTTTGTGGTTCATCGCTTACATAAAAATAATCATCACTGTGTAACTTCGTTTGATTTAACAACAATTTTTTAGACAATTGTTTTTGAATATGTTGCGCCGTTACAATGGAGGAGTTGATGATTTTTATTTTGTTTTCTAAAAACCTATTAATCAAATTATTTATAAAAGGATAATGAGTACAGCCTAAAATCAATGTGTCTATATCAGAATTTTTAATTGTGTTTAAATAATGTTTTACAATATCATAGGTAAATTTTTCTTTTATTAAATTTTCCTCTACAATGGGTACAAACAGAGGGCATGATTTGGAAATAATATTAACTTTTTTATCAATTTTATTAATTTTCTTTTGATAGGTTCCGGCATTAATTGTTGCTTCGGTTCCAATAACTGCTATGTGATTTGTTTCTGTTGTTTGAATTGCTTTTTCAACACACGGGTCAATCACATTATAAACAGGAATTTGAAATAATTTATCAATTTCTTTATATGCAATAGCTGAAGCCGTATTGCAAGCAATTATCAATCCTTTAATGTTTTTTGATACTAAAAAATCGCTTATTTTATGGCTATAATTTAAAATTGACTTATTACTTTTATTTCCATAGGGAAGATTTTTAATATCACCAAAATATATAAAAGATTCATTGGGAAGTTTCAATTTTAGTTCTTTTAAAACTGTTAATCCACCTAACCCGCTATCAAAAATACCTATAGATTTTTTATTTTCGTTCATATTTATTTTTAAAATCCAAGACTGATTCAAAAATACCTTTAGCAATTTCTCTTTTATATTGTGCTGAAGATAACAGTTTTGCCTCCTGTTTGTTTGTTACAAACCCTACTTCTACTAAAACATTTGGCATGGTAGCACCGACCAATACATGAAAGCCCGCCTGTTTTACGCCTCGGTCCTTAGAATTTAAACGTTTAGATAAATTCCGTTGTATAGACTCAGCTAAAAACTCACTTGATTTCATCGTGGCATTTTGCGTCATAGATGCTACAATTTTTTTTGCATCTGTAAAGTCTGTGTATTGATAATTTTCCTCCTCAAGCTTTATTGCTTCATTTTCTCTTTTTGCTACTTCAATTGCATCTTCTGTTTTACCAATTCTTAATAAAAAAGTCTCAAATCCTTTTGCTTTATTATTTGCTATAGCTGCGTTCGCATGTATGCTAATAAAAACATCTGCATCTGAATTATTAGCAACTTGAGTTCTTTTCCATAGGGGAATAAAAACATCTTCTTGCCTTGTATAGATAACTTTCATTCCCAAGTTTCTTTCAATCATTTTTCCCAATTGTTTTGCAATACTTAAAGTAATGTCTTTCTCTTTTATGTTATTAAAACCAATAGCACCCGGGTCTTTTCCTCCATGCCCTGGGTCAATAACGATTGTGTCAATATTCCACTTTTCTCGTAGTTGTTGTATTTTTTTAATATTATCCGATTGCGCAATTAAGGCTAAAATTTGGATTTCACTTGAATTCAGAACAACTGATACATCATCAATTTTTTTATTAATTAAAAAAGAAATTTGAGATGATCCATCAAGCTGTACTGTGTTAACTTTTTTTACTGGATATTTTTGCTTAGAGCTTTGGATACCTATGGAGTCGACATGGCTATTTAAAATAGTTATATTGAGCCAACCTGAAGAGTTGACCGATGTTGCTATTTCATTTTTATTAAACTTTTTTGTTGTTAATAAGGAAAGAGCTATACCATTTTCTTTGTTTTTTACATTAAACTCTTTAATATTATATATATTAGTTAAAACTTTTGCTTTATTATTTTTTGTTTCGATGAGTTGGATTGGTAGGTTTACTTTTTCTAATAAATAATAAACGGGTAAAACGGGGATATATAATCTGTTGTTTTTTAAAATGGTCTGGTATGTTAAGTGATATATTTTATCATCAATTTTACAGTACGATGAAAAAGGAGAAAAATATATTTTTTTATCCTCAAAGAGAATTTCTAATTTTTCTTTAGAGTCATAGTATGTGCTTTTTAATTGGTGTTTTATTATAAATTCATCAATAGAGATATATTCAATGTTGTTGTGTTGAATGGTTGTGATGGAAACTTCTGTTTTTATATTGCTAGCAAATAGCAAACAATGAAAAACCAATAAAAAAAATAATTTATTTATAATGCACTTCAAAATTATTGGTGCGTTTTATTTTCTATTACTCTAAAGACCTTTTCTCCCGGCTTAACCATTAAAAATTTTTCCCTTGCTATTTTTTCAATATATTCCATGTCACTTGAAAGGTAGTTAATTTCTTGTTGAAGAGCGGCCTGCTGCTCATATAAATTGTTTATTTTGAGATTTAATTGGTTTTTTTGTTCTTTTAATTTTAATAAGTCTTTTAACCCAAAATCGCTAAAAATTAAAGTGGTGAGCCCAAAGCATAAAAAAACACTGAAAGTATAAAAGCGTAATTTTATTTTTTTTGTTGTTTTTCTTCTTATCATGCGTTGCTTCCATAAACTTTATTTTGAATCAAGCTATCAATCCTGAGTAGTTGGTTATATTTTGCTGTTCTGTCCGTTCTACATAATGAGCCGGTTTTAATTTGTCCTGCACAGGTGGCAACCGCAAGATCTGATATAAACGTGTCTTCAGTTTCTCCAGATCGATGAGAAATAATAACCCCTAAGTTGTTTTTTTGAGCTATCCTTATTGTTTCAATTGTTTCAGAAAAAGTTCCAATTTGATTTAATTTAATTAAAATAGCATTCATCGTTTTCTCTTTCACAGCTTTTGTTAATAATATAGGATTTGTAACCGTTAAATCATCTCCGACTATTTGAATCTGTTCACCCAGTAATGAGTTTAAAACCTCCCAATTTTTCCAGTCATTTTGATCTAAGCCATCTTCAATAGACATAATGGGATATTGTGAACAAATTTTTTGATAATAATCAATTAATTCTCGCGCTGTTAAAAAATCCGATCCAAGCATATATTGTTCTTTATTTTCTACATATAATTCACTAGCCGCCACATCTAACCCAAGTTGAATTTCTTTTTTAGGCGTATATCCACCCTCTTGAATGGCCTCCATAATCAAGTCTAATGCCTGTTCATTACTTTCAAGCATTGGGGCAAAACCGCCTTCGTCTCCTATTGCTGTACTAAGCTTTTTCTGTTTTAAAATTGCTTTTAATGAATGAAATATTTCTACACCTGCTCTTAAGGCTTCTTGATATGTTTTAAAACCAGAGGGTATAATCATAAATTCTTGAATATCTAAATTATTATCAGCATGGCTTCCTCCATTTAAAATGTTCATCATTGGTACCGGCAATATATATTGTGGCTCAACTAAAGACTCTCTATTAATATAGTTATAAATATATTGATACAAGTCTTGATTTCTGCTGTTTGCTCCCGCCTTGACATTTGCTAAAGAAACGGCCAATATAGCATTTGCTCCTAGCTTGGACTTGTTATCTGTTCCATCTAAATCAATCATTGCTTTGTCAATTTGCTTAATATTAAAAGGATCTTTTCCCATAAGAGCGGGTGAAATGTGGTTTAAAATATTATTTAGCGCTTTATTGACACCTTTGCCCATCCAGCTTTGTTTGCCATCTCTTAATTCTAGGGCTTCCTTATCTCCCGTAGAAGCTCCACTTGGTACACACGCTCGTCCAACAGAATTATCAGACAGTCTAACTTCTGCTTCAATTGTTGGATAGCCTCGTGAATCTAAAATCAATTGTGATGTAATATTTTGTATTTTAATCAT
>CESQ01025170.1_pt1 | contig 18301 bp, 15 predicted proteins | sample 361401 | NCBI WGS metagenome assembly CESQ01 (sample SAMEA2622119, study PRJEB7988) | marine metagenome | isolation source: saline water (ENVO:00002010), including | reverse complement strand
ATGCTAGATAAGTTAAAAGAACTAGACACAGAACTTCTTATTTTTCTTAACAATTTAGGAAATGAGTCTTGGGACTATATTTGGTTAGCAATTACCGACAAGTATACTTTTTTGCCTCTGTTTTTGGTTGTTATTTTTCTTCTATATAAAGAAAATGGATTTTATAAATTATTACTTATTTTATTATCAATTGCACTTCTAATTCTTTTCACAGATCAATTTACTAATCTTGTAAAAGACACATTTGAAAGATTAAGACCTTGTAGGGTAGAAGAGCTTCAGCAATACTTAAGAAATATTGATATTCGTTGTGGGAAATACGGTTTTTTCTCTGCACACGCTGCTAATTCCATCGCTGTAACAACTCTTATAATATCTACCTTTAAGTTTTCTTACAAAAACTGGATTTCGTTATTATTAATTTTTTGGGTTGCTCTCTTCGCCTACAGTAGGATTTATTTAGGAGTACACTACCCTTTAGATACCATTGTTGGACTCTGTTTTGGTTTTATTTTTGGAAAGACTGCTTCTTATATTATAAATTATTTCAAATTATTGAGAAGCTAAAATAGCTTGTGTGGCTTCAAAAACAGAAGTTTCACATTTCTCTATTTTTTTTAATTGCTTTTGCAGTTCTTTTTTTACAGTTGAATTTTCATAGAAATTTCGCTGAATCGATTCATTTATAATTTGCCTTAACCAAAATTTATTTTGATTGATTCTGTTTTCAAAAAAATAATTATTTTTTTTAGTCAAATATGCATAGCTTTCAATATTCTTCCAAATTTCTTCTAGCCCTCTACCATTAATAGAGCTACAGGTTAAAACTTTTGGAATCCATTCAGAATTTTTTTTAGGAAATAACTTAAGAGCTAGTTGAAACTCATTTTTAGATTTCTCAGAATTTTCAATATTTTGACCATCACATTTATTAATTGCAATTAAATCAGACATTTCAATAATCCCTCTTTTTATTCCTTGAAGCTCATCACCAGAACCTGAAATTTTTAACAATAGAAAAAAATCGACCATTTCGGAAACACTTATTTCATTTTGACCAACTCCAACAGTTTCTATTAATATTATATCGTAACCAGCGGATTCACATAAAAAAATAGACTCCCTAGTATTTCTAGCTACTCCTCCGTGATAGTTTGATGTTGGAGTAGGTCTTATAAAAACATTTTTATTAATCGATAGTTTAGACATTCTTGTTTTGTCACCTAGAATACTTCCCTTAGTAACAATACTTGAAGGGTCTATAGTTAATACAGCTATCTTTTTATTTAACTCTGTTAAATAATTGCCAAAAGCCTCTATAAATGTACTTTTACCCGCTCCTGGCACACCTGTAATACCAATTCTTAGTGAATTGTTTTTAGGTTTAAGTTTTGTTAGAATCTTATCAGCTAATTCCCTATCATTACTGTTATTACTTTCAACAAGTGTTATTGCTTTTGAAAGAGCTGTAATATTTCCACGACTAAGTTTATTGCAAATATCTTTTGTGTCAATATTTCTTTTTATATCCAAGTTTAGATTAATTGTGTTCTGTTATTAACCATTCACCTTGTGCAATCATTTTTTCAGCATGCTTATATTTTACCTGTTTAGTTTGACCGTTTTTGATATTCTTAATCGTAACCTTGTCATTTCTTCCTACTTTTGGTTTTGATCTAACAATTGTTTCTACTGGTTGATTTGATTGTCTATTGGTAATTGCTCTATTTCTTTGTCTAAGTTCTTCAGTATTTGGAATTTCATCCTTAGATGTGTTTACACTTAATGGTTTTCTTGAAGAAGCTTCTTTTACGTCTCTGTTATTATCTGTTGATATTTCAGCTTTAAAAAGAAATGATAAAATTTCTTTATTGACTGAATCTATTAATGATTTGAATAATTCAAATGCTTCAAACTTGTAAATTAGTAATGGGTCTTTTTGTTCATGAACTGCAAGTTGAACTGATTGTTTTAGTTCATCCATTTTTCTTAAATGTGTTTTCCACGAATTATCTAATATTGCTAATGATATATTTTTTTCAAAGTCTGTAACTAATTGATCTCCGTCAGAATTATATGCTTTTTCCAAATCAGTAATAACTTGTAAAGTTTTAATTCCATCTGTAAATGGAACAACTATTCTTTTAAACTTTTCCCTTTGTTTTTCATATACATGTTTTATTACTGGATAAGCTAGTTTTGCATTATTTTCGATTTTAGTCAGATAGTGTTTCAAAACTATAGAGTAAGTGTTGTCTATAATTTCTTTATCATTCATTGATTCAAAAGATTCTGAATCGATTTTAGTTGTTATTGAAAAATATTTAATTAACTCAAATTCAAAATTTTTAAAGTCGTTTGTAGATTTATTAGAATAGACAATATTTTCACAGGTATCATAAATCATATTTGAAATGTCAATTCTAAGTCTTTCTCCAAATAATGAATTATTTCTTCTTCTATAAATCACTTCTCTTTGAGCATTCATAACGTCGTCGTATTCAAGTAGTCTTTTTCTAATACCAAAATTATTTTCCTCTACCTTTTTTTGTGCTCTCTCAATTGAATTCGTAATCATGGAATGTTGAATAACTTCTCCTTCTTCAAGCCCCATTCTATCCATCATTTTTGCAATTCTTTCTGTACCAAATAGTCTCATTAAATTGTCTTCAAGTGAAACATAAAACTGGGAGCTACCAGGATCTCCTTGTCGCCCAGATCTACCACGAAGTTGTCTGTCAACTCTTCTGGAATCATGTCTTTCAGTTCCAATAATAGCCAATCCACCATTATCTTTTACTAAATCTGATAATTTAATATCGGTACCACGACCTGCCATATTTGTTGCTATTGTAACTTGACCTGGTTTCCCTGCTTCAGCAACAATATCAGATTCCTTCTTGTGAAGTTTTGCATTAAGTATATTATGTGGTATTTTCCTTATTTTTAGCATTCTTCCAAGAAGTTCACTTATTTCTACTGAAGTTGTTCCTATAAGGACAGGTCTTCCAGATCGAGATAAATCTGTTACTTCATCAATTACTGCATTGTATTTTTCTCTTTTAGTTTTATAAACTAAATCTTCTTTGTCGCTTCTTTGTATAGGTCTGTTTGTAGGGATCTCCATGACATCTAGTTTGTAAATCTCCCAAAACTCACCGGCTTCAGTAATTGCAGTTCCGGTCATTCCAGAGAGTTTATTATACATTCTAAAATAATTTTGAAGAGTTATTGTTGCAAATGTTTGGGTAGCTGCCTCAATTTTTACATTTTCTTTAGCTTCAATTGCTTGATGTAATCCATCACTATATCTTCGACCATCCATTATTCTACCAGTTTGCTCATCTACAATCATAACTTTATTTTCCATTACTACATATTGAATATCTTTTTCAAAAAGTGCATATGCTTTTAATAGTTGATTAATAGTATGAATTCTCTCTGATTTAATTCCAAAATCTCTGTATAATTCATCTTTTTCCTTAGCTTCGTCTTCTTTTGATAGACCTTTGTCTTCAATTTTTGATATTTCAATACCAATTTCTGGCATTATAAAAAAGTCAGGGTTATCTTCCCCAGATAGAAATTCAATGCCTTTATCCGTTAATTCAATTTGATTATTCTTTTCATCAATAACATAATAGAGTTCCTTATCAATCTTAGGCATTTCTCTGTTGTTATCCTGCATATAGAAATTTTCTGTTTTTTGCAAAATTTGTTTGACACCTTCTTCACTTAGGTACTTGATTAAAGCTTTGTTTTTTGGTATTCCTCTAAATACACGTAATAAATTAAATGCCCCTTCTTCTTCTTGACCTGTTGAAATCTGATTTTTAGCTTCAGCTAGAGTATTAATCAGTTGTTTTCTTTGTGTTGAAACTATTCTTTCAATTTTTGGTTTCAGTTCATTAAACTCATGTTTATCTCCCTTTGGAATTGCCCCAGAAATAATTAATGGTGTTCTTGCATCATCAATTAATACGGAGTCTACTTCGTCAACTATAGCAAAATTGTGTTTTCTTTGAACTAAATCATCAGGGGAATTTGCCATATTGTCTCTTAAATAGTCAAAGCCAAACTCATTGTTAGTTCCGTATGTTATATCTGAATTATATGCTTTTTTTCTTTCTGGAGAATTGGGTTTGTGATAATCAATACAGTCAACACTTAATCCATGAAATTCAAATATTGGCGACATCCATGCACTATCTCTTTTAGCTAAGTAATCATTTACCGTAACTAGATGTACTCCTCTTCCAGTTAGAGCATTCAAATAAACAGGTAATGTTGCAACAAGTGTTTTTCCTTCACCGGTTTGCATTTCAGCTATTTTACCCTGATGCATGGCTACTCCACCAACTAGTTGAACATCATAGTGAACCATGTCCCATATTATATTTTTACCAGCTGCATCCCATGTGTTTTCCCAATAAGATTTATTATCTTTTATTTTAACATATTCTTTTCTTGATGAAAGCTCAATATCGAAATTATTTGAACTCACCGCAATTTCTTTATTTTCAACAAATCTTTTTGCAGTTTCTTTGATAACGGCAAATGCCTTAGGGAGAATCTCATTGAGGGTTTTTTCACTGATTTTGTAAGCATCTTCGTTTAGCTTGTCAATTTGACTAAATAATTCTTCTTTTTTATCAAAATCTTTAATTTCTTCAATTTCTCCTTTAATATTCTCAATTTGAGAATTAATATCTGAAGTTGATTGCTGGATTAGCTCTTTGAATATTTGTGTTTGATTTCTGAGATCATCATTTGAAAGCCCATTCATTTCATTTTCAAATGAGTGAATTTCTTCGATTATAGGATTGATTAGCTTTAAATCTTTTTTTGATTTATCCCCTACAAATAATTTAAGAATTTTACCGAGCATGAGCGTTAATAATAACTATTTAAATCAGGTTAAATATACGACATGTTTATCTAATAAACTTAAGAAAATTCTATAAGAAATAGTTAAATTAAAAATACAATTGACTAATATTCATCTTCATTCCAAAGATAATCTTCATCAGTAGGGTAGTCAGGCCAAATTTCTTGAATAGATTCATATAAATCGCCTTCATCTTCAATAGCTTGTAAATTTTCAACAACTTCAAGCGGAGCCCCGGTTCTAATCGAATAATCAATCAATTCGTCTTTAGTCGCTGGCCAAGGAGCGTCACTTAGGTATGATGCAAGTTCTAATGTCCAATACATGATTAATTACTTTTTTTTGCAAAAATAATTTTTTGTGTGAATTATACAAGATTTTATTAAAATAATAATTAGGAATTAGTTTTACCAATAAGATTCGTTTGCATTATCATTAAATGATAAATATCTGCTTAAAACAAAAAATAAATCTGAAAGTCTATTAACATATGGTAAAATTAAAGGGTTTATTTTTGATTCATCATTAATCTCTGAAATTTTTCTTTCAGCCCTTCGGCAAATTGAACGACATACATGCGAATAGGAAGATGGCTTATGTCCACCAGGTATGATAAAATTTTTAAGTTTTGGTAAATCCTTGTTAAAGTTATCTATTTCAGATTCTATATTTTCTATATCTATATTTTCAATTTTTACTTTGTTTGATAGCTCTCCTTCTTTGCTTATAGCGGAAAGAAATGATCCGATTGAAAAAAGCTTAATTTGTATCGTATTTAATAAATCTTTAATCTTTTCATCTTCAATATAATCCTTTAATAGTCCAATAAATGAATTAAGTTCATCAATAGTACCATAAGCATCAACTCTTAAGTTATGTTTTTTCACAATTTTTCCGTTAAAAAGGGATGTGTCTCCTTTGTCTCCTTTTCTTGAATATATTTTCATTTTTTAATTTTCTTAAATTGATACACCAGAAATGAATACCTGATGAACAATGCAATAAATATTGGTAATAAAGTTATATTATATTTTTGAACTCCTGTAAACCAATGTAAAAATAAAAGAGATAATAGAATAATTAAAAACTTTATATAACCTAAACACCATTTAGGAATATTCTTTTTTGATATTGAAAAGATGAGAATAAAATTAAAAGGAAATGCCCAAAGAAAATTAAAATTTTGAGCTCCGGCAAAATGATTACTAAAAAACCACAGATAGATAATCAAAAATCCGATTAATCCAGAAATTGAAAAAATTAGGTAATCAACTAGCTTTGTCCAATTATCATTTTTTATGTTAATTATAGTGAGAATTATTATTGCTAAAGAAAATATTAAGTTAATCAGAAGGGGAGAGGGTATATTTTCGGAATATTTTCTTGTAATTTTTGGTTTATAAACTGTTTTTTTTACAATTAAACTGTCAGGCTCTTTTTCTATTTCGTTTAGATAGTTCATTAAATTTTCCGGAAGAAAGAAAGTTTCCTTCAAAATTATTTCTTTGTCCATTATGGCTCCAAGGCATAAATCTATTCCTAATGCACTCCATGAATTTTCGTTTATTTTAGAATGAATTAATTTTCTGTATGTGTTATCAGATTTCTGATTTATCGATTCTATACTAGGAATATTATTAGATTCATTAATCAAAATATCTGCTACTCTAGTTGCGCAATTATCCCTTAAATAGTCATAAGTGTAACTAGGGTTTTTTAAATTTTCTAAAAGTAGATTAATAATTTTTCTTGTAGAATCTTCGTCTAGATTTAACTGATGCTCAATTACATATCTTTTTTCTTTAATATAGTTTTGTGTGAAACTTTTATAATCCTGAATCCCTAATTTATATTCTGGCCTGCCTTTTACAAAGTTTGAATAAAAATTAGGTGCGTTATAATCATATATGCCAAAATTAAATACTATATCATTATTTTTATCGGTAATTCTTATTCCGGTATGACCAAAAGCATCTGCTAAACTAGTTCCTTCTCCTATGGAAAGAATACTTATTTTATATTGATCTTGTTGGTTTTTTTCAAAAGCATTTGTATTTATTGAAGAAAATATAATTAGAAAAACCAAAAGAATGATATTTAAATAGTTTTTATTCATCTTAGTATATTCAGATTAAATTTTAAGGAAAAAATATTAGAGTATAAAGCTGCTGATTGATTTCCAATATCAGTAAATGCATAATTTACCTCAATATTACTCATATTAAATCCAATTCCAAAATTAGGTTGAAAACTAATTCTATTAGATGAATCAAATTGCATTTCATTTTGGAAATTTCCAACACCTAATCTTAAATATACTAAATCGATATATCCAAATTCTAACCCTAGTGCAGGGTTTACACTAGCAATTTCTGAAGAAATAATATCATTTGTTTCTTCAAAAAGTAAAAATAAATCAAAGCCGGCTAGCATAGAATAATCGTTACTTAGAGATATTTCTTTTGAAACCCCAATCTGTAATTTTGGAATTGAAATTTCATTTTTTTCTGGAATTTCTTGATTTTGTCCTTCAATAGCATTTTGAATATCATTTAATCTATCTTGGTCAAATGACCAACTGTTGTATGTTGTAGTTATATCTCTTGCCATTAATCCAAATTTCCATCCATTTTGGCTTTGATGCTGGACCCCAAAATCAAATCCAAAACCCCAAGAATTTGCAAAATCTCCAATAATTCTTCTAATAACTTTAACATTGATTCCATAATCAATATTCAATAAGTTATTTTTTTTAGCATAGCTAAATAAAAACGCATAATCAGCTGCTGAGAATAATTCAATTCTGTTGAAATCAATATTCCCTTGATTGTCAATTAATTGAGTTGTATCCATAATATCATCTACACCAAATCTTATTAGAGAAAACCCAATGGCAGATTCTTTATCAATTTTTTTTGCATAAGAAATATAGTTGTAGTTAGCTATATTTGCAAAATAGCTGGAGTGCATTAATGATATTTCATCTCTTTCAATATTTATTAATCCTGCAGGATTCCAGTAGGTGGAATTAACATCACTTGTTGATGAAACCACAGCATTTGCCATGCCTATAGACCTTGCATCCACTCCAATATTTAAAAATTCATTTGAATATTTTGACGAATTTTGGCTTAACACAAATTGAGACAAAAATATTAGTATGACAATTAATTTATTTTTCACATTAATTATAACATAATTAGTAATAAGATATTGTAATATTCATATCAATTAAGTAACAAATTTATGATTTATTTCATCTTAAATTGTTAGATTTACTTCAAATAATTCAAGTGGTTCAAAAGCAAATTCCAAATCTTCTCACTCTATTTAACTTATTTTTAGGATGTATTGTTGTATTACTTTTGGTTGAAAACAATCTTGAGGTTAGGTATGTCTTCATAATCACTTTAATATGTGTTTTTTTTGATTATTTAGATGGGTTTATAGCTAGAAAACTAAATTCTAAGTCTGAAATAGGTGCTCAATTAGATTCTTTAGCTGATTTAATTAGTTTTGGTTTGGTTCCTGGGATATTGATTTATAATATGTTTTTAACGGCTCCTTCATCTTCAGTTGGTTCGATCTCATCTTCTTTTATTCCTTTCTTAGGCTTTTTGGTTACTTTATGCTCTGCTTACAGACTTGCTAGGTTCAATACGAGAAAATCTACATCAAAGTATTTTAAAGGGCTTCCAACACCTGCAAATGCTATTTTAATATATTCTATTTCTATAATTTCTAATTATGATAATTTTATTTCAGAGATTATTCTTAACTATAATATGCTGCTGTTAATTTTATTTATTTCCTGTATATTATTGGTCTCAAATTTAAAGTTGCTGAATTTTAAATTTAAGTCTTTTAAATTTATAGGAAATAGAAGAAGATATATGCTAATTTTTATATCAATTCCAACCTTAATTTTTTGTGGGATTTATGCTGTTCCAATAGTTTTGTCAATATATATTTTGACATCAATTTTCACATTCTATAAATTAAAGAATTAAATTGATTTTTTTCTTAATTCAAAATTTTGTCCTAGATATACTTTTCTGACCATTTCATCACTAGCTAGTTCTTCAGGTTTTCCGTCTTTTAGAATACTTCCTTCAAACATTAAATATGTTCTGTCAGTAATTGCAAGTGTTTCTTGAACATTATGATCAGTAATAAGAATTCCTATATTTCTTTTAGTAAGATCTACAACTATCTTTTGAATATCTTCAACCGCAAGTGGATCAACTCCAGCAAATGGTTCGTCTAGAAGAATAAAACTTGGATTTGTAGCTAAAGCCCGTGCAATTTCTGTTCTTCTTCTTTCACCACCAGAAAGCAAATCACCTCTACTTTTTCTTATAGCTTGTAAGCCAAATTCATCGAGAAGAGATTCAACCTTGTCTTTTTGTTCTTTTTTTGACATGTTAGTCATTTCAAGTACGCTGTGTATATTATCTTCTACACTCATTTTTCTAAAAACAGAGGACTCTTGAGCTAAATAACCTATTCCATTTTGAGCTCTTTTATACATTGGAAAATTCGTGATTTCTTTATTTTCTAAAAATATAGAACCAGAATTAGGTTTGATTAATCCGACAATCATGTAAAAAGAGGTTGTTTTTCCTGCACCATTAGGTCCTAATAAGCCAACTATTTCTCCTTGCTTAAGATTTAGGGATACATCTTTTACTACATTTTTTCCACTGTAAGATTTAAAAAGATTTTTAGCTTGTAGTATCATTTGGATTGATTTTTAACAACAATTCTTGAAATAAATATACTTACTTGATATAAAATTACAATTGGAATTGCAACAATTATTTGACTTGCTACATCTGGAGGAGTAATGATTGCAGCTAAAACTAAAACTCCAACTAGTGCATATTTTCTATAAGTTATAAGACTTTCTGGAGTAACGACTCCTGCTTTGGTTAGAAAATAAATTATTATTGGTAATTCGAAAATTATTCCAGATGCAAGAGTTGAGGATCTAACCAGTCCTATATAAGAGCTTAGGTCTATTTCGTTTAAAACATCATTAGATACCTGATAGGTCCCTAAAAAATTAATAGAAAGAGGTGTTAATATGTAATATCCAAATAAAACACCAATAAAAAATAATAAAGAAGAAATAAATATAAACCCTCTTGATCTGGCTTTTTCTTCGTCCAGTAAACCTGGGCTAATAAATTTCCAAAATTCATATAATACATATGGAAATGATATTATGAAACCTGAAATTATAGAAGTCATAATATGAGCAGAGAATTGACCTGCCATAGTCCTATTTTGAACGGTAAAAGGGAATTCATCACCGCAAAAAGTAGTTTCAATTCCCATAAAGGTAGCTGCTTGACATAAAAAATCATAAGTAGGAAAACTCATTTTTTTAGGACCTAAAATAATTGTGTCAAAAATGAATTCTTTCATTAAAAAACAAATAAAACCTGCTGATATTATAGCTGTCAGTGAACGAATTATATGCCATCTAAGTTCCTCTAGATGTTCTAAAAAAGACATATTATCATGGTTGTTTGCACCCATTATGATAAACCTTCTTTTATTAAACTTTGAATGTGAATTACTCCAAAATATTCTTCATTTTTTGTTACGATTAACTGAGATATTTTTTTTGTTTTCATAATATCTAGTGCATTAGAAGCCATCATTTCACAATCAATTATTTGAGGATTGCATGACATTACATCTTTTGCTTTTAATTCTGAAATTTCTTTGTTTTCAAGCAATGTTCTCCTTAAATCTCCATCTGTAATTACTCCGACAATTGATTCATTGGAAAAAACAGGGGTTATTCCTAACATTTTATTACTAATCTCTATGATTATTTCATTCATACTGTCATTTTCATTAACCATTGGTTTTAGACTTTGATTAATCAAGTCTTTTACTTTTAAGTATAGTTTCTTGCCAAGGGTGCCTCCAGGATGAAATTTTGCAAAATCATTTGAGTTAAAGCCTCTAATTTTAACAAGTGTTACCGCAATTGCGTCACCTATAACTAACTGAGCAGTAGTGCTATTTGTTGGAGCTAAATTATTTGGGCATGCTTCAATTTCAACATAACTATTTAATATAACTGAAGAATTTTTAGCAAGAAAGGAAGAAATATCCCCAGTAATTGCGATTAAAGGATTATTATTCATGTTTAAAAAGGGAATTAAATCCTTTATCTCTGGGGTGTTACCGCTTTTTGAAATGCATATAATTACATCATCTTTTTTTATTATTCCTAAGTCCCCATGAATTGCATCAGCAGCGTGCATAAATATAGATGGAGTTCCAGTAGAGTTTAACGTAGCAACAATTTTATTTGCAATAATTGCACTTTTCCCAATACCCGTAACAACTACTCTTCCTTTTGATTCTATTATTATATCAATAGCTTTTTCAAAATTGTCGTCTAATAGGTTGACCAAATTACTAACACTTTCAGATTGAAGTTTAATAACCTCTTTGCCAAACTCAAGTATATTTTTCTTATTCAAAATAGAATGATTATATATAATGCAAAAAAACAAAAATTTTATTAAAGAATTTCTTAAATCAAAAAAGATTGTTTTAACTTAAAGTAACTTTATAAAGCGACTTTAATTAGAATGGAGTATGATCAATTAATTCATGAGTGTTTAGAAACCACTTTTGGATTTAGAGAGTTTAACGGACCTCAAAAGGAAATTATACAAAATATAATTAGCAAAAGAAACACTTTTGTTATTATGCCAACTGGAGGAGGAAAATCTCTTTGTTATCAACTTCCTGCCTTATTACTTGAAGGTACTGCCATAGTTATTTCACCTTTAATTGCCTTAATGAAAAATCAGGTTGATTCAATAAGGGGAGTATCAGAAAAAAACAGTATAGCTCATGTTTTAAACTCTTCTTTAACTTCAGATGAAATAAGAACTGTTAAAGATGATGTAAAAGGAAACAAAACAAAGTTATTGTATTTAGCTCCTGAATCTCTTGCTAAACCATCAAACATTGAGTTTTTAAAATCTATTCAAATCTCTTTTTTAGCAATTGATGAAGCGCATTGTATTAGCGAATGGGGACATGACTTTAGACCTGATTACAGAAATATCAGAAATGTATTAAACAAAATTGATAAAAGATTACCAGTAATTGCATTGACTGCTACCGCTACGCCAAAAGTTGAAACAGATATTTTAAAAAATATTGAAATATCCGATGCAGATATTTTCAAGTCTTCATTTAATAGACCAAATTTATTTTACGAGGTGAGACAAAAAACAGAAAATGTTAACAGAGATTTGGTGAAATTTATTAAGAATAATTCAGGTAAATCCGGAATAATTTATTGTTTAAGTAGAAAAAAGGTCGAAGAGATATCTGATTTATTGGTTTTGAATGGCATTAAATCAGTCCCTTATCATGCAGGGCTTGATTCAAAGATTAGAAATAAAAACCAAGATAACTTTTTAATGGAAGATGTTGATGTGGTAGTTGCTACTATTGCATTTGGGATGGGGATTGACAAACCTGATATAAGATATGTTATTCATTATGATGTTCCTAAAAGTTTGGAGGGATACTATCAGGAAACAGGTAGAGCTGGTAGGGATGGAGGTGAAGGACATTGTCTAGCTTATTACTCATATAAGGATATTGAAAAGCTTGAAAAATTTCTTGAATCAAAATCTAAGACGGAAAAGGATATTGCTTCATTACTATTGGAAGAAGTGGTAGCCTACTGTCAAACTTCTGTTAGTAGAAGAAAGTATTTATTAAATTATTTTGGAGAATATTTTGATTCAGATAAAGGGGATGGAAGATTAATGGATGATAATATGCGAGATCCTAAACAGAAATTAAATGTCAAAAAAGCTGTTATCATTGTTTTAAATATCATTTCTAAGACTAAGTTTATTTATAAGCAAAAAGATATTATTAATATTTTAATAGGTGCTAATAACGCTTTACTGAACTCTCATAACATTTTATCAAGTGAATTTTTTGGAATTGGTAAAGAAAATGATAAAAACTTCTGGAACAGCTTAATATGGCATTTAAGGGTAGAAGGGTTTATCTTAAAAAAGATTGATAGTTTTGGTATTTTATCTCTTACCACAAAAGGTGAGAATTTCATTTCTAACCCAACTGATATATTGATTTCTATTCCTGAAACCAAAAAAGATGTTAAAGAAGAAAAAAACATAAACAGTTCTAGTTCAGGTGACAAAAAACTTATGTATTTGCTAAAAGGTTTAAGAAAGAAGATTGCTGATATTCATTCAGTACCACCTTATGTTATTTTTCAAGACCCATCTCTTTTAGAAATGACTTTAAGATACCCTGTAAAACTAGATGAATTGTCTTCAATTTTTGGTGTTGGAGAGGGGAAGGCAAAAAAATATGGTAAAGAATTTATTGATTTAATTTCTGTCTATATTAAAGAAAATAATATTGAAAGACCTGATGATATCGTTGTAAAATCATCTGGTAAAAATTCATCATTAAAATTATTTATAATTCAGAGTATAGATAGAAAATTATCATTAAATGATATAGCAGAGGCAAAGTCTATGGATTTAGAAAGTTTAGTTTTAGAAATGGAAACCATAGTTTATTCTGGGACAAAGCTTGATTTATCATATTGCTTTGATGATTATTTAGATGAAGATCAGCAAGAGGAGTTGTATGACTATTTTATTGAGTCAGAATCTGATAATATTGATTTGGCATTGGAAGAATTCGAAGGAGATTATGATGAATTCGAACTAAAGCTTTTCAGAATTAAATTTCTGAGTGATATTGCTAATTGATATACCACTTTTTATTAATATATTCGCAAAAAAATTATGATGAAAGAAGGTTTATTTGCGCAAATTATCACCTCTAAGGGTGATATTGTTATTCAATTAGAATTTGAAAAAACACCAGGTACAGTCGGAAATTTTGTTGGATTATCTCTTGGTAAAATTAAAAATTCAATAAGTCCTTTAGGTGACCCATATTATGATGGATTAAAATTTCACAGGGTTATTAATGATTTTATGATACAAGGGGGGTGTCCAATAGGTACAGGTACCGGAGATCCAGGTTACAAGTTTGATGATGAGTTCCATAGTGATTTAAAACATGATAAAGCAGGAGTCTTATCAATGGCAAACGCAGGTCCTGGTACAAATGGGAGTCAATTTTTCATCACACATATAGAAACTCCTTGGTTAGATAACAAACACACTGTTTTTGGAAATGTAGTTGATGGTATTGAGGTGGTTAATTCAATCTCACAAGATGATAAAATAATTTCTGTAAAAATCAATGCCGTTGGTGATAAAGCCAATTCATTTGATGCGGTTAAAGCCTTTGAAAATTTTAATAAACAAAAAGCGGATAGAATCAAAGAACAAAAAGCAAAAGAAATTAAATTATTTAACGATTTATCTAAGGGTTTTTCAAAAACTGAAACTGGATTATTGTATAAATTTGAGGTAGATAACCAGTCTAAAAAGCCAGAAACTGGAAAGAAGGTTAAGGTTCATTACAAAGGAATGTTACTTGACGGGACTGTCTTTGATTCTTCATATAAAAGAAACCAACCGATTGAATTTACACTTGGAATTGGACAGGTTATCAAGGGTTGGGATGAAGGAATTTCATTGCTTGGTGTTGGGGATAAGGCAAGTTTTATAATACCCAGTGATCTGGCTTATGGTGAATCAGGAGCAGGAGGAGTTATACCTCCAAATGCAACTTTAGTTTTTGAAGTAGAACTTATTTCATCAGAATAATTATTTCCACTTTATATTACAGCCAATACTGGGTTTTTGTATTCGGTTGTTTTCATTATTAGCTAGTAAACAGCTTAAAGCATAATCTAAGTCATCCCCATTACACTCAATTCCATTACCGGGTCTAGAATCATCAAGCTGCCCTCTGTAGATAAGTCTTAATTCACTATCGTATAGATAGAAATCAGGAGTACATGCAGCATCATATGTTTTTGCAACTTCTTGAGATTCATCATATAGATATGGGAAAATGAAATTATATTCTTGAGCATTTATTTTCATTAGTTCAGGACTGTCTTCAGGATAGTTAATGACATCATTACTAGAAATTGCAATAAAGTTTATTCCTTTATCTTTAAACTTATTAGCCAATCCCACAATTGTATTATTTACGTGTTTTACGTAGGGGCAATGATTGCAGATAAACATAATTACTGAACCATTTTCACCTTTTAATTCATTTAAGTTTTTAAATTCTTCGCTTATCACATCGAGCAAAGAAAAGTCTGGCGCCTTTGTCCCAAGGCTGACCATATTTGAGGGTGTTCTTGCCATTTTTTTTAAAAAATATTTAGTTGTAATTTTACAAAAAAAATTCTATGAAACCACATAAAATAAGCTTTGTTAACGCAATTACACTAATTTCTTTTGGTCTTTGGGGATATGTTGATGTAGATTATTCTCCAACTGCTTTGATTCCTGTGATTTTTGGAGTTATAATTTTAACATTAAACTCAGGATTGAAAAAAGAAAACAAAGCTATTGCTCATGTTGTTGTCTTATTAACTTTTTTAATACTTTTTGGTCTAGTTAAGCCTCTAATGAGCGCTATTGAGGGAGACAGAATAATGGGTGTAACAAGAGTTTCCTTAATGATGTTATCGACCTTAATGGCATTGCTCACGTTTATAAAGAGCTTTATAGCAAATAGATCTAAAAAAAATTGATTTGGATAATTTGTTTAAATCATTTAAAGATTTAGATATAAGGGTTGGAACTGTGATAGATGCAGAGTTTTTAAAAAAAGCTATTAAACCTTCCTATAAGCTCAAAATAGATTTTGGAATAATTGGTGTTTTAAAATCATCAGCCCAGATAACAAAGTTATACGATGCTGAAAAACTAGTTGGTACCCAGGTGATAGCGGTAGTTAATTTTCCAAAAAAACAAGTCGCCAATGTTATGAGTGAATGTTTAGTACTAGGAGTTGTAAATGATGATAAAGTTATTTTACTCAGACCTGATTTTGAGGTTAAAAATGGTTTGAAAATTTCTTAATTACATTATTTTACCGAAGAAAATAGCATTCATTAAAATTTTGTTAGTTCCATACCAAAACGCTCTGAAATTAGTATTGTCAGTAAGATAAATAACTTTACCTTTTCCATATCCTTGTATTTTAACTGGAGTGGTTGATTTTAAACTTTTAAGGTTTTCTTCTGAAATGTAACCACTTATAAGAGGTTGGTCTGTGTATAAAATGGGATTCTTGTAACTATCTATTTCTTTTTCTATGAAAATTGTTGAGTTTCTAAAAATAGGCATGTTAATTTCGGTTTGACCATAATTAATAGGGTGAGATCTATCTAATTTAGTATTAAAAATAGCACCCCCTATTCTTTGAGCCCCAGAAAATTCTCTTCTTTGTTCAAAGCTTATATTCTTAGCAGTAATTGAGTTTTTTATCTCTTTAACTTTTATAAGTTCAGCTTTTTTTAGCCAGTTAATAGAGTTTTTGTAACTGATAAGTGTTCCGCCAGAATTAACCCAGCTTTGAATCTTTTTAATGACTTGAGCATCAGATATTGAGCTATTAGGGCAAATTAATGTAGAGTATTTGTTGAGATCGATTTTTCTAAAATTTCTGATGTCAATTTTTGTTATACTAACATCATATCTGGTATCAAGTAAGTGCCATATTTCACCAGCATCATATCCAGTGATTCCATCTCCAACCAGAAGAGCAATGTTTTTTTTGTGAATTCTTCTGAAATAATTACTACCAAGGTCAGGGCCTTCAGCATATCCAGATTTTACAGAATTTATTGTTAACTGACTCTCATTTGCAATTTCATTAAGAGTATTGTTTAATTCTTTAGGATTATTGTTTAAAACAGGTATTAAAATTGTCCCATAATCATAATCTTTACCTTCTAAACTGAATTTTTTTGTGGCTACTTTGACAATTATTTCTTTTTCTAATAGTTTATTTAAAGCTTTTGGAGATAAATATTCATGCCATTCCATTAAGTAAGCATAATTGCTTAGCTCAATTTTTTTATTGTTTTTATATTCAATCTTTTCAACTGGATTTCTAAATATTTTATTATCATAATTTAAGTCATAATCTAAATTGAAAGCTAGAGGTAGTGTCCAAGAAGAGACATCATAAAATAAACTGTCATTAAATATTGTTCTTGTTTCAAACATTGCATTTATTAACCTATGTTTTTTTTGATTTTTTGGGACTATGTAAGAATAACCTGAACGATATTTCTTGCCATTATGAGTAAAGTCTTGTTCAACTTCATACATCTTAATTTGATGCCTATTTAATATCTCTGCCAACTTCTTAGTTCTATAACTGTCTTTATAGTTACCAAAAACTATTGATTGATTTTTATGTTTTTTAGCTTCTTTTGAAGCATTTATATAAAATATTTTTTGATACTCAAGAATATCCCTCCTCAAATTATTAGCTGCTTTAAGAGTAGAAATTCCCGTTGTGAATTGATTTTTAATTGTAAATGGAAAATCTAATTTTCCGTTGTCAGAATCCTGTACATGTCCTCTTGAACTTGCTTGTTCAAATAAGATTCCAATTGAACCATTTATATCAGGAAAAGTTGAGCCTTTTCCGTAGTAAAAGTCATCAAAACTTTCTTCAGAATAATAAAGAGAACCTATTTTATCTAAACTTTCAACATGGAATTTAGCAATATCTTTTGTTAACTTTTGATTTAAATCAGGGGTTAGAGGATGAGTTCTAGATGGAATTCCTGGTTGAAAGAAAAATGTTGCGTTTGTACCCATCTCATGATGATCGGTAAGAATATTAGGCATCCATTTATTAAAGCTTTTGATTCTTGCTTGAGATTCGGGAAGTTGTGCTGGAAGCCAATCTCTATTTAGATCAAACCAATAGTGATTAGTTCTTGCTCCTGGCCAAACTTCATTGTATTCCCTATCGTTTGAGTCAGAAGTTAAATTGATATTTTTATTCGTGTTTGCCCAATAGGCAAATCTTTGTAATCCATCAGGATTAAAAGAAGGGTCTAGTAGTATAACGGTTTCTTCTAAAAGCTTATTAACAAACTCACTATTTGAAGCAGCTAAATAATAAGCCAATAATAAACTTGCATTTGAACCGCTTGCCTCATTACCGTGAATTGAAAAGCCTTGGTAAACAACTATTGGTTGATTTTCAGTTGAAACATCTTCTTTATACTCTGTTAATTTTTGATGGTTATCGAGAATTTCATCAATATTTGAATGATTTTCTTTGGAAGTAATTGTTAACAATATTAAAGGTCTTCCTTCGAATGTTTTTCCTCTATTTTCAATTGTAATTCTATCTGACAAGTCCGCTAATTCATACATGTATTGAACCAGTTTGTCATGTGTTATGTGCCATTCC
>CESQ01067151.1_pt1 | contig 18329 bp, 16 predicted proteins | sample 361401 | NCBI WGS metagenome assembly CESQ01 (sample SAMEA2622119, study PRJEB7988) | marine metagenome | isolation source: saline water (ENVO:00002010), including | reverse complement strand
TTTTGCAATTTCTTTATCATCTGTTGAAACAACTATATCATTAATAAGAGTTGAATTTTTTGCAGCTTCAATACTATAACTAATCAAAGGGTGCCCACATATTTCAAAGATATTTTTTTTTGGTATTCCTTTGGAGCCACCTCTTGCAAGTATTACACATAAAGTTTTTTTCATAACATAAAATTATAAGTATTCGGTTAAAATTTTTTTCAATTTATTAACTTTTGTATTTTCGCTTATATTATTAGCGTATTTTACTTTAAAATCATTTTTAATATCTTTTATTCGGTTGCTATCCCACCATTCCATTGGGTTGTCAATAATTGAATTTAAATGTCTTATAGCAGACTCATTATTTTCAAAAAATATATTTGCTTCTTTTAATTTTTCAAAATCTTTTCTAACATTTTCTCTCAATGGCCAATCTGACAAACTTGAAATGAGTAAAAAAGGTTTATCGACGGCTAATGATTCTAAGAAACCTGTGCCTATATAAGAGTATATTATTAAGTCATAGTTTCTATAAACGTCATTTAAGCTTTCCTCATAAGTATATCTCATGTCAAACTTTTTGAATCTTTTTTTCCAAATCTCAACATGATTCCAACCAAACATTGCTTCATGGAATCTAGGTATGATTTTTGGTGACAAATTTAATTTTTGTTTAATATCAAAAAATTCAAGGCATGTATTATAGTATTTAGACATCTGGTTAGATCCAGACGAACTATCAATTCTGTGAACAAATATTGGTCTAGATCGAAGAAAATAAGAAATATTATTTATTTTATTATTATTTTTTTTAAATTTAAATTTATCAATATTTTTTAATATACCAAAACTTTGAATTTTTTTATTGTTTTGGTCTTTCCATCCCCAAGTTAAGTATTTGTCAGATAAACGCACTTCATGATCTTCTGCCCATGAAAATTTGATTTGTCCATATGCACCACCATGTTGACAATATATTAATTTTGTCCCTAGTTCCTTTTTTTTTGCACAGTACCTAACAAAAATATTATCCTTCGCTAAAGTAGTTGTTGAAAGAATAACTTTAGGATTTTTTGGTAAATTTAATTTTGAAATATAAGATTCTATCTCAGAAAAATCTTCAATAAATTCTTTTGGAATATTATTAAATATTATTTCTGAAATAAATTTTTCATATAAACTATTATTTTTTAAATTTATTCGAAAGTTTTTTCTTGATTCTTTATCAATTGGATTATTAAAATATTTATCATTTATAAATATTGGGAGTTGTCTAAAGTTTAAATTTAATTTAAATTCATTTAACAAACCTGTGTATGATTTATATATTATTACTTTATTTTTCTCAGTTAAAAAAGAAGTGAAAAAATTATATAATTCGATTAATTTCCCTTTTAAAGAATTTTTGTAATTTATTTTATAATTAAAATAAAAGTTATGATCTTTTATATCAGTATTTTTAAATTCTATTTTAATTTTATTTTCTTTTTTAATAAATTCTATTATTTCATTAAAAAGCATATGATTCCATTTTATATCTGAAGATAAATTTATATATTCTCTAGTGGTACTTGATATTGGTATATCTCTAAATCCAAACTTATATTTTGTTGTATAGTTTATATTATTAAAAGTTTTAAAACATTTAGAAATAGTTTCCCATTTATCAAATGTTGAAGATAGAAAACAAAATAACCAATAACCTACTACTAATCGCCAATATTCATTTGAATACTTCAGTTTGTGATGATTGTTTAAAATTCTCGTGAGTTCATTTAATATTTTTTCATATAGATTGTTTATGTATTTATTGTCTCTTTCTAATTTATCTCTATCATCCCAATGATATGGGACGACATTATCACTGTTAAACATATACTCATTTGTATTGCACCAGTTACCCAGATAAATATAGTTATCTTCAGTTTCAAATTTTTCTTGAGGGGTAATTACCAAACAGTTTTTTTTCACAAATTAAAATTTTAGAATATTTTTGTTTGAAAATTTTGAACTTTTTAAAATATTTTTTAAATCAAAAATTATCGAGTTTTTATAAGTCAATTTCAAAATCTTATTTAAATTTTCAATAATAATTTTATGAGGAACAGCAAAAAAAACACCATGATATTTTCTCTTTAAATTAAAACTATTGAAAAATTTAAAATTTCTATTTTCAATTTTTTGATCAATAAGAGGGTCATATATATCTACATTTGATCCTTTTTTTTTCAAATATTTAGCTAAATCAAAAACTTTAGAATTTCTTATATCATTTGTATTTTCTTTAAATGATAGACCTAAAATTAATAAATTAATTTTTAGTTTTTTACCAAAATTTTTTTTGATAGATTTCAAAAAAAATTCAGCAAATTTAAGTGACATATTATCATTTGTATTTCTTCCAGCATTAATAAGTTTTGGATTAAATCCAATTTTTTTTGCACAATATGTTAAATAGTATGGGTCTACTCCAATACAATGACCTCCTACTAATCCTGGTTTAAAATCTAAAAAGTTCCATTTTGTATTAGCTGCATCTAGAACTTCATGAAGACTAATATTAAGTTTAGAAAAAATACTTCCTACTTCATTGATAAATGCTATATTTATATCTCTTTGAGCATTTTCAATTGCCTTTGCCGCTTCAGCTGTTTTAATATTTTTACATTGATGTACTCCAGATTTAATTATTTTAGAATAAATTTTTGTTATTTTTTTTAAGGAATTATTTGTAGAAGAGCTTACAATTTTTGTAATATTTTCTAAACCATGTTTTTTATCACCAACATTTATTCTTTCAGGAGAGTATCCAACAAAAAAATCTTTATTTAATTTTTTTTTTGATATTTTTTCTATTATAGGAACACAAAAATCTTCTGTACAACCTGGATATACAGTTGATTCAAATATAATAGTACTTTTATATTTTATATTTTTTGCAACTTGTTCACACGCTTTTTTTAAAAAATTTAAGTTTGGTAAATTATTTTTAAATATAGGAGTGGGGACTGTAATTATAAATATTTCTGAATTTTTTGTTTTTTGGATTTGGTTAGTAAATTTTAAATTTTTTAATAAGTTAATTTTTTTTTTTGAAAACTCTTTGTTACTATCAAATCCACTTTTAAGTTGAGAGACTCTATTTTTAGAAATATCATATCCTATTACTTTAAAATATTTTGAGAAAGCTACTGCAAGGGGCAACCCTACATAGCCCAAACCAATTATAGATATAGTCTGTTTCATTTTTAAATTAAATTAACCTTCCTTTTTCAAAAATAAATTTACTATCAGCAATCTCTAAAGGTTTGGGATTATGGCTTACTATAATAATTGTTATTTTATTTTTTAGTTTTTTCAATGTATTTACAATTTTTATCTCATTTTCTCTATCAAGAGAGTTGGTTGGCTCATCTAAGATTAGAATTTCAGGAGTATTATAAAATGCACGCGCTAAACCTATTCTTTGAGCTTGTCCTCCAGAAATCTTTGCTCCCCTCTCTCCGACAACTGTATCAAGCTTTTGTGGTAAATTTTCAATAAACAAATCTAACTCTGCCTTTTTCACACTTTCTTGGAGTAAAGCTTCGTTAATATCTTCTGTATTTTCACCAAAAGCAATATTCCCTTTTATCGTATCGTCTAATAAATGAGTAGATTGAGAGACATATCCAATTTTTTTTTGCCATTTAAGATCGCTTAAATTTATTTCTTCATTATCTATAAGTATTTTTCCACTTGTTGGTATTAATAAGCCAGTCAATATATTTAAAAAAGTTGTTTTACCTGATCCACTAGATCCTTCAATTGCTACTGTGGAATTTTTATCTATTGAAATGTTAATATTATTCAAAATATTTTTTTCTTTGTAATAAAAATTTACATTATCAAAAACTATTTTAGAATTAAAAGTTATTTCTTTATTAATTGTTTCAGGTAAATTATAATGAATTGAGTCATCTACCTGGGCAAGACTATTATAAACAATATCTGTCTGAGGAATTAAATATTTAAATTGTTGATATGATGTAAATATTCTTAAAATATTGGGCATTATTTTAATTACTCCAATAAAAATAATTCCAAGAAAAGGTAAAAGTTCGTTCAAATTAATTTCTGAATCATATAGAATATAGGCTGATCCAGCCAAAACTAATACGACTACAGTTATTTCAATTAAATACTTTGGAACTTGCTCAACTATTTGGTACCTAAGTTTATATCTTAATGCTTGTTCTTTATATTTTTTATTTCGATCGGTAAAAAAACTTTGCTTACCAGAGAGTAAAATTTCTTTATATGATTGAATGCCTTCCATCATATTTTTAATGAATGATGTATTGTAGTTCACATCAGCCTCTCCATATTTTTTTATGTTAAGTTTTGTAAAAATTGAATAAACAGATAACATAAGAACAATCACTATAACTGTTGCAATTGTAACTTTAATGTTAATTAGCAGAACTACCTGAAGTGCTAATATTAGTAAAATAAAATCAGCATAAAAATTTACTATTCTCATTATAATAGAGTCAATTGCGCTAGCATACTGCATGTTTCTAAGTAACAAACTTGAATTATTATCTATGTGAAATTGGTATTTTTTATTTAGATAATTTGAGTATATTTTATTTACTATTCTTACTGTTGCTTTATTTCTAAATCTTCCTGCAAGATATGTTAATATTAATAGAAAAACGTTTTTTAAGATAAATATTAAAATTACAAAAACAAAAATAAAGTAAATTCTACTATCTGCGTTTATAAATCCAAAATATTTTTCATTCCATTGAGGATCAGTTATAGATTTAAATACTGGCAACAAAGAACCTATGCTTAAAAGCTCTAAAGATGCTGCAATTAATTGGCTAAAAATTAGGCAGAAAAACAGTATTTTTTCTTGCTTAGTAAAAAAACTAAAAAACTTTTTTGTTATAGTGTATTGAATCATTAAATTTTATAATAAATTTTATACCAATCTATAAATTTTTTTACTCCTACAACTACACTAGTTTTTGGTTTAAATTTCAGTTTTTTAATTTTACTAATATTTGATGAGACTTTTACAATATCTCCCTTTTGTAAAGGCAATAAACTTATTTTAGCTTTTTTATTTAAATAGTTTTCTATTAATTTAACATAGTATTTTAAATAAATAACTTTGTTACTACCTATATTGTAAATCTCATAAGGACAGTAAGATGTTCCAGGATTCGTTTTTTTGAAATTAAAGCTTTTAGTTTTTGGTATTTTATTTGAGATTTTAATAATTCCATCTATTAAATCGTCAACATAAGTAAAATCTCTGTAATGCTCACCTCTATTGTAAAGTTGTATTTTTTTATTCTCTAAAATATTTTTAGTAAATTTAAAAAGTGCTTGATCTGGTCTACCCCAAGGCCCGTAAGCAGTAAAAAATCTTACTCCAGAAGTTGGAATTTTAAAAAGTGAGCTGTAAGAGTGTGCCATTAATTCATTTGATCTCTTAGTTGCAGCGTATAATTGAATAGGATGAGAACAATTATTTTTCTCTGAAAAAGGAAATTTTTTACTAGCTCCATATACACTACTTGAACTTGCATAAATCAAATGTTTTGTTTTAAATTTTTTACAAGCTTCTAGTACATTAAAAAAACCCAATAGGTTAGATTCAATATAACTTTCAGGTTTTAACAAAGAATATCTTACTCCTGCTTGTGCTGCCAAATGAAAAACTTTTTTAAAATTATATTTTGAAAAAATAAAATTTAATTTTTTCCTATCGCAAATATTTATTTTATAAAATTTGAAATTTTTACTTTTTAGTAGAACTTTTAATCTATCGATCTTAAGTTTTTTGTCATAATAATTGTTAATATTATCTATACCAATTATTTTAATATTATTTTTTTTAATCATTTTATTAGCTAGACTGAAACCAATAAATCCAGCAACTCCTGTTATTAAAAAATGATTTTTTTTCATTAGTTTATTTTAAATTTCTTTTTTAAACAAAAATTTGATCTTAGAGTTATTTGCATCATATAAAAATAATTTAGTTTTAGAATTATTATGTTTTAACCATTTTTTATCTGAAATATTAAACAAATAATTTAAAATTTTAAAAATTTTTTTTTTATTAAATTTTTTACTCCAAAAATTACCTTCATATTTAAATTTTTTTTCAAATAGTTTGTAAGCACTATCTTCATTGTTTTTATTCTCTAAAAAATTTAAAATCCCTACTTTTTTTTTTCTAGCTAAAGCCTCATAAACTAAAGTTGAGTTAATACCAATCGAAAAAAGACTTTCGTCAACTCTTAAGTAACTTTTATCTAAATTTCTCTCATAAATTTTAAAATTTCTTGTATTTAATATTTTACTATAATGCATTTTTTCTTCTTTGAAGTTGTCGTCTCCAGGAAGAATAGACAAGATAATGTTTTTTTTTTGGCAAAATTCATAAATTATTGGAAGTATCAATTTTTCGTTTTTGTATAAATTCAAGTATTCTTGTCTATTTACTAAATTATTTCTATACTGAGATATATATAGCAATTCTTTTTTATTTTTTTTTGTTTTAATTTTATAAAAATTATTTTTAATTGAACCTATTGTTAGAAAATTTGCTTTAATGTATTTTTGTAAAATTATTTTTTCAACATCAGAAAAACAGCAAAAATAATCACAAGTCAATTTAATGTATTTAGTTTTTTTAAGTAAATTTAAAAATCTATTATTTATAATACCATTTTGAATTATTATTACTCTTATATTGGGATAATATAGTTTTAACTGATATAAAATAAGTCTATTATAATTTTGACTAATCAAAATTTTTTTTTTAGAAAAACTTAAAAAAAAATTAATATATTCTATCTTGAAATTTGATTTATAAAAAAAAATCAATGCATAAATAAATGCAAAAAAATGAATATTTTTATTTCGTATTTTAACTAGATAATAATTTTTACTATTTATATATTTTTTAATATATTTTGAATTTATCTCGTCAAATAAGATTATTGAATTTTTTTTTGGTATAGAAAAATCAATTTTTGGAAAATACATTTAAATATTTTTTTTGTATTATTTAAATTTTTAACATATTAATTAAATTATTTTAAAATAATTATTTACGTATATATCAATTTATATGAAAATTTTGCATGTAATGTTTTCCTCTAAAGGAGGGGCTGCAATTGGAGTTCAAAGATTACATGAGTCACTATTAAAAAATACAATTGATAGCAATATATTTGTATACCTAGATTATATTGACTCTTTAAAATTAACAAAAAGAATATTTATTAAATTTAAGTGGTATTGGAAAGTACTATTTAAAAAAATATTTTTAAAAATACTTACAAAAAGGGACAATAAAGAAACCTTGTCTTTTAACATTTTTAATAATCTAAATTTAAACAAGATTATCGAAAACAGAAAAGTAGATATTGTACATTTGCATTGGATTGGAAATGAAATGATATCGGTAAAAGAAATATCTGAAATAAACAAACCTGTTGTTTGGACTTTGCATGACATGTGGCCTTTTTCTGGAGGAGATCACTTTGTTATAGATAATAACGAGGTCAAACAAAATAAATTAAAAAATAAAAATTTTATAAAATTAAATAATTTTTTAATAAATAATAAAGTAAAATTTTTTCATAATAAAAATTTTTCTATTACTTGCCCATCTAAATGGATGTATAAAAAAGTATTAGATAGTTCAGTTTTCAAGAATAGTTCAATTAAAATCTTACCTTATATAATCGATGAAAAGAATTGGAACTATAATTTAACTTCTAATAAAAAAATTATAAACTCTAATAAAAAAACTGTTATTCTATTTAGCGCAACCAGTTCTGTCAATTTTAGAAAAGGATTTAATTTTTTAGTTGAAGCCATAAATAATTATTTAGATAATGAAAAATATTTTTTACTAGTTGTTGGGGATAAGCCAAAAAAGTTTGAAGATATAAAAATTGAAAAAAAGTATTTTGGATATATAGATTCAGAAAAAACCCTTAAAAATATATATTTTTCATCTGATATTTTTGTTATGCCTAGCTTATTTGAATCTTTTGGGCAGGTTTTTTTAGAGGCTGGTTGTTTTGGACTACCATCTGTTACTTTTGATAATACAGCAGCAAGTGAAATAATAACACATAAAAAAAATGGATATTTATCAGAATATAAATCTACAAAAGACCTAGCAAACGGTATCATGTGGTCTAATTATCAAATATTAAATAATAAAAATTTTAAAAGTAAAAATAGAGAGATAGTTGTTAAAAAATTTTCATATGAAAATAATGTTAAAGATTATATTAATTTGTACTCTAAATTAACTTAATGAATAATGTTAAATTAATTAAAACTATTTTTAAAAGTTTTAAGATTTATCTTTGTTCCTATATCAATCCAATTCTCGTATATAGGATATGCTAAAATTTTCTTTTTCTTTTTAAGAAGTTTCTCTAAAAAATCTGGCATATCTTCCTTATCTTTATTTAAAAATTTTAGAACTTTTGAATTTAATACATAAATACCTGTATTTATATTTAAAACTAAATTTTCTTTTTCTGAAAAACCTGTGATTTTAGTTTTTTTTAATTTAACAACTCCATAAGGATTTTTTTGGGTTATATTTCTAATTACTACAGTTGCATCTGAATTATTTTTTTTATGATAGTCTATAATTTTTGCATAATCTACACTTGAAATTACATCCCCATTAGTTACTAGAATTGGAATATTTTTATTAGATTTTAATATCCTCAAACTAGCTGCAGTTCCTTTTGGTTTTTTTTCATGAATATATTTTATTTTTATGTTTAATTTTTTACCATTTTCAAAATGTTTAGTTACTTTTTTATGTAAATAATGAACAGATATAACAAAATTTTTAAAACCATATGTTTTTGCGTTAAGAATTATATGCTCCAAAATTGGTTTGTTTGCTATTTTAATCATTGGTTTTGGAATATTATTTGTAAATGGTCTTAGTCTTTTACCAAAACCACCGGCCATTATTACAAACTTATAAGGAACTTTTTTATTAGATACATCATTTAATAAATGAAGCCCCTTTACTCTTTTTGATTTATCTACCACAGGCATATGTCTAATCCAATCGGCTTTCATTAAGATTTTTGCATCTTGATAGCTGAGTTCTGGGCTTACATAAGCAGATTTAGTATTGATTATCTTTTTTATATTATCGTTAAGAGAACATCCTTTAAATAAGCCTCTTCTAATATCTCCATCAGTTATTGTTCCAATAAATTTTTTTTTAAGGTTTACAACAATTATTATTTGTAGCTTTGTTGAATTAAGTCGAGCGATTACATCACGTATTTTTTTTTTGTCATCAATTATTACTTTTTTCCAGAAATTTTTTTCTATCATTTAGTCTTCTATATTTCTTAATAACTCAAAAGCTTCAGCAAATTTATTATTCGACTCTGCCCCTCTAATACGAGCTAAAGATTTGATTGCCAAAATACTTCTCGGAAAAGGATGTTTTTTAAATTCTTTCTTATATATTCGAGCAATATTAATCTTTTTTTTTAAAAATTTGCTAATATTTACATAATAATTGGGGAAAAAATTTTTTTTATCTTTTTGAGAGGTTAAACCATATCCAGTCTCTGATAAAGTTTCATAAGAAAGAATTTTTTTTATATATGGATACCTAAAAACTTTTGTTGTTGCTGAAACAGCTTCAAAAATAATTTTATGATCAGTATGTGCGTCAATTGGATGAGGAATAAATATTTCATTTGGTTTAAACGATTTAAATATTTTTGAGAACATATCTATTAGAGTTTTGAGCTGTAATGTATCTAATTTACTATTGCTTAAATTTAATTTATAAACTTTTTCAAATTTATAAGCATTTTTAACTTTTAAGATAATATTTTCATATTCACTAATTATTTTCTTATTTTTTTTTGTTTGTGGGATATTTGTAACTATTAACCAGGCAACTTTATTTTTTTTACTAATTCTTTTTAAAATTGTCCCTCCAACTCCTAAAGTTTCATCATCAGGGTGTGGTGCAATCACTAATGTTTTCATAAAATATAATCACCTTTCTTACAATAAATTTTTTGATTCAATTTTAAAATCTTAATTGCGTATTTTCCACACTTAATAATCGTAAATTGTTTACTTTTTTCTATCACCTTGCCTGGTTCAACGACCGGACAAGATTTTACAATTTTTGCACTTATGACTTTATACTCTTTATTTTTAAAATAAAAAGACGCTCCAGGATAAGGATAATTAAGTGCTCTTACTAAGCGTAAAATAGAGTATGCATCCATTCTCCAATCTATAACACCATCTTTATAAACTCTTTTTCTTAAAACATTTCCTAAAATTTTTTTATCTTTTTTTTTTATAAGAATTTTTTTTTTTCTTGTTTTATATAATTTTAAAATTAAGTTATCAATTTGTGAAATTGATATATTTATAACTTTCTTATATAAAGTTGAAGCATTCTCATTTTTACTAATTCTAAATTTTTTTTTTAAAAGAATCTCACCTGCATCTGGCTGTTTATTTATTTTAAAAAAAGTTGAAGCAGACTGCTTTAAATCTAGAATAATTGTCCAAATTAATGGGTTTCTTCCTCTATTATTTGGAAGGTCTGCTGGATGATATCCGATTGTAAAAAATTTTGGTATTTTAAAAATTTTTTCTGATAATAAATTTGGCCAACCTATACATAAAATATAATCTGGTTTTTTATGTTTAATCCATAATTTATTATGTTCTGTATTAATATTATTACTGTAAATATAAGGAATCCTTTTTTTTTTAGCTATGATAGCTAAATCGACAAAGTCTGAATTAAAATCAGATTTCTTTTTTGTGCATATGCCAACTATTTCAACTCTATTATTTTCCAAAATTTTTTTTGTTAATTCATAAGAAAATTTTACGCATCCAATAATTAGTATTCTTAATTTATTCATAATCGAAAAATGGTTTATTTTCTAAAATTTTAAAATTAGTATTTTTTAATTTTTGCACTATTTTTATTTCTGTATTAGGTTTGTAATAAGGATTTTTTATCTTTTTCAATTTTCTTACAAAATTCTTAGATGAAATTTTCTTTATTGAAGCAATGATATGTGTTTTAGTAGGTTTGCAATTTATTACAGAATTAGATTGAATTCTTCCTTTTTGTCTCTCCCCAATATTTATTGTTCCTTTTTTGAAAGATGGAACCTCAATTATACCGCTCGAGGAATTACCAATGACCCCATCGACATATTTAAGCATATTAAAATATCTGTCTTTTCCAAGGGACTTAAAAAAATAAATATTTTCATTTTCTCTTACAAATTTTTTTATTTTAAAAATTATTTTATTATGCTCTGAGTCCATATTAGGAGATGTAAATATAAATGAAGTTTTTTTAAAGACTTTTATAGCTTTAATTAATTCATCTACATGTTTAATACTATCATTAACTTTTGTAACAGGGTGATATGTTACAATAAACGTTTTATCTCTGAATTGTAATTTGAGTTTTTTTTCTAAATAATTTTTTTCTAAAAATTTAGTTTTAGAAATTGAATTGAGACCAAGTGCACCAACATGATGAATATTTCTTTTGTTTTCCCCCATTTGTATTAATCTTTTTTTATATTTTATGTGAGATACAAAATGTATTGCTGATAATTTTGTTATCGCATGTCTTATTGTGTCATCTATTAGACCTTGAGTGCTTTCTCCACCATGTAAATGACAAATAGGTATATTGTGAATTGTTGCTATCGCAGCGGCTGCGAGCATTTCAAATCTATCACCTAAAATAACTAGTAAATCTGGTTTAATCTTAATCAAACTTTTATTAAATTTAGATGAAAATTTAGAAAAATATTTACTTAAAGCATATGGGCTATCTTCATTGAGGCCAATTTTAATACTTTGATTGATTTTAAAAGAGTTGCTTTTTATTTCGGAAGATGTATTTCCAAATTTTTTAGAAAAATGAGTTCCAAATGCAACAATATTGATATTAAAATATTTATTTTTTTTTGCTAATTTAATCAGATTTTTCAATAGACCAAAGTCTGCTCTTGTTGAAGTTAAAAAACAAATTTTTTTTTTTTTTATGTTCAAATTATTTTATCTCCACAAAAAAGGGCTACTTGGAAGTGTTAAAGCTTGCTTATAAATTTTTTCTGCTTGGTCTAAGTTCATGGATTGAAAATTTTTATAAGGTTTCATAGAATGAACTGGTTTCCAAATAGATCTGGTATAAATTTTTTTCCTTTTAAAGTGCTCTATCAAATAATCTTTATTAAAATATTTATTTTTTTTTATAATAATTGTATTAAGCCAATAATTAGATTTTAAATTTTTTTCTGGTAAAAGTAGTTCTATAAATGGATGATTTAGAAACAGTTTTTTATAAAATTGACAAATATTTTTTTTTTTTCTTATAAAAATATTTAACTTATTAATCTGAGAAATTCCTAAAGATGAATTCAAACTAGGTAGACGATAATTATAACCTACATCATTATAATTAACTTCATTGTTAACTATTTTTTTACAGTTAGTTGCAAAATTCAACGCCATATTATAATTCTGCTTACCTTTAAAAACAATGGCTCCTCCTCCACCTGTTGTTAGAACTTTGTTACCATTAAAGCTAAAGACCCCAGCTTCTCCAAATGTACCTAAATGTTTTTTTTTGTAAAAAGAACCAAACGCTTCAGCCGCATCCTCTATTAATTTAATATTATGTTTTTTTAAAATTTTATTTAATAAATCCATATCACAACTCAATCCATTTAAATGAACTAGTAGTAAAAAATTTATTTTTTTTTTTGTTTTTTTGTTAAAAGTTATATTTCTTTTTTTAAATGTAATTTTGTTTAAATATTTATCCAATTTCATAATATCTATTGAAAGATTTTTTGGATCAGAATCTATGAAATGAGGTTCTGCTCCATTATAAATGATTGCATTTATTGAAGATACAAATGTTAATGACGGAACCAAAACTTCTGTATCTTTTTTTACGTTCAGAACTTTCAAAGCTAAATGAAGAGCTGATGTACCATTGATTGTAGAGACTATATTTTTATTTTTTACTATTTTAGATATTTTGTTTTCAAAAACTGAAGTGTATTTTCCATAGGTTGATAATTCTTTATTTTTTAAAGCTCTAGTAACACTGTGAATATCATCTTTTAACACAGTAGGTTCGTGAAGATGAATTTCTTTATTTTTAAATTTTTTTTTTATTAAATTTATTTTATTTAAAATATTTTTTTTCACACTTATAAATTAAATTGATCAGAATTAAATTTTTTTAGATTTTTAGGATTTTCATACCATTCGATTGTCTCATAAATTGCTTTTTTAAAACCTGTTGCTCCGGTGTAATAAGGTTTCCAATTTAAAAGTTTTTTTGCTTTTTTATTACATCCCCAAAGTCTGTTTACTTCACTTTTAATTGGTCTAATTCTTTTTTTTTCTATTAAAATGTTTGTCTCTGGCTTGATTTTTTGGAAAATTAAATCTATCATTTTTCTTATTTCAATCTCATAGCCACTTGCAATATTTATTGTTTCTCCAATGACATTTTTTCTTTTCATACACCTAATAAATCCTTCAATAGTATCCTTATAATAAGTAAAATCTCTTATAGTTTTAATATTTCCAAGTTTTATATTTTTCCCTTGTAAAGCTTGAGTAATAACTGTTGGAATAATAGCTCTAGTAGATTGTCTGGGTCCAAAAGTGTTAAATGGTCTTATAATTACAACGGGTAGATCGAAGGATTTACAAAATGACATTGATAGTTGGTCTGCTGCAATTTTACTCGCAGCATAAGGTGACTGAGCATTCAATGGATGTTTTTCATCAATGGGAACATATTGAGCACTTCCATAAACTTCACTTGTAGAAGTTATAATAATTTTTTTTACTTTATTTTTTTTTCCTGCTGTAAGAATATTAGAGGTTCCAATTACGTTGGTGTCTAAAAAAGATGAAAAAGACTTGTAGGAGTAAGGTATTGAAATTAATGCTGCTAAGTGAAACACTATCTCATGGCCTTTAACTATACTGTCTATAAAGTTATAATCTTTTACATCACCATGTACTATTTTAAGACGATTAGTTTTTTTTATATCTTTTAACCAACCTATAAAACCAAAAGAATTATAATAAGATAAGGCTGTTACTTGATGTCCTGTACTAATTAGCTTTTCGGTCAAATGTGAGCCTAAAAAACCATCTGCACCAGTTATTAGAACTTTCATAAAATAGCTATAACACAAAAACTTTAAATTACTAATATTTTCTAATTACTATCAAACTATATCGTTAAATTTAATAAACTGGTCTTTAAATTTTTTTCTTTTTAATTTTTTTCCAATAATTTTTTTTATATCAAATCCAGAAATTCCAATATTAGGTCTTTTTAATGATATATTATCAAATGTAATTTTGTCTCCTTTAAAAAGATTTTTTTTGGCAACTATGCTTTTAATTGAAATTTTCTTTATTTTTTTTTCTTCAGGTTGACATTTTTTTTGAGCTTTGCCTAAAATCTTTTCAGCATTTCTTAATTTAAATACAAACTTTTTAAAGTTTTTTGGGTTTAGTGAAAAAAAATGATCAGGCCCACTCATATTATTATTTAAAGTAAAATGCTTTTCAATTACTTTTGCACCTAAAGAAACTGCTATAGTAGATGCTAGATCTCCTATGGAATGATCCGAAAAACCTATTTGAAAACCTAGTTTTTTGATCAAGTGTAAACTATTAAGATTCAAACTTTTATCAGGTGCTGGATAACTCGAAACACAGTGCATTAATATAACATTTTTTTTTTTATGAAATTTTAAACATTTTTTTATATCGGATATTGTAGACATTCCTGTAGAGATAATTATTTTTTTATTTAAAGATGATAAATATTTATGAAGGTAGTAATCTGATAAATCTGGAGAAGCAGTCTTAAAAAATTTTACTTTCAAGGAATTTAAGAATTTTGCAGATTCAACATCAAATGGTGTTGACAAAAAATCAATTTTTTTCTGTCTTGAATATACTTTGAGTTTAAAAAAATCTTTTTTACTTAATTCAAGTTTTTTTAACATTTCATAATGTGTTAATTTTTTTTTTATATTTTTTTTTTGATATCCAGCTAATGGTGATTTTTTAGTAGCTAGATTTTTAGCTTTAAAAGATTGAAATTTAATTGCGTCAGCTCCACATCTTTTCGCAGCCAATACTAATTTTTTTGCTAAAGCTAAACTACCGTTATGATTAACACCGGCTTCAGCAATAATATAAACTTTTTTAAAATTTTTCATAACTATATAAAGTAACTTTTAATATAATAAATTGTTATATATAAAATTATTAATTAAATCAAAATATCATGAGTAAAATAATACTTATTGGCTCTGTATAAGATTTTAAAATAATTTAAGATGAGAACTAAAGGTAAAAAAAATAAAAAGTTATTAGATAAGAAAGTAACGATCCCTAAAAGAAATGCTTAATTCAAAAATTAAAGTATATTGGCAAAATTTGTAGTTTTAAAAAAAAATTAAAATGAAAATATTTTTAGTAATAATTATTTTTTAAATGTTTTTTTTAAATAACGGCTTAGTTTCTGGTTTTTGCCTTAAGTGAGAATTAATTTTTAAAAGATTTGGATATTTATTTAATATATTTATAATATTTGTTAATGAAGGTTGTTTAAGTTTTGTTTTTTTTAATATTTCTCTTACAAAAGTTAAATCTTTTAAATAATCTATGGTAAGCCTTATATCTTTACTTACTCCTTTATAATTAAAATTAATTTTGTAGTAACCTACTTTTAACTTTTTATTTTTTGTAAAATAACCTACCCAAGTTTCAGTATTTTTTGAATTTTTATTGATAATTGATTTTTTTAAACCCCTAAAATTAATTGCATAGCTAAAGGTGCCTAATGGTAATCCTTTCATTATTGTCAAATCATTTTTCTCTTTTATATGAAATTTGAGCATTTTTTTTGCGTAATAACTATCTATAAATGGATTATCTGCTGTACAACTTATAAAATTTTTGTATTTGAATTTTTTTGCTGCTAAATAAATTCTCTTTAAAACATCCAGTGGTTCGTCCTTAAAAATATTTATTTTTTCTGAAACTGCAACTTTTTCTAAAATTTTATCTTGATTTGATTTACTAGTAATAATGACTATATTTTTTCTTGAAAAATTTAATTTAATTCTTTTAATTAAAAATTTAATTATACTATCTTCAGTATTAATTTTTTTTATTATTTTTTTTGGTAATCTTTTTGATTTTAACCGAGCAGTAATTAAAACTCCAATTGCCATTATTATTTCAAGTCTTTTATAAATATTTGATCATACCTTTTCACTTTTTTTATAGTTTTTTTTCCTAGAAGCATTTTATATTTATCAATCATTATACCTTTTTTACCTGTTCTTAGAAAAAGAAGATCCTCAAAAGTTAAAGTATGGTTCTTGCTTAAATTTTTATTAAATAAAATAATTTTTTTTGAGTAAGTTCGGTATTTTTTTTCCTCTAGATTAAAAACTTTTTTTTTTTCCTTACCCAATGACTCTTTAGCTTCTTTAATTTTTTCGATAAATAATTTATAATTTTTAATTTCTATCGCCGATTGTCCATCTGTGCCTTCTCTTTTATTACTGTCAGTTACGTGTTTTTCAATTACATCAACTCCAGTTCCTATTGCAGTGGTAGGTATTGAATATCCTGAAATATCATAAGGAGAATGATCTTGATATCCAACTCTTAATTTATATTTCTTTTTTAGATATTTTAAATAATTTAAATTTACTTTCTTTGGATCAGTTGGAAATAATTGGTAACCGTACATAAGCCAAACTTTGCAAGACTTTTTAATCCATTTTAATGAGTTTTTAATTTCATTTTCTGTACTTGACCCAATAGAAAGATCAATCCTTTTTGCTTTGTTTGAAACTTTTTTTAAAAGAAACTCATTTCCCAGATCCGATGAATGAAGTTTAAAAATTTTAATTTTATTTTTTAAACAAAAATTATAAGCTTCCTGATCATAAATACATGCAATAATATCAATATTTTTTGATTTCTTTCTTATATAACTTATTATGTGACCCCACATTGCATATGATATTTCAACTTTTTTTAAAACTTTAATGTCTTTATGGTTTGGGGAAACTACATTTTGGTGCCTCCACACCTGAATTTGTATTGCATTAAAACCAGCCAAAATCACATTATCTATAATTTTTTTTAACCTTTTAATTGACCCATCATGGGAACATGCGGTTTCAGCAATTACATATAATTTAGTCATGCTTAAGTTTATAATAGATTTGATTATTTTACATTATAATAAATATATTTTAAGTATAAATGATTAATTAAAATATATAACAATACTTTATGAAAAACTTTTTTTTAATTACTGGGAATAAAAGAACAGGGACTTCTTATCTTAGTTCACTTATGAATTCACAAGAAAATACTTTTTGTTTTGAATATGGTATGTCAAAAATAAAAGAAATTAAAGATGTACAAGATTTAAATTTTTTTAATTCTGAATTTAATGCTCTAACTTTACATTATCCTTCAATAAAACTAAAAAATATAGATAGATTTCCTTTAACAAAAGAGGAAGTAATTTTTGAATTATCTAAAAATATAACAAATCATTATAAAGTAGAAAATTTTGGATTCAAAGAAACGTTGCTATCAAAAAAACAAATAAAATATTTTATTGATTTAAATTACAAAATTATAATTACAAGAAGAAAATTTGATGATCAATATCTTTCTTATTTAAACAGGATTGAAAAAAGTGAAAGTGAGTCAATATATTTAATTAAAAAATATGTGGATAGTATAGAAAATTATGACTTTAAAGAATCTGATTTAAGACAAATTCAATTTATAGAATACGAGAATTTATCTAAAAATCTTGATGATACCATTGAAAAATTAAAGAAATTTTTAAATACAAAATTAGTTATACCAAATAAATTTTACTACAATTTTTCAAAAAATATTGATTTTACGAATGAATTTAAAAATTCAGCTTATTCAAAAAAAATTTCTTTTAAAGATTTAAATATTAATGATCGTAAATTAAAAAATTATAAAAAATTTGTAAGTAACAAATCTTTTTTCAGTATAATGAATTTAAAATATTTATATTATAAAAAGTTAAGTAAAAAAAAGATTTTTATTTTGCTTTTTACAATATCTTTAATTTTAAATATTTGGTTATTATTGTTTAAGTAAATAAAATTTTTTTCAGTGCATAAATCAAGCCAATTGAGCTATTA
>CESQ01074282.1_pt1 | contig 18342 bp, 15 predicted proteins | sample 361401 | NCBI WGS metagenome assembly CESQ01 (sample SAMEA2622119, study PRJEB7988) | marine metagenome | isolation source: saline water (ENVO:00002010), including | reverse complement strand
TCGTTCTGATAGGTGAAGGCCAGTTCGGCGCCCTCGCGGTGCATGGCGGCGGCGATGCCGGAGGCAATGGACAGTTTGCTGGCTACGCCAACGATGAGTACGCGCTTTCCGCTGAGAAATCCCATAGTGCTTTCCTGTTTAGTGCATGGCCGTATCGGCCCTGTTATCGGTTTGCGGCAGGGCAAAGGCCGCTTCCAGCAGCTGACGAGTATACGCGTGCTGCGGAGAAGCGAAGATGTCGCCTGCCGGTCCCTGTTCTACTACTTCGCCCTGGCGGATCACCATTAACTGATGGCTGAGAACCTTGACCACTGCCAGGTCGTGACTGATAAACAAATACGTCAGATTGTACTTCTGCTGCAGACTGCGCAGCAGCTCTACCACTTGCCCCTGTACCGTGCGATCCAGTGCCGAGGTCGGCTCATCCAGCAGGATCAGCTTGGGCTTGAGCACCAGTGCCCGGGCAATCGAGATCCGTTGGCGCTGGCCGCCGGAAAACTCATGCGGATAGCGGTGTCGGGTCTCCGGATCCAGGCCGACTTCCTGCAAGGCCTGAATCACCATCTGTTCGCGCTCAGCTTCATTGCCGATGCGATGAATCTCCAACCCCTCGCTGATGATCTGGCCGACCGACATGCGCGGGCTCAGGCTGCCATACGGGTCCTGAAACACCACCTGCAGCTCGCGGCGCAGCGGGCGAACCTGCTGCTGGCCAAGCCCGTCCAGGCGCTTGCCGTCACACTCGATCAGGCCCTGGCTGTCGATCAACCGCAGGATCGCCATGCCCAGGGTCGTCTTGCCCGAGCCGCTTTCACCGACAATGCCCAGGGTCTGCCCGCGGGGCAGACTGAAGCTGATGTCGGTAACCGCCTTGACGTGATCAACGGTACGTCGCAGTACGCCTTTTTTGATCGGAAACCACACCCGCACCTGCTCCGCCCGCAGAATATCGTCTGCATTCGGATCGACCGGTACCGGCTCTCCGCTCGGGTCTGCAGCCAGCAGCTGACGGGTGTAATCGTGCTGCGGCTTGCTGAACAGAGTAGCGCAATCGTTCTCTTCGACGACGTCACCGCGATACATGACACATACCCGGTGGGCAATTTTGCGGACCAGGTTCAGATCGTGGCTGATCAGCAGCATGGCCATGCCGAGTTTTTGCTGCAGTTCCTTGAGCAGTTCGAGGATTTTCAGCTGTACCGTGACATCCAGTGCGGTGGTCGGCTCGTCGGCGATCAGTAGCTCCGGTTCATTGGCCAGTGCCATGGCGATCATCACACGCTGGCGCTGGCCGCCGGACAGTTCATGGGGATAGGCGCCCAGGCGCTTGCGCGGCTCCGGAATGCCCACCAGCTCCAGCAGCTCCAGCGTGCGTTCACGCGCCTGCGCCTTGTTCAGCCCCTTGTGCAGGGCGAGCACCTCACCAATTTGCCGCTCCACGCTGTGCAGTGGATTGAGCGAGCTCATGGGCTCCTGAAAGATCATGGATATGCGGTTGCCGCGGACCTTGCGCAGCTGGTTTTCACCAGCTTTGAGCAGGTCATTGCCATGAAACTCGATGCTGCCGCTCGGGTGCGAGGCCAGCGGGTAGGGCAGCAGGCGCAGAATGGAGTGCGCGGTTACCGACTTGCCCGAGCCGCTCTCGCCGACCAGGGCAAGGGTCTGGCCGGGCTGAATGTCAAAGCTGACATCCTTGACCGCCAGGACGCTGTCATCGCCCTGACGAAAGGCCACGCTGAGATTGCGGATGCTGATCAAAGGTTGTTCGCTCATCTCATTTCCTTGGGTCAAAGGCATCACGCAGCGCTTCGCCGATAAACACCAGCAGGCTGAGCATCAGCGACAACACGACAAAGGCGGTAATCCCCAGCCAGGGCGCCTGCAGGTTGCTCTTGCCCTGGGCGATCAGCTCACCCAGCGATGGCGCGCCGGGTGGCAGGCCAAAGCCGAGGAAGTCGAGCGAGGTCAGGGTGATGACGCCACCGGTCAGAATGAAGGGGAAGAAGGTCAGGGTGGCGACCATGGCGTTGGGCAGGATATGCCTGAACATGATCACCTGGTTGCTGGCGCCCAGAGCGCGGGCGGCGCGCACGTACTCGAGGTTGCGCCCGCGCAGAAATTCGGCGCGGACCACGTCCACCAGTGCCATCCAGGAGAACAGCAGCATGATGCCCAGCAGCCACCAGAAGTTGGGTTGTACGAAGCTGGCCAGAATGATCAGCAGGTAGAGCACCGGCAGGCCGGACCAGACCTCGATGAAGCGCTGGCCGAACAGGTCGATGCGCCCGCCGTAGAAGCCCTGCACCGCACCGGCAATGACGCCGATGATCGAGCTGAAAATGGTCAGCGTCAGGGCAAAGAGCACCGAGATGCGGAAGCCGTAGATCACCCGCGACATCACGTCTCGCGCCTGATCATCGGTACCCAGCCAGTTGTCCTCCGAGGGCGGTGCGGGGGCGGGCACCTGCAGGTCGTAGTTGATGGTGTCGTAGTGATAGGGGATGGGCGGCCAGAGCATCCAGCCATCGCCTGCCTCGGTGATCAGCTCCTGCACGTAGGGGCTGCGGTAGTCGGCCTCGATCGGAAACTCGCCACCAAAGGCTGTCTCGGGATAGCGTTTGAACACCGGAAAGTACAGCTCGCCCTGATAACCCACGGCCAGTGGCTTGTCGTTGGCAATCAGTTCTGCGCCCAGGCTGAGCACGAATAGCACCATGAACAGGTGTAGCGACCACCAGCCGCGGCGATTGGCACGAAAGCGCGCAAAACGGCGCTGATTGAGCGGGGACAGATTGAATAGACGCATGGATCAACCCTCCCGGCTGGAAAAGTCGATACGCGGATCGACCAGGGTGTAGGCGATATCGCCGATCAGCTTCACCACCAGACCGACCAGCGTGAAGATGTAGAGGGTGCCGAACATCACTGGGTAATCGCGGTTGATCGCCGCTTCAAAGCCGAGCAGGCCCAGGCCATCGAGAGAGAAGATCACCTCGATCAGCAGCGAGCCGGTGAAGAAGATGCTGATCAGCGCCGACGGGAAGCCGGCAATGATCAGCAGCATGGCGTTGCGGAATACGTGGCCGTAGAGCACGCGGCGCTCGGACAGGCCCTTGGCGCGGGCGGTAACCACGTACTGCTTGCCGATCTCGTCGAGAAAGCAGTTCTTGGTCAGCATGGTCAGGGTGGCAAAGCTGCCCACCACCATCGCAAAGATCGGCAGCACCAGGTGCCAGAAGTAGTCCAGAATCTGCTCGCCGGTACTCATCTGCTCGAAGTTGTTGGAGGTCAGCCCGCGCAGCGGGAACCAGTCCAGATAGCTGCCGCCGGCAAACAGTACGATCAGCAGGATTGCCAGCAAAAAGCCGGGGATGGCGTAGCCGACAATGATCAGCGAGCTGGTCCAGACATCAAAGGCGGAGCCGTGCTTGATGGCCTTGCGAATGCCGAGCGGGATGGAAATCAGGTACGTCAGCAGGGTGGTCCATAGCCCCAGCGAAATGGAGACGGGCATCTTCTCCAAGATCAGGTCGGTCACCTTGGCGTCGCGAAAGAAGCTGTCGCCAAAATCGAACTGCAGGTAGCCCTTGATCATCAGCCAGAAACGCTCATGGGCGGGTTTGTCGAAGCCGTACATGCGCTCGATCTCGGCGATGATGTCTGGGTCCAGCCCTTGTGCACCGCGATAGTTGCCGCCACTGGCAACTTCGCTGCCGCCACCGCCAACCCGGCTGGTGGCGCTACCCTCAAAGCCTTCAAGGTTGGCAATCATCTGCTCGACCGGCCCGCCGGGTGCGGCCTGGATGATCAGGAAGTTAATCAACAAAATGCCGAACAGCGTCGGGATGATCAGCAGCAGGCGACGGATAATGTAGGCAAGCATGCTTATTCAGCCTCTGGCGCGGCGTCGCCTGCGGTGTCTGCGGCGCTGGCTGGTGGTTCCACCACTTGCTCCTGTTCGCTGCGCAGGCGCTCGTCCTTGGCAGGATCAACCCACCAGGTGTAGAGCCCGAGGTCGTACTTCGGCGGCTGCTCCGGATGCCCGAACTTGTTCCAGTAGGCGGCGCGATAAACTTTGGTGTACCAGTTGGGTACGACCAGGTGCAGCGAGCGCAGCGCGCGGTCCAGCGCATGGGTGTAGGTGACCAGTGATTCGCGCGAGTCGGCTTGAATCAGGCCCTCAACCAGGGTGTCGATCGCCGGGTCTTTCAAGCCCATCAGGTTACGGCTGCCCGGGTTGTCTGCACTGGAGGAGTGCCAGTATTCACGTTGTTCATTGCCCGGTGAGTTGGACTGGCCAAAGCTGGTGACCACCATGTCGAAGTCGCGCGAGCGCAGGCGGTTGATGTATTGCGATACATCGACGCGGCGCAGTTCCATATTGATGCCGAGCGAGGCCAGGTTGCGCTTGAACGGCAGCAGCACGCGCTCAAACTCGGCCTGTACCAGCAAGAATTCAAACTGCAGGGGCTCCCCGTCGGCGTTGACCAGTTGATCGTCGACAATCTGCCAGCCTGCCTCTTGCAGCAGTGCATAGGCTTCGCGACGTTGATCACGGATGGTGCCGCTGCCATCGGTTTTGGGGGGCGTCCAGACCGGGCCAAAAACGCTGGCGGGTAACTGGTCGCGCAGGGGCTCAAGTAATGCCAGTTCGTCAGCGTCGGGCTCGCCCTGGGCAGCCAGTTCAGAGTTGTCGAAGTAGCTGGTGGTGCGAGTGTAGGCGCCATGGAACAGCTTGGCGTTCGACCATTCGAAATCGAACAGCAGTGCGATCGCCTGGCGCACCCGGGCATCGGCGAAGTAGGGCTTGCGCATGTTGAAGACAAAGCCCTGCATGCCCTGAGTGTTGTTGTTCGGGATTTCTTCCTTGATGATCCGGCCGGCGCTCAGCGCGGGGCTGCTGTAACCGGTTGCCCAGTTCTTGGCGGCCATCTCCTGGTTGAAGTCGAACTGGCCGGCCTTGAAGGCCTCCAGCGTGACGTTGCCGTCGCGGTAGTAGTCGACGACGATCCGGTCGAAATTGTAAAAGCCGCGCTGCACCGGCAGGTCTTTGGCCCAATAGTCTTTCACTCGCTCAAAACTGACACTGCGACCGGGGCGCACCTGACCAATCTGGTAGGGGCCGCTGCCCAGTGGCGCTTCCAGCGAGCCCTTGCTGAAGTCGCGACCTTCCCAGTAGTGCTTGGGCAGCACCGGCAGTTGGCCCAGCACCAACGGCAGTTCACGGTTGCCGCTGTGCTTGAAGTGGAAGGTGACGCTGTGTGGGTCGTCGGCGACGACGCTATCCACATCGCCGTAGTAGGCGCGATAGAAGGGCGCGCCCTGCTCTATCAGGGTGTTAAAGGTGAACACCACGTCGTCGGCGGTGATCGCTGCGCCGTCATGAAAGCGCGCTTCGGGGCGTAGCTTGAATCTGACCCAGCTGCCGTCCTCGGCCTTCTCGATGCTTTCAGCCACCAGCCCGTATTCGGTGAAGGGCTCGTCGAGGGAGTGAAAGGTCAGGGTGTCGTAGATCAGACCCAGCTGCTCGGCAGATGTGCCGCGGCTGATATAGGGGTTCAGCGAGTCGAAACCGCCAAAGCCGGACAGTCTCAGTGTGCCGCCCTTGGGCGCGTCCGGATTGACGTAATCGAAGTGCGTGAAGTCGGCGGGGTACTTGGGTGCCTCATCATAGAGCGTAACGGCATGTTGTGGTGCGGCCTGCAGGGCGCCTGCGGCGCACATCAGCAGCGCCAGGCTGCAGGATTTCAACGAGAGTCGCATTCAGGTCCCTTGTTCTTTTATTGTTGCGCCGGCGCCTGCCACCAGCTGCGGATCGACAGCGAGTAGGGCGGAATCTCCGGGGTACGGAGCCAGCTGCGGTAGGCGATGCGGTGGTAGTCGATATACCAGTTCGGAATCGTATAGTGCTGCCACAGTAATACTCTGTCGAGGGCGCGTGCGGCGGCAACCTGCTCACTGCGGCTGCTGGCGGCGCCCAGGCGCTCGACCAACTGGTCGACCACCGGGTTGTTGATGCCCGCGTAGTTGCGGCTGCCCTTGACGTTGCGCTGGCTGGAGTGGAAATAGCCAAACTGCTCCAGCCCCGGCGACAACCCCTGGGGCAGTGTGGTGAGGATCATGTCGTAGTCAAACTGATCCAGCCTTGCCTTGTACTGCGCCCGGTCCACGGTGCGAATCTGCATGTCGATGCCCAGGCGTGCAAGGTTTGCCCGATAGGGTTGCAGGATGCGTTCCAGACTTGAGTTCACCAGTAACACTTCAAAGCTCAGTGGCTCACCGTCATCGTTTTCCAGGCGCCCGCGGCGCAGCTCCCAGCCCGCTTCGGCAAACAGCTCCACCGCCTGGCGCAGGGTGTCGCGGGGAATTCCCCGGCCATCGGTCACAGGTAGACTGAATGGCTCAAGAAAGAGTTCCGGCGGCAGCTGATCGCGAAATGGCGAGAGGTAAAGAAACTCCTGGCCCGCGGGGATGCCGGTGGCGCTGAAGGGGCTGTTGGGGTAGTAGCTCATTGAGCGCTGATAGGCATCGTAGAACAGCACCCGGTTGGACCATTCAAAGTCGAACAGCATGCCCAGGGCCTTGCGCAGGGCCAGGCTGTCAAAGGGCGTGCGGCGGGTATTGAAGAACATGGCCTGGGTGGGACTGGGTATTTCATGCGGCACGGCGCGCTTGATTACCTCGCCGTTGGTCACCGCAGGGAAGGCATAGGCGTTGGCCCAGTTGCTGGCCTTGTGATCGATGTAGATGTCGAATTCGCCGGCTTTGAAGGCTTCAAAGGCGACGCTATTGTCGCGATAAAACTCCACTTCCATACGATCGAGGTTGTACTTGCCACGGTTGATCGGCAGGTCACGGCCCCAGTAGTCCTCTACGCGCTGAAAACTGATACGTCGGCCCGGGTCCACACTGCTGACGCGGTACGGGCCGCTGTTCAGACCGGCCTGAAAGGTGGTGCTGGCAAAGTCGCGCCCCTGCCAGTAGTGGGCTGGCAGCACCGGCAGCTCACCCAGGCGCAGGATCAGCAGCGAGTTGCCGGGGCGGTTGAAGACAAAACGGATGCGCCGCTCACCCAGAATGTCGATGCGGCTTACATCCTGCAGCACCGAGCGGTAGTTGGGGTGCCCTTGCTCTTTGAGCAGCCGATAGGAGAAGGCCACGTCCTCGGCGGTGATTGGCTCGCCATCGTGAAAGCGCGCCTCTGGCCGCAGGTTGAATACCACCCAACTGCGGTTGTCGGCAAACTCCAGGCTTTCGGCGATCAGGCCGTAGGCTGAGTAGGGCTCGTCACCGGAGGGGTCGTAAACGCCGCTGCCCACCATCAGCGGCTCGTTCAGTTCGCTGATGCCTAATTGGCCAAAGTCGCCGGTATTGATCGGGCTGGTGCCCTTCAGGGTGTACGGGTTAAGTGTGTCAAAGGTGCCGCTGCCCATGACCCGCAAGGTGCCGCCCTTGGGCGCGTCAGGGTTGACGTAGTCCAGGTGCTCGAAATTGGCGGGGTACTTGGGTTGGCCGTAAAGCGAGTAGCCGTGCTGGCGGTAGAGGGTCGCCCAGGCGGGTTGGGTGAGGGTAAACAGTAGCGCCAGGCACAGCATTCGAGACAGCAGGGGCATGACATTCCGCACGATAAGGTGGCCGATGGCTGACGGCATTGCCCTGGCTGCACGTCGAGTGACAGCTGGTGTCGGCGCGCCGTCAGCGATGGTGCCAACGCTACCATTGTGCGACGCCGTGCGGAAGCCCGGCGCGGTGTTTAGGAATGCACTGATTAATTCCGCATGTTCTCTTGCCTGAACGCCCGCAGGGCGTGCGCAATTGATCAGTACGTGCTCAGCGCACGAACAGGGTGAGCTGCTGACCCGGTTGCAGGTAGCGGCCCAGCTGGTTCCAGTCGCGGATCTTGTCGACATCGACATTGAAGCGCTGGGCGATGGTGTACAGCGAATCGCCGGAGCGCACGGTGTAGGCCACCCGGCGCGCATCGCCGCCAGAGCTGGTGCCACCGGTCTGCAGTACCAGCGTTTCGCCGACGGTCAGACCGTTGCTGCTGAGGTTGTTGTCGCGCTTGATGCGATTGACCGTAGTGCCATGGGCACGGGCAATGGTCCAGAGGTTGTCGCCGGGCTGGATGCGATAGCGCAGCGAGTCGGCACCCGCCAGTGTGCTGGTAGCAGGCGCGGCAGGGCTGCCGGCCAATTGCGGCAGCATCAACGTCTGGCCCACTCGCAGCAGGCTGCCGTTGATGTCGTTGACGTCACGGATCACGCTGACACTCAGCTGGTGGCGTTGGGCAATCTGGGACAGCGTGTCGCCGCTGCGCACGCGGTAGTGCTGGTAGTTGACGCGTTCGTTGGCCGGCAGGCTGGCCAGCGCGGCGGTGAACTGCTCTACATGGTCGACCGGAATAAGCAGCTGGTACTCACCGTTCGGTGCGGTTACGCGCTGGTTGAAGGCCGGGTTCAGGCTGAGCAGCTCGTCGGTGGACAGGTCGGCCAGTTCGGCGACCTTGTGCAGGTCAATCTGCTGGTCAATGGCCACCCCGGCAAAGTAGGGCTCGTTGGCGAGGCTGGGCAGTACGGTGCCGTAAGCGGTTGGGCTGTCGACGATCTGAGCCAGGGCCAGCAGCTTGGGCACGTAGTTCATGGTTTCGCGCGGCAGCTGCAGGTTCCAGTAGTCGGTTGGCAGGCCGAGGGCTTCATTACGTTTGATGGCGCGGCCAACGCAGCCTTCGCCGCAGTTGTAGGCCGCCAGGGCCAGCAGCCAGTCGCCGTCGAAGTAGCCGTTGAGCAAGGTCAGGTAGTCCAGCGCGGCGCCGGTGGAGGCGGTAATGTCGCGGCGGCCGTCGTACCACCAGTCCTGACGCAGCGAGAAGTTGCGCCCGGTGGACGGGATAAACTGCCACAGGCCGGCGGCCTGGGCACTGGAGATTGCCTGCGGGTTGTAGGCGCTCTCGATAAAGGGCAGTAGGGCCAGTTCCAGCGGCATCTGGCGCTCGTCCAGTTGCTCAACCACGTAGTAGAGGTAGCGCTGGGCACGGGCGGAGGTCAGCTCGAAATAGCGTGTCTGGCTGGCAAACACGATGCGTTGCTGGTCGATACGCGGGTTGTCGATAGAGGCCGGGTCAAGGGTGAAGCCGGCGCGAATGCGGCCCCAGAGGGTATGGGGTTTGGTGGCTTCGGGGATCGGGGCGCGAACGGAGGGGGGAACGGTTGGAGCGGGGAAGGGAGACGTCACAAGAGGCTCGACGGGCTGGTCGAGCTGCCCCGTCTGCCGGTAGCCCTGGCTGTCGGTGGTTTGACAGCCACTGATCAGCAGCATCGCTCCGAGGGAGGCTGCTGACAGCAATTTGGGCAAGATGGCAGATTCCGTAATTCGCATGTATGACCCCAAAAAATGAGGTCGATTCTATGGGCGGGTTTTTAGTCGGTCAACGGCTAAAAGCTGTCCTTCCATGACCTTACAGTTGCAAAGGTTTCTACGCCCGGCTTCAGAGCGCGGTTTGCCTGCTTGCTGGCGGCCTGCGTCACAGCGTCGCACTCGGCCCGCAGGAAGGGATTGGTGCGTTTTTCCAGTGCCAGATCGGTTGGCAGTGTCATGCGGTCGGCAGCGCGCAGCTCTTCGACCACTTCCAGACGTACACGAATGTCGGCGTTGTCCGGCTCCACCGCATGGGCAAAGCGCAGGTTGGCCAGGGTGTATTCGTGGGCGCAGTAAATGCGGGTGTTGTCTGGCAGCGCTGCCAGGCGCGAGAGCGACTGGTGCATCTGCTCCGGGGTGCCCTCGAACAGACGCCCGCAGCCACCGGCAAACAGGGTGTCGCCGCTGAGCAACCAGGGGTCGCCGGCGTTGTCGCAGAAAAAGGCGATGTGGCCCAGGGTGTGACCGGGCACGGCGATGACTTCAAGCTCCAGACCAAACAGCTGCACTCGGTCACCGTCGGCCAAGGCGCGGTCGCGGCCTGGGATGTTCTCGTCTGCGGGCCCCCAGACGCGGCACTCGGTGCCGGCCTTCAGCGTATTGATACCGCCGACGTGGTCTGGGTGGTGGTGGGTCACCAGAATATGGCTGAGGCTGTACTCGGGGTTGCGCCCCAGCCAGGTGATGACAGGGCGGGCGTCACCCGGATCGACCGCGGCAACCTGATGGCGCTGCTCGTCGATCAGCAGCCAGATATAGTTGTCATTGAACGCCGGTAGCGCGATAAAGGTGGACATGGGCAGGCTATTCCTCAGGAAATTCTTGGTTTCATTGTCGACCATGGTGCAGCCTACCATTGCATGATCCCGATGTGCTGTACTCGGGCAAATACACGGAGCGGGGTGGCACCCCGGTGGAGATGGCATGGCACGCGGTGAGGCCGCAGGGTCAATCAGTCAGGCTGATCTGATGCGCCTGGTGCAGGAGGCGCGCCAGTGGCTGGCGTCGCCGGCTGGCTGCATGCTGCTGGATGCCGAGCGACAGGTGCAGCGTGAGGTGCTGTCTGCGTGCTTTGGTCAGCATCTGGTGCAGTACGGGTTGGCGCCAGAGCTGTTGACGCCGGAGGTGCGAGTGCTGCGCCATTGCTGGCTGCTGGATATGAGCGGCGAGGGCGAAAGCATCGCTACCGAGGAGGCGCACTGGCCCTTTGCACCGCAGGCGCTGGATGTCGTTGTTTTGCACCACGGCCTGGACTTCAGCCTGTCGCCGCGCGCTCTACTGCGCGAAGCCAGTCAGGCGGTGCGGGCCGGCGGTCACCTGCTGATTTTTGGTTTCAACCCGCTGAGTACCTGGGGCTGGCAGCACTACCTGGGGCGAGACTGGTTTGGCGAGGCCGGCTTTGTCAGCCCGGCGCGGTTGGAGGACTGGCTGGAGCTGCTGGGGTTTGCGGTGGAGAAACGACTGGATGGGTGTTATCGTCCGCCGCTTGCATCGCCGACCTGGTTGCGGCGCCTGGCTTTCCTGGAATCCTTTGGACAGCGCGGCGGGCTGCCTGGCGGCGGATTCTACTGCCTGCTGGCGCGTCGCCAGATGCTCGGCGCCACGCCGCAGCGCGAGCGCGGCCGGGTCTTCCCTGCGCTGGTGATGCCGCCTTTGGCAGCCGGCAGCCGGCGGGCGCATAAACGGAATGGCCGATGACCCAAGCGATTGAAATCTTTACCGACGGTGCCTGCAAGGGCAATCCCGGCCCGGGTGGCTGGGGCGTGCTGCTCCGGCTGGGCGAGCATGAAAAGCGCCTCTACGGCGGCGAGCTGGAAACCACCAACAATCGCATGGAGCTGCTGGCTGCCATCCGTGGCCTGGAAGCGCTCAAGCGTCCGGCGTCGGTGGTTTTGACCACCGACTCCCAGTACGTAATGAAGGGCGTGCGCGAGTGGATGCCCAACTGGAAAAAACGCGGCTGGAAAACCGCCAGCAAGCAGCCGGTAAAGAACGTCGATCTCTGGCAGCAACTCGATGCGCTGGTCAGCCAGCATGAGGTGGAGTGGCGCTGGGTGCGCGGCCATACCGGCCACCGCGAGAATGAACTGGCCGACGAGCTGGCCAATATGGGTGTGCAGTACATCCTCAGTGAACGGAAGGGTTAACGCATGCGTGAAGTGGTACTGGATACCGAAACAACGGGTATCGAGCACAAGGAAGGGCATCGGATTATCGAGATCGGTTGTGTCGAGGTGATTGGCCGCCGCCTGACCGGGCGGCACTATCACGTCTACATCAACCCCCAGCGGGACATCGATGAAGGCGCCCAGGCGGTGCACGGCATTTCCAGCGAGTTTCTTGCCGACAAGCCGCTCTTTGCCGATATTGCTGATGACTTCATGAACTTCATCAGCGGGGCGCGTTTGGTGATTCATAACGCCGCGTTTGACGTCGGCTTTATCGACAGCGAGCTGACTCGCCTCAATCGCGGGCACGGGGTTGTGGCAGAGCACTGCTCGGTGCTGGACACCCTGGCGATGGCGCGGGAGAAGCACCCGGGACAGCGCAATAGCCTGGATGCCCTGTGCAAGCGGTATGGCGTAGACAACTCCCAGCGTGACCTGCACGGCGCCTTGCTGGATGCCGAGATTCTGGCCGACGTCTACCTGACCATGACCGGTGGCCAAACGGCGTTGTCGCTGGCTGCCAACGGCCAGGGCGACGGCGAGGGCGGCGACACGGCCAGCGCGATTCGCCGTATCGACCCGGCGCTGCGCCAGCAACTACAGGTCTTGCGCGCAACCGACGCCGAGCTGCAGGCCCATGAGGCTCGACTGGACGCGCTGGAAAAATCAGCCGGCTTCGCCTTCTGGCGCGGCGCTCCGGAGCAGAGCTGATCGCCCAGCTGTGTTGGCAGATACAAAAACGCCCCGCTCAGCGGGGCGTTTTGCGTTTGGGGGCTGCTGCTAGAGCCAATACGTCACCGCAAACAACCCCACACCACCCAGCACCAGCGTGTAGGGCAGCGCCATAAACACCATGCGGCCGTAGGACAGGCGCACTAGCGGTGCAATGGCTGAGGTCAGCAGGAAAAGGAAGGCCGCCTGACCATTAGGTGTTGCTACGCTCGGCAGGTTGGTGCCGGTGTTGATGGCGATCGCCAGGTGTTCGAATTGCAGCGGGGTAATTTCACCGGCATCCAGCGCCTGCTTGACCTCGCTGATGTACACGGTGGCGACGAACACGTTGTCGCTGATCATCGACAGCACGCCATTGGCGATAAAGAACATGCTTGGCTGCTGTTCCGGCGGCAGGGCCAGCACAGCATGGATGATGGGGCTGAACAGGTGCTGTTCGTGGATTACCGCGACAATCGCAAAGAACACCACCAGCAGAGAGGTAAAGGGCAGAGCCTCCTGGAAGGATTTGCCGATCTGGTGCTGGTCGATAATGCCGTTGAATGAGGCGATCAGAATGATCACCATCAGACCGATAAAGCCGACTTCGGCCAGGTGCAGGGCCAGGCCGATGACCAGCAGTACAGCGGCCAGCGCCTGGATCAAGAGCGCGGCACGTTGCGGGCTGCGGCGCTTGGCTTGCTCGGCGGCGGCAAACTCCTCCAGCACCCGGCGTACCGGGCGTGGCAAACGGGCGCCATAACCAAACCAGCAGGTCTTCTCCAGCAGCAGGCAGGTGAGCAGGCCGCAGGCCAGTACCGGCATGCTGACAGGCGCCATCAGCCGGAAGAACTCGACAAAATCCCAGCCCGCGACGCCTGCGATCAGCAGGTTCTGGGGCTCGCCCACCAGCGTACATACGCCGCCCAGGGCGGTACCTACGGCGCCGTGCATCAGCAGGCTGCGCAGAAAGGCACGGAACTGCTCCAGGTGTTCGCGGTGGCGCGGGTCTTCGTCCGGGTCGAGGGTGCTGCCGTCACCGGGGCCGGCTGAAGCCACCTTGTGATAAACCCCGTAAAAGCCGACCGCGACCGTGATGATCACGGCGGTTACCGTCAGTGCATCGAGAAAGGCAGAGAGCACTGCGGCGACAAGACAAAACAGCAAGGCCAGCACCGATTTGGAGCGCACGCCCAGGATCAGCTTGGTGAAGGTCAGCAGTAACAGATCCTTCATGAAATAGATGCCGGCCACCATGAACATCAGCAGCAGGATGACCGGGAAGTTGCCCAGCACTTCGCGATACAGCGCGTCCGGCGTGGTCATGCCGATAACCAGAGCCTCAAGTGCCAGCAGGCCGCCCGGTAACAGCGGGTAGCACTTCAGCGCCATGGCGAGGGTAAAGATAAACTCCACCACCAGCAGCCAGCCTGTCAGGTAAGGACCGAGTAGCCACATGGCGATCGGGTTGAGCAGCAGAAAGGCGACAATGGTGCGCTTGTACCAGCCCGGCGCCTGGCCGAGAAAGTTCTGCGCCAATGCCGGGAGGAGGGCATCAGACATGGTGAAAGTCCTGTTTCAAGTGGGAAAGTGCGTTGAACAGAACGCTGGATTGGGTCAGTGGCCTGTTCGACGGACTCTCACCGAGGCGCCGGAAGCTTACCGCAAATTGCCGTGTGATGTGGTCCCTCGATGGTCGGTGTTGCAGGGGTCTTTGGTCCCGGGCGGGGTGGGAGGGCGCAGGAGGCCTCACCAAGTCGCATTTTCAGTATCTTAGGCGAGTTTGCTGAGTTTTTGGTTATGGTGTTTGCCTGTCGGCTTGTTATAGTCACGTTACTCTATTCGTCTGGTAGCAGTATCTGACCTGGATCATGTTCAGGTCGGTTGCCGGGCGCATCCTCAAAAAAAGAAGGTCTGAAAATGCCGGAGTTCAAGACACTGCTGGTGGAGCAGCTGGGCAAGGTGGCTCACATCCAGATTAATCGTCCAGACAAGATCAACGCGATGAATCGCGCGTTCTGGGAAGAGATGATCCAGTTGTTCGACTGGGTTGACGAGACTCCCGAGATCCGCTGCGCGGTGATTTCCGGCGCGGGCAAACACTTCTCCGCAGGTATCGATCTGCAAATGCTGGCTGAAGCCGCTGCCGGGATGAGCCCGGATATCGGGCGCAAGGCCGAAGCCATTCGCCGCAACGTCTTGAAGCTGCAAGAGTCCTTCAACGTTATCGATCGCTGCCGCAAGCCGGTCATCGCGGCGATTCATGGCTATTGCATTGGTGGCGCCATTGACCTGATCACGGCCTGTGACATGCGTTACAGCACCGAAGATGCCCACTTTTCCATCAAGGAAATCGATATGGGCATGGCGGCCGACGTAGGCACTTTGCAGCGATTGCCGCGCATTATTGGCGATGGCATGATGCGGGAGATGGCCTACACCGGCCGTGCGGTGCTGGGCGCCGAGGCCGCGCGCATTGGTCTGGTCAACCGCACCTGGCCGGATCACGAACAACTGCTGGCTGGCGTGCTTGAACTGGCGCAAGAGATCGCCAGCAAGTCACCACTGGCCATTCGCGGCACCAAGGAAATGATCCGCTTCAGCCGCGACCACAGTGTCGAGGACGGTCTCAATTATATTGCGACCTGGAATGCAGCCATGCTGCAGTCCGACGACCTCAAGAACGCAGTGATGGCACACATGAGCAAGCAAAAGCCAGAGTTTGCCGACTGATCGGCCAGGGCTCAGCGCAGGGACGGTGGGGGACTGATAGCTATGTTAACCGGTAGCACGTCGCTAGATCTTGTCAGGGATGAACTCTTCACCAGCATGGGTGAAGTAGAGGATCTCCTGCAGCAGTTTCTGGAAGACAGACAAAATGGCAGCCTGCTGCAGCAGTCTATAGAGGGCCTGCAGCAGCTGCGTGGCACCCTGGCGCTGATCGAGCTCAAGGGGGCAGCCCAACTGCTCGACGAGATGATTGAGTTGGCCACCGATATTCCGGTGCATGAGGGCGAGCAACGTAACGAGCCGCTGGCTGCGCTGTGCGATGCGCTGTTTCTGCTTCAGCGTTATCTGGACCAGGCGCGCCAGGCTGGCAGTGAGCGCCCGGAGTTGCTGCTGCCGATGATCAATCAGCTACGTCGTCATCGCAGCGGCGCAGCGCCCTTGCCAGACAGTCATTTCTATCCTCTGCCGGTGGCGGGTCTGCCGCTGAATTTGCGCCCCGGCGTAACAGAGGAGCCGAACCCGAAAACCTTCGCCCGTTTGCGTCAGATGTATCAGTTGGGGCTGCTGAGCCTGCTGCGCGAGGACGCTGCGGCTGCCACGCCGCTGATGCAGCGCGCGCTGCTGCGCTTTGAAACCTGCATGAGCAGCCGTATGGCTACGCTGTGCTGGGTTGCGGGAGCGGCGCTTGAGGCACTTGAGCAGGCCGGGCTTGAGCTGACACCGGCGCGTAAGCGCCTGTTTTCCCAGCTTGACCGTGAAATCAAGCGCCATGCTGCCTCGCATGAAGTGCAGGTCAATGACGCGCTGCTGCGTGAACTGCTGTATCTGGTGGCCCTGGCTGACTCCAGCTGCATGCGCTGCCAGGACGTGGCCCGTGCTTACCAGTTGCCCGATCCGGGCTTCACCGAAATCGAGATTCAGGACGCTTTCGCGCGGTTGCGCGGCCCCGGCATTGATGTGATGCACTCGGTTGCCGAAGCGCTGCGCGAAGAAATCACTGCCATCAAGGACCTGCTGGATCTGCTGGCGCGTAACGCCGGTGATCCTGAGCAGTCGTTGGAAACCCTCAATGGCAGCCTGGAACGTCTGTGGAAAACCCTGAACATGCTCGACATTCGTGCCGAGTCTGACGGAATCAAGGCCGCTGCCGCCCAGCTCAGCCGCTGGGAGAATGGTGACATTGCAGCACTGGAGCAGGTGGCCGATGCGGTGCTGCGGGCAGAAACAGCCGTTAACCGGCTGGACGCGGCGGGTGATGAAGGCGAGATGGCTGCCGCCGACGGTAATGGCTACGGTGAGCCGCTGGAGCTGAAGGAAGCACGCATCGTCCTGATCGAGGAGTCTCAGGCCGGTTTGGCGCTGGCCAAGCGGGCTATTACCGCCTACATGGAATCCGGCAACGATGCCATGCACCTGCTGAACGTGCCGCCGTCACTGGAAACCGTACGCGGTGGGCTGGTGTTCCTCGGCATGACACGTGCCGCCAATGTGATTCACATGGCCGCCAGCTTTATTCGTGAAACCATGCTTGAGCGCAAGCAGGTGCCGCAGGATGCGCAACTGGAAGTGCTGGCCGATGCCCTGACCAGCATTGAATTTTATCTCGAGTCGGCCGAGCGCGCCGCCGTCGCGACCGGCGATGTACTGGCGCTGGCGGAGGAAAGCCTGGCTGAGCTCGGCTACGCCGTATCGGGGAACCCCTCTGCATGAGATCTTTCCGGCTGTTTGAACCAGCCACCCGTCTGCAACCGGCTGCCTCCGAGGGGGTTGTCGTGGTCTATCACCAGAACCAGTTCGCCATGTTCGAGGGGCGCCTGCTGCTCGACCCGGATCAGGTAATGTACTTTGGCGATACCGGCCACCGCCTGATGCTGGGCCATGTCGACGGTCGGCCCTGTGAACTGATTCACCTGAGCAATACGCTGGATATGCCCGGTGTCAGCTGGCACGGCCTGCGCACCTTGATTGGTCAGGTGGATGACGCCCTGTTTCGCCTGTTGGGTGTGGCCCAGCAACTGGATGCCTGGTATCGCGGTCATCGTTTCTGCGGCAGCTGTGGCGGTGCGATGCAACCTCGCGAGGACGAGAGGGCCATGGAATGCCAGGCCTGTGAACGCCGTGACTACCCGAAGCTGGCGCCCTGCATCATCGTTCTGATTACCCGTGGCCGGGAGATTCTGCTGGCCCGAGCACCGCACTTTCCGCCGGGCTTTTTCAGCACTCTGGCCGGGTTTATCGAGCCGGGCGAGTCTGCTGAGGAATGCCTGCATCGCGAGGTGAAGGAAGAGGTCAACTTGCAGGTGGACCAGCTGCGCTATCTGGGCAGCCAGAGCTGGCCCTTCCCCAATTCGCTGATGCTCGGGTTTCACGCCGAGTATGTCAGCGGCGAGATTGTCCCGCAGCCCGGCGAGATTGAAGAGGCGCATTGGTGGTCGGTTGACGACCTGCCACGCCTGCCTCCCAGGGGCACCATTTCGCGCTGGCTGGTGGACTGTTATCTGGCCGAGCTTGACGGCGCGCCTGTTCCCCCTGTTCCCGCCTGAGCTGCGCAAGGAGTTGCTGGGTATGCAATTTTTCGGACTGGCCTTGATCGCTGCTGTGCTGGCAGCGCTGCTGGTACTGCTGGTCGTACGCTATGGCTGGCATCTGCGCTGGCTGGCGGGCTGGGTGAAAGGCAATGTGTTGTTGCTGGGCTTGGTGCTGGCGACCGTGATGGGGCTGCTGGCCTGGGATCTGCAGTATTTCAGGGTGATTGAGCCGCGCACCACGGCAGGTACCCTGACCTTCAGCAAGGTGGGTAACCAGCAATATGAGGCGGTGCTGTCCGGTGCCGGAGAGGAGCGCCGGGTGCGCTTGACCGGTGACCTCTGGGAGCTGGAAGTGGAGGTGTTGCGCTGGCAGGGGCTGGCCAGCCTGATCGGCCTGCAGGACGGGTACCGGATGCATCGCCTGCTGGGGCGCTATATCGCGCTAGAGCAACAGCGTGACGCCGGTAGTGCGCTGTCCGCGAACTTCAATCCGACGCCGCCCTGGCGGGATCTGTGGGTTTGGGCCGATCGTCTGGAAAGTCACAGTCTGGTGCAGGCTGATGCCTTTGAAGTGCGCTTTGTGCCTCTGGTCGATGGTGCGCGCTTTGCCCTTGAAATCGGCCCTACCGGGCTGACTCCCGAGCCCTTGAACGCGCAGGCGCGCACGGCAATGAAGGGGCTTTGATCGAGTCTTCGCTGCGCTGCTTGCTACCCGCAAACAAAAAAGGCTGCCCGAGGGCAGCCTCAGACTGCTGACAAAGCCCCTAGCCGAAAGGCGGGGGCTTTTG
>CESQ01029791.1_pt1 | contig 18451 bp, 20 predicted proteins | sample 361401 | NCBI WGS metagenome assembly CESQ01 (sample SAMEA2622119, study PRJEB7988) | marine metagenome | isolation source: saline water (ENVO:00002010), including | reverse complement strand
CATCTTAATATTTCTGATAATTTACACTACGCACAAAATATCCAACTGCCCGGAACTATTGATGATTTATATGATGTAACTATTTATATAAACCCTCCAAAAGAAGGTGAGCTAGGAATCCATTACGATTGGAAAGAAAAATATGGATTTCTTTTAAAGCAAAATAAATTTGAGTATAAAAGTCTTTCTTTTAAAGAGATTGCTTTGAAATCAAGAAGATAAAAAAATAAAATATTGTTTTAAAATGGTGGGCCCGGGAGGACTCGAACCTCCGACCAATGGATTATGAGTCCACTGCTCTAACCAACTGAGCTACAGGCCCTAAGATTATTCGTCTAAGAAACTTTTTAAATGACTTGAACGACTAGGGTGACGCAATTTTCTCAGCGCTTTAGCCTCTATCTGCCTTATACGCTCTCTAGTTACATCAAATTGCTTACCAACTTCTTCTAAGGTGTGATCAGTATTCATCCCAATACCAAATCGCATTCTTAAAACTTTTGCTTCTCTTGCTGTAAGAGAAGATAAAACATCATCCGTTGCAAAATGCAGACTGTCTTCAGTAGCATTTTGAAGTGGCGACTCAATCACAGTATCTTCAATAAAATCACCTAGACTTGAATCTTCATCGTCACCAATTGGAGTTTCAGTTGAAATAGGCTCTTTAGCAATTTTTAAAACTTTTCTAACTTTATCTTCAGGCATATCAAGCTCTTTACTTAGCTCATCTGGAGTAGGTTCTCTACCAATATCCTGCATCATTTGTCTTGATACTCTATTAAGTTTGTTAATAGTCTCAATCATATGTACAGGGATTCTGATAGTTCTAGCTTGGTCAGCAATAGATCTAGTTATAGCCTGGCGAATCCACCAAGTTGCATAAGTAGAAAACTTATAGCCTCTTCTATATTCAAATTTATCAACCGCCTTCATTAAGCCTATATTGCCTTCTTGAATGAGATCAAGGAATTGTAAACCTCTGTTGGTATATTTTTTTGCAATAGAAATAACCAGTCTAAGGTTAGCTTCAACCATGTCTTTTTTAGCTCTGCGCATTTTGGTTTCACCCATAGACATACTTCTGTTAATTTCTTTTATCTCTTTAACACTCAGGCCAACTTCTTTTTCTAAAGCAATAATTTCTTTTTGTGCAATGACAACATCTTGTTTAATTGCCTCTAAAAGATCCTTCTTATATTTTTTTTCTTTTTGCAAAGAGCTGATCCATTTAACTTTTGTTAGATTATCTGGAAAGGTTTTTAAGAAATCTTTTCTAGGCACTCTAGCCTTACGAACTACCAACATTTGGATAGCTCTTTCTCTTGATCGTATCTCGTTGAGGCCTGCTCTTGCTATAGATGCAAGTTCTTCAAACATTTTTGGGCTAAATTTTAAGAATTGGAAAATAAGTCCTAGCTTTTCATATTCAGCCTTAGCTTCTTTAGAGTTATTACCTTTACCATCTACTACTTTTAATGTCTTGTTATATTGCCTTTTTAAATTTGTCATCCTTCTTTGGACTTCATCCATATCAGGGCCAGTAGGCTTTTCATCATCTTCTTCTTCTGCTTTTGCTCTTTCACTTCCAGGTCCAGCAGAAGGAACTTCTTCCATCTCTTCTAAAAAACCAGTTAGTAAATCATTAATCTTTTTATCACCATCTTTAACCAATTGGAAAAATTCAAGTACATGCGAAACTGTCGTCGGATAAGCAACACTAGCATTTAAAAGATCGCGCATACCCTCTTCAATCCTTTTTGCAATCTCAATCTCGCCCTCACGAGTTAACAGGTCAACTGTTCCCATCTCACGCATATACATTCTTACAGGATCGGTTGTTCTACCAGTTTCATTTTCAACTGCAGCAAGTGCAGCAGCGGCTTGTTCTAGGGCAACATCATCTGAGTCTTCTGATTCAGCCAACATTAAAGTATCAGCATCCGGAGCAGTCTCGTGAACTTGAAGACCTAGATCATTGATCATGCCAATAATTTCTTCTACCTGATCAGGATCTGAAATATCATCAGGCAAGTGATCATTAACATCTGCATATGTTAAATAGCCTTGTTCTCTTCCCTTCTCAATCAGTTCAGATATCTTTGAACCTTTTTTACTAAGTTTGTCCACTTAATCTCCGTATAAATTTAGTGTTATCTATGTTGGGATAAATTACTAATTTTCAATCTCTTTTTGAGCTTAAATTTTTCAATAAAACTCTATCTTCTTCACTTAATTCAGCCTTTTTAAGAATGAACTGTTGAAGCTCTCTTCTTTCAGCAGATGAAATGTGCTGCATATTATACTTTTCTTTTAAGATTTCCTCTCTATCTTTTTGATTTTTTACAAAACTATGTAAACAGTCTTGAAGCATGCTTAGGGCATTCTCTTCGGTAAGATCAATTTCACTCATCAAAGCCTCGCCAAATAGTCGCTTAATCTGCTCTGACTGAATTTGCTCAAATACAATAGATGGATTGATCTCAGGATTATCAATATATTTATTTTGAACTTCTAATAAGAATAAAAATTTCTCATTATTGTGAATTGCTTCAAAGGCTTTATCTTTGGCAAGTGTTGGATATTGAATAAGTGCAGTAAAAATACTCACAATAGCTTTTCTGGCTAATAAAGAACCACTACTTTCTTGCCTATTAGGAGGTATATCTGCAGCTGGAATACTTCTTGGTTTTTGTGTGCCTGATGAAAGTAAAGCAGCAAAATCAAGTCTGCAAATTGAAGCAATTTCTTCTATATATGCCTGTTTCAAAGTTTCATTATTGATACTATTTACCAAAGGTATAGCGAATTTAGCTGCATTGGACCTTCCCTCAATCGATTCAAGATCATCAACTTCCTTAATCTTTGAGAGAAAAAATTTAGAAAATGAAATGCTGTTATCTAATAACTTAATAAAAGCATCTTTACCTTTTTCATTAATATAACTGTCAGGATCATGCCCCTCTTCCAAGAAAACAAAACCCATTTTTACATCCTCTCTTAATATAGGTAAAGCATTCTCTACTGCCTTCCAGGCAGCTTTTCTTCCTGCCAAGTCGCCATCGAAAGCAACATAAATATTTTTAGCATAGCGCATAAGTTTTGACACATGCTTTCCAGTTATTGCTGTGCCAAGTGAAGCTACAGCATTTTTTACACCATTTTGATAAAGCGCTATAACATCCATATAGCCTTCTACTACAATTAATGAATCAAGATTTTTGGTAAGACTCCTTGCTTCATAAAGCCCAAAGAGTTCATTAGATTTGCTATAGGTTTTGGTTTCTGGTGAGTTTAAATATTTTGGTTCGCCATCACCTATTATCCTGCCACCAAATGCCACACATTGACCCCGAATATTTCTTATAGGAAACATCAAGCGAGCTCGAAAAAAATCAAAAGATTTTTTATCTTTGATACTAAACAAGCCAGACTCGGCAATGTCTGCCTTCGAATACTTTGAAGCTACTTTATCAAAAAGGTTTGTCCAACCATCCTTAGCATAGCCAAGATTGAAGAATGCCGCTGTTTCTCCAGATATACCTCTACTCTTTAAATATTCAACTGCTTTTTTACCATCATTAGACTTTAAACAATTTTTATAAATAGTATTCGCTTCATCATTGATTTCTTTAGCTTTTGTTTCTTCAACAATCTGTTTTGTATAAGGAACTTCTAAACCAACACTAGAGGCAATAGTTTCAACAGCATCTACAAAATCAAGATTCTCATAACGCCTTAAAAAATGAATAGAGTTGCCCGATGCATTACAAACAAAGCAATAAAAAAACTGTTTGTCTTGGTTCACAGCCATTGAGGGCTTGTTATCATCATGGAAAGGACATAAACACCAAAAATTCTGCCCCTTTTTTGTAAGCTGGATTCTTCTACCAACAATATCAACTATATCGGATTGCTCAAGAATTTGATCTATAAAACTAGAGGGTATCGACATTTTTATTAAACCAGTTATCTAAAATAATTTTAGCTGCATGGGCATCTACTAAACTAGAGCCAGAATCAGCTACCTTTTCTCTTGCCTCAAAACTAGTAAGACGCTCATCAACATATTCACATTCTGTTCCTGATATCTTTTTTAATTTTTTAACAAAATTGTTTACTCTTTTCATAATATCACTTTCTGTGCCATCCATATTCAAGGGTTTGCCAACAATTATTAATTCTGGCTTCCATTCATCGATAACCTCTTCTATTGCCGGCCAATTAATCTTATTTTTAGTATTGAAAATAATAGTTAATGGTGAAGAACTCCTTGTTACGGTTTGTCCAACAGCAACTCCGATCTTTTTAGTACCAAAATCAAAAGCTAATATTTGCATTATATTTTATCCGCCAAAATTCCAGTCTCTAACTATCTCAAGAATTCTATAACCTTTTTGCATATCTTCATTAAAAGGTTTGAAGGGCGCAGATTCTTGTAAAATTTTTATAGCTAATTGATCTGTTGCGCTATCACCAGAGGAAATCAATATCTCAGACTTTAATAAGTTCCCAAATGAATCCACTGTTGCCATTAATCTTACCGTTTGATTGGATGCATTGTAATCTGAGGAATTTATTAAGCTTTGTCCTATAGTTTCTACCTTTCTTTGCCAGGAGTTTAAATAAAAAGCTTCTGAAGAATTAACTTCTGAATTTGCTTCAAGTCTTTTTACTTTATAACTTTCTGCTCTCATGTCTTGTCTTTTTGAAAGCATTTCTGCAGTTTTAGGGATAAATGTTTCCATTGTTTCCTCATTCATATCTAAAAAACCATCTTGCTCTACATTTGAATTAGCAAGCTTTATGTTGATAATTGGTGACTCTTTAAATGCAGGTAGTTCGTATACATTTGCAAAAGTTATTCCAAAAATTAATAAGAGATGTATAGCTATAGAAATAGATGTAGATTTACGAAAATCCAAGCGCCTTGTAACTTTAATATTTTTAAATATTGCTGAATTCATAAAGAATTAAACAAAGTTTTAATCGGATCTTCACCGGTTTGCTCAAAAATTTGTCTTGCGCAGGTCGGACTTGTAATATTAATCTCAGTTACTTTTGGACCTATCATGTCCAGCCCTGCAAAGATAATTCCGTTTGCAATCAAGACTTTACCAATTTCATTAGCAACAACTTTCTGATGTTGGGTTAGATCTGCAGCAACACCCTTACCTCCTGCAGCAAGATTACCCTTAAAACTTTTACCTTGTGGAATCCTAGCTAAAGTTTTATGGAAAGGAGTTCCATTGATAATAAGTATTCTAAAATCACCTTCATATATTTCTGGTATAAATTCTTGTGCAACAATAGCAGTCGTCTCTTGGTGTGTTAATTGCTTAATAATGCTTTCTTCTGCCTTATTAATCTTATTTATTTTATAAATTGATTCGCCACCCATTCCATCAAGTGGTTTAATTACAATCTCTTTAAATTCAGCTAAGAAATTTTCAATCTCAGATATTTTTGCACTAACTATAGTATTAGGAATATGCTCCTTGAAATATAAAGCAAAAACCTTTTCATTAAATTTCTTTATTGCTGATGGATCATTAATGACCTTGGCGCCATTAACCTTTGCTAAGTCTAATAAATGTAGCGTGTTCATGTAGTCTTGATCCACTGGTGGATCTTTGCGCATAAACACATAATCAAAGTCTTGAAGTTTTATATTTAAAGATGAATCTGCTAAAACAATTTTTTGTTCAAAAAATGTTATTTCTCTCGCATCTGCTTTAACAGATTTATTATTAAACAAAATATCTACCATTTCACATTGATAGGATCTAATGCCAATGCTTTGAGCCTGCTCTATCATAAATAATGACGTATCTTTTTTAACACTAAGTGTTTCAACTGGATCGGTTATAAATAAAATTCTTTTACTCATTTTTTCATATATTGCCTATAAGAGATTGAAATAAAGTTATACCAGCAATTGGAGCTGTTTCTGCCCTTAGGATATTTTTTCCTAACGAGCGCATTGCAATATTTTTCTCTTCCATATTAAACCTTTCTCTATCAGAAAAACCAGATTCTGCCCCAGTAATAAAGATATATTCATCCGCATCATTAAAATCTACTTCAGCCAACCTTGCAGATGCATCAAGATCAAAAAAACAGACAAAATTGTTAGAAGTTTGTATAGGAATATCATTCAAACAAGTTTCAAGGTCTTTAAAACACTTAATACTAGGTAAGAAATTTATCCCTGATTGTTTACATCCACCAATAACAACATCTTCAAGTTTCTTATTTAATTTAAATAAATCTTTTTTAAGCAAGCTTTGATCTAATTTATCAGGTCTATAATACATCAAGTCAGTGACACCCATTTCTGTTAATTTTTGTGTCATAAAAAAAAGGTTCTCTTTTTTAATAAATGGTACTACCGCAATAATTCTTTCTGATGAGGTCTCAACTAACATAGAGTCAGAAAGGGTCTCTACTCTTGTGTATTTATTTGTGCTGCTAAGAATTCTAGCTTTATAAGAGAGTCCAGAACCGTTAAATAACTCGATCTCTTGCCCCTCTTTCATCCTCAGAACTTTAGTAATGTGCGAGGATTGCATTGCATCAAGCTCATACACTGATGCAGTATCTGCTAAATTTTTTAAATACATTCTATGCGTTTTCACAATATCATTATAATAACTATTAAAATTCTATAAATGACTATTCATATTTTACTTTTAGTTAGGCACGGAGAAGCAAGCGCATCTTGGGGAGAGCATAATGACCCGGGGTTAAGCAAAGAAGGACAAAATCAAGCTCATGCTTTAATAGATTATTATGCTAAAGATGATCTCAATAAATATAATTTTATTTCAAGTCCTAAAAGAAGAGCTCTTGAAACATCTCAGCCTTTAGCTAAGTTTTATAATAAAGATGTTATTGCTTGCAAAGCATTTTCTGAAATTCCATCTGATAATATCCCTAATGAAAGAAAGCAAGAGTGGCTAAAAAAGATTATGTTGCAAGAGCAAATAATGTTGCCTGCTATGGTGAAGGATTGGAAAAATAGCATAATGGAGGAATTATTCTTATTTAAAAGCAACACTATAATATTTAGTCATTTTATGGTCATAAATACCATTATTTCCTCTATTTTAAATAATCAAAAACTGCTTCATTTTTATCCTGATTACACCTCTTCTACTCGACTAATTCTAAAAGATAATGAAATAAAAGAAATTATCCTTGGAGATAATAAAAAAACATTAATAAATCTTTAAATTACTATTGAGCATTTTTTAATCAACTGTAAACTTATGAGTTCTGTTTGATAAATAACTAAGTTTGGCAAAAAAAAATAAATCATTCGATAATTACTCCAAGAAGCCTCTCAAGGAAGAGGTAAGAAAGGCTATGAAACGATACTATAGTCAGCTTGAATCAAATATGCCAATTGATGTATACAAATTAGTTCTTGATGAAATTGAGCCACCTTTATTAATAGCAACTATGAAGTTTGTTAATCAAAACCAAAGTAAAGCTTCAAGAATTTTAGGAATTAATAGGGCTACCTTAAGAACTAAATTAAAAAAATACGATCTTTTAAAATGAATGCGCTGAAACCAAAAACAGCTTTAATAAGTTTATCTAATAAAGAAGGTTTGGATACTCTAGTTAATTTTCTTGTTTCGCAAAATGTAAAAATCCTTTCTACAGGAGGAACTTATAAGGCTATTAAAGAGATAACAACTAATGTTATTGAAGTATCAGACTTTACTGGATTTGAGGAGATGATGGATGGAAGAGTAAAAACACTACATCCAAAAATACATGCAGGTATTCTTGCTAGACGCGATCAAGATATGGAAGTTCTCTCAGAGCGTGGTTATGAGACTATCGATTTGGTAGTAGTAAATCTTTACCCATTTAAAGAAACGATTGCTTCAGGTTGTTCTTTTGATGAAGCAATTGAAAAAATTGATATAGGCGGTCCTACTATGATTAGATCTGCTGCAAAAAACTTTAAAGATGTTGCTGTTGTATCTGATCCTTCAGATTATTCTAGATTGATTGATGAATGGGAAAGTAAAGAAGGTATTTCTTATGATTTTAGAAAGGAGCTTTCATTAAAAGTCTTTACACTGATGGCTGATTATAATGCTGCTATATCAAATTACCTTGCTGGAGAAACCCAATCAAATTTACCAGATTACTCTTTTAGTAAACAAAGCTCACTTAGATATGGAGAAAATCCACATCAGGCTGCAAGTCTTTTAACATTTGCTAATTTAGAACATAAAAATATTGCTAATGCTGAAATTATCCAAGGTAAGGAGCTTTCTTATAATAATATTGTTGATGCAGATGCTGCATGGGAATGTGTTCGAGAATTTAGTGGGCCTGCATGCGTGATTGTTAAACATGCTAACCCTTGTGGTGTTGCTGAGTCTGATTCTATTTTTAATGCATATGATTTGGCTTTTAAAACAGACCCAACTTCTGCTTTTGGTGGGATTATTGCTTTGAATAAAATGCTTGATGCTAAAACAGCTAGTGAAATAGATAGTAGGCAGTTTGTTGAAGTCGTTATTGCGCCTGACTATGAGGAAGCAGCTCTTGAAATTTTTGCGCAGAAAAAAAATATAAGAGTCCTTAAAGTCGATCTTATTCAAGACGATCCTTATCCTGGGGTTATTAAAAAAGTATCTGGTGGAATATTAATTCAAAGTGATGATACTTTTATGGTTCCGCAGGAAGATTTGAAGTGTGTTACTAAAAGGCAGCCAAGTGATAGTGAAATAGAGGATCTAATGTTTGCATGGAAAGTTGCAAAATTTGTGAAATCAAATGCAATTGTTTATGTCAAAAATAAACAGACAATTGGTATTGGAGCTGGACAAATGAGTAGAGTAATAAGTGCAGATATAGCAAATCTAAAGGCAAAAGAAGAAGGCTTAGAAGTTCAAGGAGCTGCAATGGCATCTGATGCATTTTTTCCATTTAGAGATGGAATTGATAAAGCTGCATCAAGCGGAATAATGGCTATTATTCAACCTGGCGGTTCTATTAGAGATGAAGAAGTTATTGCTGCTGCGGATGAGAATGATATAGCTATGGTATATACAAGTACCAGACACTTTAGGCACTAATGCAAGTATTAGTAATAGGTTCAGGCGGCAGAGAGCATGCTTTAGCATGGAAATCAGCACAAGATAACTCAGTTACCAAAGTATTTGTATGTCCAGGAAATGCTGGCACAGCCTTAGAACAAAAATTGAGTAATATCTCAATTGATGCAAATGATTTCCAGGCAATTGAGAATTTTTGTACAAAAGAAAATATTGGGCTCGTAATTATTGGTCCTGAGCAACCTCTAGTAAATGGGTTAACTGACTATTTGCAAAGTAAAAATATAAAAACTTTTGGTCCCTCTCAAGCTGCCGCTCAATTAGAAGGCTCAAAAACCTTCTCTAAAGACTTCTTTATTAAATATGGAATCCCAACAGCTGCCTATGCTTCTTTTGATAATTATATTGCTGCTAAAGATTACATTAATGATATTGATTATCCTACAGTTGTTAAAGCTGACGGTCTTGCTGCTGGAAAAGGTGTCATTATTTGCAATAACAAAGAAGAGGCGGTTGAAGCATTAGGCAGTATTTTTAAAGATCAGGCTTTTGGTGAAGCTGGAAGCAGAGTAGTTATTGAAGATTTTCTAGAGGGTGAGGAAGCAAGTTTTATAGCAGTAGTAAGCAAAGATAAGATAGTTTCACTTGCAACAAGCCAAGATCATAAAGCCGTTGGCGATGGTGATGTGGGTTTGAATACTGGAGGTATGGGCGCTTATTCTCCTGCGCCTATTGTTGATGAGCGTATGCATCAAAAAATTCTTAATGAAGTTATGAAACCTACTATGAATGGCTTAATAGCTGAAGGCTCGCCTTATTTAGGTTTTCTTTATGCCGGAATAATGATTAGTAAAGGTGAATTAAAAGTTCTTGAGTTCAACTGCCGGTTTGGAGATCCAGAAACACAGCCTATCTTGCTTAGATTGAAATCTAGCCTTGTGCAATTGTGCCTGGCTGCTATTGATGATCAATTAGATTCATATGAAATAGATTGGACTGATAAACATGCTTGTGGAGTTGTTATAGCTAGTGAGGGTTATCCGGAAAGTTATGCTTCTGGTCATAAAGTTAGCATTACAGGCTCGGATGATTTAGATATGAAATTATTTCATGCTGGAACCAAGCTTAATGGAGATCAAATAATGACTGCTGGTGGAAGAGTTTTCTGTGCTACAGCTTTGGGAGATAATTTGAAAGCTGCCCAGGCAAAAGCTTATAATTTAGTAGATACAGTTTCTTTTGAAGGAGCTTTTTTTAGAAAAGATATTGGTTTTAAAGGGATTAAATGAGCATCATAGATAATATTATTAACGAATTTGATATTGCGCTAAAAACATTATCAAATAAGAAATCTGGGACTGGCAGAACGTATCCGCCTGAGCCTTCTGAAAAGAATTCAGAAGAACTCACTCAGCAAGAAAAAAAATTGTCTATTCAAATGATGCGAGTAAATTTAGCAGGTGAAGTTGCAGCTCAGGCTCTCTATCGAGGTCAGGCATTGGTATGCAAGGATCCTGAAATAAAAAAACATCTCATTGAAGCTGGAGAAGAAGAAACAGATCATCTAGTTTGGTGTAAAAAACGTTTAGATGAATTAGAAGGAAGGGGCTCAATCCTAAATCCAATATGGTATGCAGGGTCTTTTGCTATAGGTGCTGTTTTTGGTAATTTTGGTGAAAAAGTTAGTTTAGGTTTTGTCGAAGAAACTGAAAAACAAGTAGTAGCTCATATAGACAAGCACTTAAATAAAATTTCGCCTAAAGACAAAGAGACAATTGAAATCCTAAAAACAATGCGTGAAGATGAAGACCTTCATGCACAACAAGCCGTTGATAATGGTGGTGAGGAGCTTAAAATTCCGACAAAAAAAATAATGTCAGCCACAGCGAAAGTTATGACATCAACGAGCGCTTATATTTAGAAGCTTCCCCTCATAAGACTCTCACCAATTAAAAAGGCACTAATGCCTTTTTCTTTTAAATAGTTCATATCCTCTTTATTTTTAATGCCAGATTCAGCGATAAAAATATTATCACCCGAGAAAGAGTTTTTTAAATTGACCGAATTATTAATATCAACTTCAAATGTTTTGAGGTTTCTGTTATTAACTCCTATTAATGCATTATTAAAATGCTCAACCCTTTGAAGCTCTTCTGCATCATGAACTTCAATCAAGTAATCTAATTCAAGAACTTCAGCTATGGCTACAAAATCAGTTATTTCTATATCTGACAGAATGCTGGCGATGAGTAAAATACAGTCAGCTCCTATTAATTTAGCTTCATAGATTTGATATTCATCAACCATAAAATCTTTTCTTAAAATAGGTAGTGATGTTATTGCTTTAACGTCTTTTAAGTATTGATTGCTGCCTAAAAAGAAGTCTTCTTCTGTAAGAATAGATAAGGCTGCAGCTCCAAAATCTTGATATTCTTCAGCTTTTTGGATTGGATCAAAGTTCTCGCTAATAATCCCTGCACTTGGTGAAGCTTTCTTTATTTCTGCAATAATGGCCTCTGCTTTTCCAGCAAGACTCGCCTTAAATTTTCCCTTTGGAAGATCTAATCTGCTCAGCTGTAATTTAATTTCATCTAAAGATACTGCTGCCTTTTTTTCAACTAATTTAGCTTTAGTATTTTTTACAATGTCATTTAAAATTGTCATTAGCTATTTGATACTCTTACATAAGCTGCTAGTTTGTCAGCTGCTTTGCCACTATTCATTAAATCAAAAGCTAGCTCTACTCCATCAGCAATAGACTCAGTTTTTCTTGCGACATAAAGGCCAGCCCCTGCATTTAAAGCAATCATGTCCTGAATTGCTGATTGTTCTCCAGCAAAGGCCTCACGGACTAAAAGCAAACTTTCTTCAGGAGTTTGAGCAGATATCTCACTGAAGTCTGCGGTTGAAAGCCCAAAATCTTTTGGTGATATTTTGTACTGATTAATTTTATAGTTCTTAAGTTCAGAAATTGTGGTTGAGCCAGTAATAGTTATTTCATCCAGGCCATCATCTCCATGAACAATTAAGACATGCTCCATATGTAAATTTTTTGACACTTCTGAAAAGGTCTCAAGTAGTTTTTTATCATAAACACCTAGAACCTGTCTTTTAGCTCCGCAAGGATTGGTATGAGGACCTAATAAGTTAAAAATAGTTTTTTGACCTATACGTTGTCGTGCTGGCATGACATATTTCATAGATTGATGATGTAAAGGCGCAAATAAGAATACAAATCCAACCTTTGCAAAAACTTTTTCAAGTTTTTCTCTGTCATGCCCAATATCAGCACCTGCAGCTGTTAAAAAGTCTGCGCTGCCTGACTTGCTAGAGATAGCCTTGTTGCCATGTTTAGTAATTTGAGCACCCCCAGCTGCAGCAACAAAGGATGATGCGGTAGAACAATTAAATGTATGAAGGCCTGTGCCGCCCGTCCCGCAAGTATCAATATGACTCCCATCTCCTAAATTAAATCTTAAAGATTTTTCTTTCATAACTTGTGCAGCAGCAGTTATTTCTACTTCTTTAATACCCTTTTCATTTAAAGCTAAAAGAAATTTCTCAATATCGCTATCATCAACCACACCGGTCATTATGCTTTCAACTGCAAACTGCATCTCTTCAGATTTTAAGTCCTTCTTGGCTTCTAATTTTTTTAGAATATTGTCAATCATAATGTTAAGAAATTTTGAATGAGTTTTTTACCGAAATCTGTCTCTATAGATTCAGGATGGAATTGTACTCCGTAAATTGGTCTCTCTTTGTGCTGGACTGCCATGATAATATCAGGATTATCTTTGAGTACTGAGGTTATTAGTAATTCATCTGGTAAAGAGTCTTTCTCAATAATTAAGCTGTGATATCTAACTACTGAATAAGGATTATCGATACCTTTAAATAGGCCTTTATTGTTATGAGTAATTTCTGAGAGTTTTCCATGGAATATTTCTGGAGCTTTTATAATCGTACCGCCAAATGCTGCTCCTATAGACTGATGTCCTAAACAAACTCCTAGTATTGGAACTGATGAAGCTTTTATTAAGTCAATTGAGATGCCAGCTTCTTTTGGAGTGCAAGGTCCTGGAGAAATTACAATTTTATTAGGATTAAGTGCAGCTATATCTTCAAGGCTTACTTCATCATTTCTTTTTACAATAACCTCATTACCAAGCTCTCCAATATAATGAACTAAGTTGTAGGTAAAAGAATCATAGTTATCTATAACTAAAATCATGAGATCATCTCCATAGCGTCAATAAATGCCTTAGATTTTTGTTTGCACTCTAGCCATTCATTTTCTGGTACAGAGTCTGCAACTATTCCAGCTCCTGCTCCGACATGAATAATATTGTCTTTAATAACTGCAGTTCTTATTGCTATAGCTGTATCAATATTGCCATTCCAAGAAATATACCCAATAGCGCCACCATAGATACCTCTAGAACTTGGCTCAAGTTCATGAATAATCTCCATAGCCCTTATTTTTGGTGCTCCAGATAAAGTTCCAGCTGGTAAAGATGCTTTTAGTGCATCAATATAATTAAGATCATCATCAATACTGCCAATTACATTTGAGACGATATGCATTACATGAGAATATTTCTCAATAATCATCTTATCGGTTACCTTTACTGAACCAATTTTTGAAACTTTACCAACATCGTTTCTGCCTAAATCAATTAGCATTAAATGTTCAGCTATTTCCTTGGGATCATTTAATAAATCTTGTTCATTAATGTTATCTTCTTCTAGGTTTTTGCCTCTTTTCCTAGTTCCTGCAAGAGGCCTTAAAGTTAAATTTTCATCCTCTAATCGAATAAGGATCTCTGGTGATGATCCTACTACCTGAAACCCTTCAAAATCTAAGAAATACATATATGGAGAAGGGTTTAGTTTTCGAATTGCTCTATACAAAATAAAAGGATCCCCATGAAAGTTTGAAGAATAATCTTGTGCAAGAACCACCTGCATAACATCACCCTCTTTAATATAATTTTTAATCCTATTAACTGCATCGAGATATTCTGCTTTTGTAAAGTTTGATTTAAACTCAAGACTTCCAGTAGGTTTTTTAAAGTTATCATTGGTGATGGTTATTGGATGCTTAATTAATTTCTCAATTTTATCTAATTCTTTTTGGGATTCTGTATATGAGAATTTTTTTGAGTTTGCATTAAAAATAATCTTAGTTGTGCTGGCAAAATTATCAAAAATGATTAATTTTTCTGCCTTAATTAAATAAATCTCTGGCATATGATCTTTAAACTTAGAATTCTTAGAAGCTAGCTTCGCTATTTTAGTTTCTGCATATTGAGCACTTTCATAAGCAAAGAATCCTACATAGCCTCCATAAAATCTTGGCATTCCCTCCAGCTGAGGAGCTTTATCTTGAGAAGTAATCTTCTGAATGCTGCTCAAAGGATCATCTGAATGAAATGATTTTGAAACACCATCTAAACAAGTTTCAATCTGATTTCCTGAAACCTTTATGTAATCTTGGCAGTCGAATCCAATAATAGAAAACTGAGCCCATCTATTGCCACCCTCAACAGATTCGAGTAAAAAAGTATTTTGTTGATCTGAGATTTTTGAATATAAAGAAATGGGAGTATCTCCAGCATTATCAATCTCCCTTGTTAAAGGAATGATTGAATAAGCTGAATCAGCATACTCTATATACTCTTCTTTAGTGATCATGTTTAAAAATCTAATATATGTCCTTTAGAGATATTATGCTCTTTGAACCAGCCTCTATTTACCTCTAAAGCGAAAGCAGCCTTGTTTTCTGAGCATATACTCGTTTCGGACATGGGAACCATATCATAAATTTCTAAAATTTCTTTCTCTTCTGACATAAAAGCTATACTTAGAGGCACTTTCGTATTCTTCATCCACATACATCTTGTAGAGTAGTCTTCCCAGATAAAAAGCATTCCTGTATTTGCTTGTAATGAAGATCGATACATTAGGCCACGTTTTCTTGCGTAAAAATTATCAGCAATCTCAATATTAGGAAGGATTGATTTTAGATTAATAGTATCTTTATTTTTGGTATGCAGTTCACCAGATAAAAATAAACTGCTGACAAAAAATAATTTAAGATATCTGTGCGCGAAGTTTTGAGATGGTATCTTCATAATTATCAGTACCAAAAATAGCTGACCCAGCTACAAAGGTATCAGCACCTGCTGCAGCAACATCACCAATGGTATTTAAATTCACACCGCCATCTACTTCTAGTCTGATATCTTTTCCACTGGCATCAATCATCTGACGAACTTTTTCAATTTTATTTAGAGTTCCGCTTATAAAGCTTTGGCCACCAAATCCGGGATTAACACTCATTAACAAAACTAAATCTAATTCTTCGATAACGTCATCGAGCACATTTAAGGATGTGCCTGGATTAATAGCTAGCCCTGCCTTGCAGCCAGCATCTTTAATAGCATTTATAGATCTATGAACATGCTTTGTAGCCTCTGGATGGAAGCTTATAAGATCTGCTCCTGCATTAATAAAGTCAGCAGCTAGCTCATCTACCGGCTCAATCATAAGATGCACATCTATAAAATTCTTTATTCCATAATCTCTTAGTGATTTACATACCATAGGGCCAATTGTCAGGTTAGGAACATAATGATTATCCATTACATCAAAATGTACCCAGTCGGCTCCAGATGCCATAACATCCTCAACCTCTTTACCAAGAGTTGCAAAGTTTGCAGACAGTATTGAGGGTGCAATTATGTATTTATTTTCACTCATAGCTTAATTTTCTTCTTTATCAGCATTAATGGCAAGAGAAAGTCGCTCTGGAGAACCAACATCTATCCATAATTTATCTGCTTTCTCGCCAGTGACTTTATTTTGTATGATCAAATCTTTTAAAACATAATTCCAAATATCAAAAGGCGCTTTTGGTAAATTAGCTTGTTTAAAAATGCATGGATTTATTATAGATATCCCTGCAAATGTTAATGCGTTAGTGCTTTCAGAAATAAGCACTCTTTTATTTTCTATAGAAAAATCGCCTTCAATATTGTGATCAGGATTACTTACTCCTATGAGATGTGCAAACTGGGTATTATTTGGCAATATGGTAAGCGGTATTTCATGATAAGTATCTGCATTAATTAATAGGAAGGGCTCATCATCAAAATGTTCAATAGCATTGAGTATTCCTCCGCCCGTCCCTAAAATACATTTTTCTTTGATTATAGTAATATTTGCATCCTTATAATGTTGAGCTAAATGCTTTTCAATCATGTCGCCAAGGTAGGATACATTAATAACAATATCTAATATTCCAGCATCAAAGAGTTTCTTGATGTTTCTATCTAGTAAAGTTTCGGCTCCAACTTTAATAAGAGGTTTAGGCATATCTTTTGTAAAAGGCAATAACCTCTTTCCTATACCGGCAGCAAGAACCATCGCCTTCATATCATTGCTAACTTTTGTTTTAATTTAGGTTTTATTGTATCAATCATATAGCTTTTACAAGTCCAATCATTTGGGATAATACTTATTAAGTTATCTAATATCATCGGCAAATCATTAAGCCTAAATGCTCTATCATTTTCTAAATATAATCTTGATAATGTTCCAAGTATTCGCATATTTCTTTGAATACCTCCCCATCTAAAACATTCAAATAATTCATTATTATTTAATGCTAGTGAAGATCTATTTTTATAAAATTCTAAAGAATCTTTTACAACTACTTTGTCAAATGGCAGGTAATGATCAAGAAGTATGCCAGCCAAATCAATACCAATTGGACCGATGCACAGGTCTTGAAAATCAATAACGCTTATAGTTTTATCTTCAGATACAATGAGATTTCTTCTTTCATAGTCAAAATGACAATTAAAATAAGGTTGTTTTATAAGATTTTCTATAGCGGCAAAAGATAAGTCATTTACACATTGATCAGGATTAATATCTAAAAAATTATTACAAAATATTTCATTAAAAAGATTCGATTGATCTGTTAAATCTATTTCTGATAACTTTTTTATCTTAAGACTTTTAATTTCCTGGACTTGAACTAAAAGCTCTAAACTTTTATTAATCAATTCATTTTTATTAGATTCATTTAAAATTTCTAGCAGATCATCATCGCCAAGGTCTTCTTGAATAGTAACCCCAAGTTTTTGATTGTGCATTAATACTTTTGGAGCATTAATACTATTTGATTTAAAACAGTCAGCTAAATAACAAAACTGATTATGGTCACCCAAAGATACTTCTAAGTAACAAAATATTAAATTATTTGGCTTATAGCTTAATCTCCAGTATTCACGACCACTTGCTTCTAATTTTAAAGCTATAGCTCTTTCGCACTCATAGCCACATTGAGCAGCTAAATCTATTACTTCTGATTCTTTCAAAGCTAACTATTCTTCACCTCATCTGGAAGCGGAGTATTATCTGGAACAAAGAAATCAGGCATTAACTCACCAAATGGTACATTCGCATATTTGGTAAAGTCAGTTACACCAGCCTCATATAAAACTATGTCATCAATACAAAAATTGCCACTAAAGGTTTTAGAGTCTTTAGTTAAAATTGTATATGCTGCATCAGCCATAATGTCTACATTTCTAGATAAGCGCATTATTTCATCTCCACCAAGATGATTCTGCACTGCTGCTGTGGCTATAGCTGTTCTTGGCCACAATGCATTAACGGCAACTCCTTGCTCTTTAAATTCAGCTGCCATACCTAAAACACACATACTCATGGTGTATTTAGCCATAGTGTAACCTACATGACCTCCAAACCATTTTGGGTCCATGTCTAATGGTGGAGCAAGATTTAAGATATGAGGATTATCTGATTTTAGTAAATGAGGTATGCAATATTTACTAACCATATAGGTTCCTCTTCCATTAATTTGATGCATCAAGTCATATCGTTTCATTGAAGTATCAAGAGTATTAGTTAATTGAATTGCCGAAGCATTATTAATACAAATATCTATTCCACCAAAATGCTCGACTGCTTTATTGATAGCATCACGAACATTATCCTCATTCCTTATATCACATACCATAGGTAATGCATCGCCGCCGGCATCAATGATTTCATCTGCTGCGGTAAAAATAGTTCCTGGAAGTTTAGGGTGTGGCTCTGCTGTTTTTGCTGCAACTACAATCTTAGCTCCATCTTCTGCAGCTTTCTTTGCCATTGCTAATCCAATACCCCTGCTTCCACCTGATATAAATATTACTTTGTCTTTTAAATTCATAATTTCTTCCTCTTAAAATTTTTCCATATAAGGTCTTAGATCTAATTCTTGTGTCCATGCAGTTCTATCTTGTAAATGAACATTCCAATAAGTTTCTGCAATTTTTTCAGGACTTAGGATA
>CESQ01030108.1_pt1 | contig 18536 bp, 14 predicted proteins | sample 361401 | NCBI WGS metagenome assembly CESQ01 (sample SAMEA2622119, study PRJEB7988) | marine metagenome | isolation source: saline water (ENVO:00002010), including | reverse complement strand
TATAAAATTTTTAATTAATCTATCTTCTAACGAATGATAAGAGATAACAACTAATCTTCCTTTTTTGTTTAAAGTTATTTTAGACTGTAAAAGGAGATCTTTTAAAGAATTTATTTCATCATTTATTTCAATTCTTATAGCTTGGAATACCTTTGCATAATACTTTTCTTCTCTCTTTTTTTTTGCAAAAGGTTTAATTATATCTATAAAATCTATAGTTTTTTTTATTTTCTTCTTCTTTCTATTTCTTAAAATGGAATTTGCTAATTGTATTGAGTTTCTTATCTCACCATATTTACTGAACATATTTATTAATTGATCTTTCTTGTAAGTATTTAATAAATCAACAGCACTAAATTCTAAATCATTATTCATTCTCATATCAAGTTTTTTATCTCCTTTAAATGAAAACCCCCTTTGTCTTGAGTTAATTTGATGAGATGAAATGCCTAAATCGGCTAATATTCCATCAACTTTATTTAATCCATTAATTTTCAAATGATTTCTAAAAAATCTAAAATTTGATTTAATAAAATGAAAAGATTTATTTTTAATTTTTTCTACATTTTTTATTACATCCTTATCAACATCAAAAGCAAAAAGAGAACCATTCGAGGATAATTTTTTTAGTATAAGTTTAGAATGTCCACCACCTCCAAAAGTAAGATCTACATATATACCATTAGGCTTAATATTTAATCCATTTATACTTTCTTTTAGCATTACTGGAATATGATAGTCCATATTTTTTAATCATCAAGGTATTTTTGAGCTAATTCAGAATAAGTTTCCGAATCATTTATTAAATGTTTTTTATATATTTTATCATTCCATATTTCAATAACATTTCCCATTCCACAAATAATTACCTGTCTATTAATTGTGGCATGAGTTAACATATTTTTAGGAATAAGAAATCTTCCATTATTGTCTAGATCGACCTGCACTATACTACTAAAGAAGTTTCTTTTTAGTTTTCTTTGTTCTGAATTGAATTCATTTAAAGAGGAAATTTTATTATGAAGTTTTTTATATTCATTTAAAGGATAAATAATAAGATTGGGTTCAAACCCTTTCCTTATAACAATCTGCCTGATAGAAGCTGCAGGTAGATTTGATTTTAACTTTGAAGGCAAAACCAATCTACCTTTAGCATCTAACTTGCACTCAAATTCGCTTGTAAAAAAAGTCATAACTGTGAGTGTCAAAATATAAACCACTTAATAACAAATTTAGTAAATGTTTTACATTTTACACCACTTTATACCACTTTATACCACTTTTTTTTAAAAATATTATTTATTCCTATTTGATAAAAAATCTAAGAGAATATAAAAAGCCGATTTATATTTAGACGATTTGAAATTATCTATTATTTTTTTTGAATTTTGAATATAAAAATTCATTTTCTCAACTGAATAATCTACTCCACCCATTTTTTTAACAAAATTCAATATATATTCAAAATCTCTTTGTTCTTTAATTGCACTTAAAACTCTTTTTTTATCCAAGTATGACGACTTATTAATTGAATAAATTATTGGAAGAGTTAATTTCTTTTGTAATATATCATTAGAAATAGGTTTTCCTGAGTCAGAATTAATGTAAGGAAAAAGATCATCTTTTATTTGAAAAGCTAAACCTAAATTCAACCCTAATTCTTTTAATCTTTTTTGATCTTTAATACTCTTTGAACTAGATATTGCACCCATTTCACAACATGCAATAAATAAACTAGCGGTTTTTTTTTCTATTATTTTAAAATATAGTTTTTCATCTACATCAAGTGACTTTGACTTTTTCATCTGAATTATTTCTCCTTCACTCATTTCTTTAACTGAATTAGATAAAACTTTTAAAAATTTAAAATCATCATTATCTAAGGAAAAATTTAATCCACTTGATAAAAGATAATCACCTATTAATACTGAATATTTATTTTTCCATATAGCATTAATTGAAAAATAACCTCTTCTATAATTTGATTCATCAACAACATCATCATGTATTAAAGTAGCCGTATGCAGAATTTCAATCAATACCGCAGCTCTATGAGTTGAGGTGTTGATTTTTCCACAAATCCCAGAACTCAAGAAAACAATTACTGGCCTAATTTCTTTTCCTTTTCTTTTTAAAACATAATTTATTACTTCATCAATCAAAATATTATTACTAGAAATGGATTTTTTTAATAAATTCCTAAAACTTACCATTTCATTATTTATTGGAGAAATAACTTTTTCTAGTTTCATATTAATAAAATATATACAATTTTAATATTAATAAACATATTTCTATTTTTACTTTTATTTTCGATATAATCTAACTGAAATTTTGAAAAAGAGTTACAAGCAAATACTAATAAAATCTAAAACTTGGCCAATTGTTAAATTGGCAATTAATAAAAAAAAGTTTTTAAATGATGTTTCTGAAAGTTCAATCAAAAACATATTAAAGAAATTAAGTAATAAAAATTTATTTGAAGAACTTGAAACTACAGTTTATAAAGAAAAGTTAAGGATTAAAAAAAATCCATGGAGAGCAGATCCACCAGATGAAGAAGATTTTTGGAAAAAAATCCAATCTGAATTAATTGATTTTGAACAAATACCCTCTGATCTTAAAATAGAAAAAGAAAAAGAAATATTAGAGAAAATTGTAACTAGGTATGCTAACGAAATATCTAGTAATTTTAAAAGCACTCATTATAAGTTTGCTAGAAGATTAATTGTAACATTTTTTGCTAGGTTATTAAACACCGCTAGATTAAGAAATCCTTTTGGAAATCTAGATTTAGATAGTAAAATAAATATTTTAGGAAAAAAAAATCAGTTAAGAGAACTTGCTAAAATAGGAACCATTGTAATGGTACCAACTCATTTCAGTCATCTTGATTCCGCTTTAATAGGTTGGGCAATTTCTTATCTTGGACTTCCTCCATTTATGTATGGTGCTGGGATGGTTTTATTCAATATGAGCATTTTTTCATATTTTATGGATAGTCTTGGAGCATATAAAGTAGATAGAAGAAAAAAACATCTCATATATTTAGAAACATTAAAAACTTACTCAAGAGAAAGTTTAGTTAAAGGATGTCATTCTCTATTTTATCCTGGAGGTACTAGATCAAGATCTGGCTCAATAAATGAAAATTTAAAGTTAGGGTTACTTTCCTCAGCATTTGAAGCTCAAAAAATAATTGATAAAAAAAAATCATCATCAAAAAAAATTTTTATTGTACCAATAACATTCAATTATCAATTTGTTCTTGAGGCTCCTGCTTTAATTAATCAATATTTAGTATCAAAAGGTCAAGAAAAATTTTATTTAGATAATCTGGGATATTCTAATTCATATAAAATATTTAAATTCTTAATTAAGTTTTTCACCAAAGGTTCTAACATATCCCTTTCTATAGGAAATCCATTAGATGTGTATGGAAATTATGTAAATAAGCATGGAGATAGTATTGATTCAAATAATAAAAAAATCATTAGTAAAATATCAATAAATAAAGATATTAAAGATAGCTTAAAGGATCTTTCTTCGAAAATTTATAATGAATTCCATAAAGGAACTCAAGTATTTCCAAGTAATATTATTGCTTTTACCCTTTTTGAAACAATTTGTAAAAAATTTAAAAAACTTGATTTTTTCACTATTCTAAGACTTTCACAAGAAGATTTATTTATTGATATTAAAAAGTTTAAAAAATCATATAAAATGATGATAAATGAAATACTAATTTTAAATTCAAAAAATAAAATTAAAATTTTTAATGATTTAAAAAATGATATAGATATTCAAATAGAATCTGGTTTAGAAAATTTAGGAATGTACCATGCAGAAAAACCAGTATTTATCAAAAATGATAAAATTCATGTTAGAAATATGAAACTATTATACTATTATAGGAATAGACTTAAAGGGTTTGGCTTTAGAAAAATTATAAAATAATTAAACTATATATGCCTCATAGCTTTAATTCGTTGATGCATAGTAGGATGTGAGTAATTAACAAAAACATATGCAGGATTAGGTGTAAGATTTATTAGATTATCCTTAGATAAATTTTTCAGAGCATTAATTAAATGAATTTTATCAAAAGTAGTAACAGCATAGTTATCTGCTTCATACTCATTTTTTCTACTTTTAATATTCATAAATATTCCTAAAATATAGCTGATAGGAGAATATAAAATTGAAAAAGCAAAAAGCTCAAAATGTCTAAAAGATATTTCTCCTCCTAAAGCAAAACTTATTTCACTATTAAATAAAAATTTTGATAAAACAAATAACATAAATCCAGTAAAAAGGATAGATAAAATTAAATTAGATAATATATGATTGTTTTTATAGTGCCCAACCTCATGTGCTAAAACAGAAACTAATTCTTCTTCACTATGATTTTTAATTAAAGTATCGTACAAAACTATTTTCTTGCTTTTACCTAATCCTGAAAAAAAAGCATTAGCTTTTGAAGATCTTTTAGATCCATCAATAACAAATATATTTGATAAAGGAAAACTTACACTTTTTGCATAATTATAAATTTTATCTTTTAAGGAGCCGTCTTCTAATGGTTTTAATTTGTTAAAAATTGGAAGTATTAAGGATGTATAAAAAAGATTTATGAAAACTGTAAATAAGGACATAATTACCCAAAAATATATCCAAAAATTATTTGAAAAATAAATAATTGAAATAAGTAGTATTGAAATTATTAAACCTCCAACTATAATAACTAAAAAATATGATTTTATTTTATCTAAAAAAAAAGTTTTAAAACTCATCTTATTAAAACCAAACTTTTCCTCAATAATAAAATTTCGATATAATTGAAAAGGAATTGAAATCAACTCATTAATAAAGAAAATAGAACCAAAAAACAAAAGAGATAAGCTTATTTCATTTTCAAAAGAAAATGATCTTAATACATTATCTAATTTTCCTAATAATTCATAATTAAAAACTAATAAAAGTGTTATAAAAGTGATTGACGAGGTTATTAGATTAAACCAATAAATTGACTTATTATAATCTTGAGACTTTAAATAATCAGATTCATCATATATATTATCTAATTCTCTAGGCACTGGTTTACTAAGAGATTTGTAATTAAGATATGATAAAACAGAATTTAGTAAATAGTCTAAAGATAATATTACAATTATTAGAAATAGTATAATTTTTGCATCCATTTTATAATTAAAATTACTAATAAAAATTAAAAATTAGGTACTGGACAAGATAGTATTCTTATTTCTCTTGGCGGTAATTTTTTTCCTAAAAAATTAAATCTCAAAAGCAAAGAAATTTCATGAGAACCTCCAGAAAAATTTTTCAATTTAGAAATAGAATAATCATAAGAATAGGAAACATTAAAATTATCATACTGTAGGCCCGCAAGTAATATTATTGATTCGTGAGATACAATTTCATTAAATTTTTTAATTGGAATACCTCTGTAATAAAAGCCAAAAGTCATAGGATTAAAATATATATTTGATCCAATATCTAACTGACTGAACTTTTTTATTCTTCTGTAATTAATTGAAGGAAAAATAAAAGTATTTTTTAAACCTCTTTGAGGATTTTTTAAAATAAAACTATATCCTCCATGAAAAGAAAATAATTTAGAAACATTCTCCTTTGAATTAGTAAATGAAACATTTGGTTCTAAAATATTAAAAATTGATGTTCCTGCCCAAAACCTATTTGAATAAGTTAAAATTCCAATTCCAAGATCTAAAAAGCCAATCCTATCTTTAAAATTTAAAGATTCTAAGGAAGTATTATTAATAATGCCAGCTTCAGATAATTGATCTCCAAAAATTAAATTATCAAAAGAAATATTTTTATTTGTATATGATACTTGTAACCCACCTCTAATAAATAAATTATGATTTAAAGAGATTTCATTTGCAAAATTAAATCCAATAAAATTAGAATTCAAACTAGCAAAACCTTCTTGTGTTCTAGATAAAATTACACCAATATTGTTATTATTTTCTTCAAAATTATAATCCAACCAAGAAGAAAAAGTTTGATATCCTTTAGAAATTGATGGCCATTGGTTTCTATAATTTACTCCAAACCTTCCATACTCACCAATACCGGTAAGAGCTGGATTTAAACTTAAGGGTGATGAATAATATTGAGAATAATCTAAATATTGAGATTTAGAATTATAACTTAAAAAACAAATACAAAAGAAGTAAAAAATTATTCTCATTATCATAATGATTTGTAACGCTCATCTCTAAATAAAATTATATTAAATAAAAATATCAATTGCCTATTTCGGATAAACTAATAATTTTAGATAATGTTTCAGTTTCATCTTTAATTAATTTCTTTGCATTTTTAATTGAATATTTAATAGATTTCTTTTTGAAAGGAATAATAATATCAAAAAATTTATTTAACTCAAAATAGGCTTCAGAATCGACAGAAGCAACTAAAGCTATTGTTAATAAACCTTTTTTCTTTGCTTTTTTTGCTACTTCAAAAGGAGCTTTACCTTGTAGTGTTTGAGAATCTATATTTCCTTCTCCAGTAATTAAAATATCAGCATTTTTAATATTTTTTTCAAATTTCATGATTTGAAAAAAATATTCTGTTCCCGAATAGATTTTAGCATTTAAAAAAATTTTTAAAAAAGCAGCTATTCCACCAGCAGACCCTCCACCAATAATTTTTTCAGGATTTAATTTAAATTTTTTTTTAATAAGTTTTGAAAAATTTGAAAGTCCATTTTCTAATTGATCTATTTGAAGCTTAGTAGCTCCCTTTTGTTTTGCAAAAACATATGAAGCACCATTTTCTCCTAACAACCTGTTTTTAACATCCGTCAAAAGAATAAAGTCAATATTTGAAAAAAATTTTTTCTTATATTCAATTTTTGAAATTGAATTTATAAAATTTTTATTTTTCAATTCTAATCCATCTTTATTTAAAAACTTTACACCTAAAGCTGACAATATACCAATACCTCCATCAACTGTAGCAGATCCTCCAAGAGCAATAATAATTTTTTTAGCACCTTTTTTTATTGCTGATAAAATAATTTCACCAGTATAGTAAGAATTATACATCAAAGGATTTCTAAGATTTTTGTTTACTAATTTTAAACCAGATGAATCTGAAAGTTCAATAAATGCACTATTTCCATTATCAAAAAGTAAATATTTAGAATTAATTTTTTTACCTACAGGTGATAAAATTTTCGTACTAATTGTAATTCCATTTTTATATTTACTAAATACACCTAATGATCCATCTCCCCCATCAGCAATAGGTAAATCAATAATCTGGGAATTTTTCAAGTTCTTTTTCAAAACTGAAATAATAATATTTGCAGCATCTATTGATGATAAACTTTCTTTATATGAGTTTGGAGACACAATAATCTTCATAATTAATTATTATTATAGCTATTTAAAATTGATAATTTATAAATTAAATACAATTTCTTTTTATTTAATTATATTTTTTTTCTCATATTTGGCATCCTAAAATAAAATCTAATTAAATGATTGAAAATTTAGTAATAGTTGAGTCGCCAGCTAAAGCTAAGACAATAGAAAAATATCTTGGTAAAAATTTTAAAGTTACATCTTGTTATGGACATATAAGAGATTTACCAAAAGATGATAAATCTATTGACAAAGAAAACGGATTTCAGCCATCTTACGTTCCATCTCCAGATAAAAAAAAAGTAATTAAAGAATTAAAATCTTTAAAAAAAAATTCATCCAAAGTATACTTAGCAACTGATAATGATAGAGAAGGAGAAGCCATTGCTTGGCATCTTAAAGAATTATTGAAATTAAATGAAGAAGAGTATGAAAGAATAGTTTTTAGAGAAATTACTAAAAAAGCAGTTTTAAATTCAATTCAAAATCCGATAAAAATTGACATGGATTTAGTGAATGCTCAACAAGCAAGAAGAGTATTAGATAGATTAGTTGGCTTTGAAATATCTCCAATACTTTGGAAAAAAATAAAAAGAGGCTTGTCTGCTGGAAGAGTACAATCTGTGGCTGTAAAGTTTGTTGTAGACAGAGAAAATGAAATAAGTAATTTTACACCAAAATCTTCTTATAAAACAACAGCTACTTTTTCATTAAATGATAATAGTTTTTCAGCCGAACTAAATAAAAGATTTGAAAATAAAGATGAATCTGAAAGTTTTTTAAATCAGTGTATAGATTCAAAGTTTAAAGTTAAAAAAATAGAAAAAAAGCCTTCTAAAAGATCTCCTTCAGCACCTTTTACTACTTCAACTTTACAACAAGAGGCAAGTAGAAAAATTGGATTTTCACCTTCTTTAACCATGTCAACCGCTCAAAGATTATACGAGGCAGGACATATTACTTATATGAGAACAGATTCAGTTAATTTATCAGAGGAAGCTCTAGATAATTCAAAAAAAGTTATCGAATCAAATTATGGTAATAATTATTTTAAAAGACGAATGTTTAAAACGAAAAGTAATTCTGCACAAGAAGCTCATGAAGCAATTAGACCAACTAATTTCAGGATTGATAATGCAGGAAAAACTGAAAGTGAAAAAAAATTATATAATCTTATTTGGAGAAGAACCTTAGCATCTCAAATGAGTGATTCAATGTTTGAAAGAACAGTTGTAAATATTAGTAATGACACAAGTTATGATTTTAAAGCATCTGGAGAAATTATGATTTTTGATGGTTTCCTTAAGTTATATAATGAAAAAAACGATAATGAAAAACTTTTACCAAAACTTGAAAAAAATTCTTCATTAAATACAAAGGAAATATTATGTAAACAAGTATTTACTAAGCATCCTCCTAGATATTCTGAAGCTAGTCTAATTAAAAAAATGGAAGATTCAGGAATTGGAAGACCATCTACTTTTGCTGAAACAATCAGAAAGATTAAAGAGAGAGAATATGTAATCAAAGAAGAAAGAGATGGAAAAATTGTAAATAGCAATGAAATAAAACTTGAAGCTAATAAAATTTCACATAATATTAAAGAAGAAAAAACTGGATTTGAGAAAAATAAAATTTATCCTACAAACATGGGGATGTTTGTAACAGAATTTCTAAATGAAAATTTCAATTCAAGTTTTATGGACTATTCATTTACAGCAAAAACTGAATCCCAACTAGATCAAATTGCTTATAAAGGGAGAAATTGGAATAAAATGATTGAAGAATTTTATTCAATTTTTTCTGAGTTATCTGAAAATGTTCCTGGAGAAAGATACCAATTAGAAAAAGATCTTGGTGAATTTGAAGGAAAAAAAATGATTGCGAGGGTTGCAAAGTTTGGACCAGTAATTCAAATAGGTGAAAAAGATGATACTGATGATGGATTTCCTAAATATTTTAATATTTCATCTGATCAATTAATAAGACATATTTCAATAAATGAGGCTCTAGAAATAATTAATAAAAAAGAAGAAAATAATTCACTTCCAGCATTTGAATATGAAAATGGGAGTATAGAACTTAAGAATGGTAGGTATGGATTTTACATTAGGTTTAATAATAAAAATTTTAAGATTGATAAAGAAAAATATCCTGAACCAAAACAAATTACTAAAGAACAAGCAATAGATATCGTTAATACTCCTATCGAAAAATCCAAAGACATATTAAAAGAATTTAATAATGGTTTACAAATAAGATTAGGAAAATACGGTAAACCCCCATATTTTCTTGCAGTAAGAGGTACTGAAATAGGTAATGTATTTAAAGAAAAAAGAAAAAAACCATTTGTTGGAATTCCCAAAGAAATTTTAGAAAAGTATAAGAATAATATTCAAGAAATATCAGAAAAAGAAGTAGAAGAAATTATAAATAACTTTCTTAAAAAATAGTTTCTAATTCAAATCAATCTTATTATTTGATTGATCTATATCTGCCATTTTTCCAGAAGGGTTAATTTCAATTTTTTTAATTTTTTTAATTTTTGTATCAAAATTAATTTCATAAGTATTATTTACCCATTCCCAATCATCTAGTAATATATATTTTTCTTTTTTAGGATCATTTTTTTTCTTGCCTCTCATTATTGAAAGAGGTATATATATATTTTCTTTAGAAGAATCTTCATATAAAACTTCGATTTCAATTGGCATAGGCATTTTTCCTATTCTATTTACTGAAATTGAAATTTTATCTTCATTTTTTTCTTTGATTTCTAAAGAATAATCAATGGTGTGAGTTGTATTGATCCAATAATCAATATACCAATCTAGTTCAAGACCACTTTCTTTTTCCATTATTCTTATAAAATCATATTCATCTGGATGTTTATACTTCCATTCATTATAATATCTTTTGAGAGCTTTAAATAAAATATCCTCTCCAATAATATATCCTAATTGCATTAAAAATATAGCACCTTTGGTATAGGACCCTACCCCATAAGCTTGGTTAGTTGAAAAATGATCAGAATGGGTTGAAAGCGGCTCTTCTAAACCTGACTTAATAAAAGAATAATATCTTTCATAAGAGTTTTTAAGAGGATTAACTAAATCTAGATTATATATATCATTAAATAGATATATCTGAGTTATATTTTGAGCAAAGGATGTAAATCCCTCATCCATCCAAGCTAAATAACTTTCATTCGTTCCTAGTAACATTTGATACCAAGAATGTAAGGCTTCATGAATAGTGACAGATAATAAGCTTGGGTATGACCTTTCTCCTGTTATTAAAGTGGCCATTGGATATTCCATACCACCATCACCTCCTTGAATTATGGAATATTTTGTATAAGGATATTTTCCAAATATTTTATTCATAAATTTAAATGCCTTGGATGCATCATCTTGTAGTCTCTTCCAATTCTTGACCATATCTTCATTTGTCTCCAGATAATAAAAATGAAGTTCTAAGTTTTCAGAATCTACTTTTAAAATATCATGAACATAATCAGGATCAGCTGCCCATACAAAATCATGAACATTTTTAACTTTAAAATTCCATATATAATTATTTTTTTCTTTGACTTTGCTTTCAAGAATTCCAGTAGCAGCAACTACATAGTTTTTATGAATTGATATTGATACATCAAAATCTCCCCAGGGAGCATAAAATTCTCTAGCTATATATGGATGAGCGTGCCATCCTTTTCTATCATATTCAGCAATTTTTGGAAACCACTGCGCCATTGAGTAGTCAATACCTTCTTTATTATTCCTCCCACTTCTTCTGATTTGAACAGGAACTTGACTAAAATATTCCATATAAAACTGTGTTGATTCATCAGGTAGTAATGGATCAATTAATTCAACTTCTAAAATAGTTCCCTGTATATGATATTTTAAATCTTTTCCATTTTGTTGAATTTTTTTTATTTTATGAAATCCTATTTCATCCTCATTCAACTTTGAAATTCTGTCCATCACTCTTCTATCTGGATCAGGCAAGGACCTACTCCTTACATCCATCATACTACTAGGCTGAAAAGCATTAAAATATAAATGAAAAAAGACTTTGGTTATTGTATCTCTAGAATTATTATAATAAATAAGATTTTGATCTCCCAAAAATTGATGATTTTCATGATCAAAATTTATATTAATTTTATATTCAACTCTTTGCTGCCAATAATTATTTGAAAAAGATTGAAAAAAAGATAATAAAAAAAATAAAAAAATAATTTTTTTTATAAACTCATGCATCAACATTAGCATTTAATGCATTTCTTTCAATGAATTCTCTTCTAGGAACTACGTCATCTCCCATCAACTGAGAAAAAATCCTATCAGCTTCTGCAGCCGATTCTATTGTGACTAGATTTAAAGATCTATTTTCTGGATCCATTGTGGTAGTCCAAAGTTGCTCTGAATTCATTTCACCTAAACCCTTATACCTCTGTATTCCTACGGAATCTTCTTTTCCATTCCCAGACATTTCCTTAATTGTTTTATCTTTTTCTGATTCACTCCAAACATATCTTTTATCTTTACCTTTAGAAAGTAGATACAATGGAGGTAAGGCAATATATAAATAACCATTTTCAATTAAAGGTCTCATATACCTAAAGAAAAATGTCAGAACTAATGTTCTTATATGACTTCCATCTATATCTGCATCAGTCATAATTATAACTTTATGGTATCTTAATTTATCTAGGTTTAAAGCTTTTTCATCGTCTTCTGTTCCAAAAGAAACTCCAAGAGCAGTAATCATATTTTTTATTTCTTCATTATCATAAATTTTATGTTCCTGAGCTTTTTCAACATTTAAAATTTTTCCTTTTAATGGTAAAATAGCTTGAAAATTTCTGTCTCTCCCCTGCTTGGCTGATCCTCCTGCTGAATCACCTTCAACCACATATAATTCACATAAAGCTGGATCTTTTTCTGAACAATCTGCTAATTTACCAGGTAAACCAGTTCCCGATAATACATTCTTTCTTTGAACCATTTCCCTTGCTTTTCTGGCTGCATGCCTAGCTTGAGCTGCAAGAACTACTTTTGATACTATTTGCTTAGCTTCCTTCGGATTTTCTTCTAAAAAATTTGTTAGCATTTCACCAACACTAGTATCAACAGCTCCCATAGCCTCAGAATTTCCTAATTTAGTTTTAGTTTGCCCTTCAAATTGTGGTTCAGGAACTTTAATAGAAATCACAGCTGTTAAACCCTCTCTAAAATCATCGCCACTTACTTCTACCTTTACCTTTTCAAGCAATCCAGATTTTTCAGCATATGATTTCAGAGTTCTAGTTAAAGCTCTTCTAAAACCAGCTACATGAGTACCTCCCTCTATTGTATTAATATTGTTAACATATGAGACAACATTTTCTGAATAAGAAAGATTATAGGACATTGCAACTTGAACCGGTATATTTGATTTTTCTCCTTCTATAAAAATTGGTTTAGAAATAAGCTTTTCTCTAGACTGGTCTAAATAATCAACAAATTCAACTAATCCACCTTCAGAAAAGAACTTTTCTGATTTGGGCTCCTTATTTTCATCTAATTCTCTTAAATCTTTCAGTTTTATTGTAATACCTGAATTCAAAAAAGATAATTCTCTAAGGCGTGTTGCAACAGTATCAAATTTAAATTCATGAACAATAAAAATTTCTTTATCAGGCATAAAATTTACTGTAGTTCCAGTTTTATCAGTTTTGCCAACCTCACTAACTGGAGCATCTGGAATACCTTTTTTATAAGATTGTTTAAAAATTTTACCATCCCTATAAACAGTAGCTTCCAAATTCTCTGAGAGAGCATTAACACATGAAACACCAACACCGTGAAGTCCACCAGAAACTTTATATGTATCTTTATCAAACTTTCCTCCTGCATGTAAAACAGTCATCACTACCTCTAATGCTGATTTTTTTTCTTTAGGGTGAATACCTGTTGGAATACCTCTTCCATCATCTAAGACAGTAATTGAATTATTTTCATTGATTATAACCTCAATGTTTTTACAATATCCAGCTAAAGCTTCATCAATAGAATTATCTACAACTTCCCAGATTAAATGATGTAACCCTTTTGAACTAACGTCTCCAATATACATTGCGGGACGTTTTCTTACAGCTTCTAATCCCTCTAATACCTGAATATTTTTAGCAGAATAATCTTTATTTAACCCTTCTTTTTTTTCTGTCAAACGGATAATATTTTATTAGTGTAAATTTAATAAAAAAGGACCTATTAATGAACTTAATTTTAGATTAGTTATTTATAATATTTTATCATAATAATGATAAAAAAATATTTAATAATTAAATTTGAATAGTCATGATCTAATTATGAAAAGTAAAGATAAAAAAGTAAAATCATCAGTCGATAATTTTGAGTCTCCAGATTTTTACAATCTAGATAATTTATTAAGTGAAGAACATATAATGATCAGAAGTTCTATTAGAGATTTTGTAAAAAAAGAAATATCACCTTTCATTGAAGATTGGAGTGAAAAAAACTATTTTCCTTCAGAAATAGTTAAAAAAATGGGTGAAATTGGAGTTTTTGGTCCAACTACATCAGAAAAATATGGTGGTGGAGGGTTAGACTATATTTCATATGGAATAATAATGCAGGAAATAGAAAGAGGAGATTCTGGCATGAGATCAACAGCCTCAGTACAAAGTTCCTTGGTTATGTTCCCAATTGAAGAATATGGTTCTGAAGAACAAAAAAATAAATTCTTACCAAAACTAGCATCTGGAAAAATGTTAGGTTGTTTTGGATTAACTGAACCTGATCATGGATCAAACCCATCTGGAATGATGACAAAATGTGAAGACAAAGGAGATTACTATTTATTAAATGGCTCTAAAATGTGGATATCAAATTCTCCAGAAGCAGATATAGCAATAGTATGGGCCAAAGATGAGAATGAAAGAATAAAGGGTCTGATAGTAGAAAGGGGTATGCCAGGTTTTACTGCTCCTAAAACAGAAGGAAAATGGTCATTAAGAGCAAGCATTACTGGAGAATTGGTTTTTGATAATGTAAAAGTTCCAAAATCAAATGTATTACCAAAAAAAGATGGGTTAGGTGCACCTTTGGGTTGTCTCGATAAAGCTAGATATGGTATATCATGGGGAGCAATAGGAGTTGCAATGGATTGCTATGAGGCTTCAAAAAGATATTCCCTAGAAAGAAAACAGTTTAATAAACCAATAGGATCTTTTCAGTTAATACAAAAAAAACTAGCTGAAATGCTTACAGAAATCACAAAGGCTCAACTATTAAGCTGGAAATTAGGAAAACTAATGAATGAAGGAAAAGCTACTACTGCTCAAATATCCATGGCTAAAAGAAATAATGTAGAAATTGCTTCAAATATTGTAAGAGAGGCTAGACAAATTCATGGAGGAATGGGTATTACAAACGAGTACCCAATGATGAGACATATGATGAATTTGGAATCGGTTTTAACATATGAGGGTACACATGAAATTCATTTACTAATATTAGGTAATGAAATAACTGGGATCCCTTCTTTTGAATAAAGATGAATAAAAAATCGTATTTCATCAAGTCAAAAGATGGATCAAATTTGATGTATTATAGTTGGCTTCCAAATAAAAAAATAAAGGTAGCTATAGGAATAATTCATGGTTTAGGAGAACATTCAAGTAGATACGATGATTTTGCAGAATACTTTTGTAAAAAAGGTTATGGAGTATATTCAATAGACTTAAGAGGTCACGGAAAATCAGAAGGTAAAAGAGGTCATGTAAATAATTTTAAAAAATTAATTGATGATTCAGAAGAAATGTTTATTAACATTAGAAAAGAAAATTTAAATGTTCCAATGGTTATGTTTGGACATAGTTTGGGTGGATGCATTGCCTTAAATTACTTATGTGAAAATCAAAGTAAAGAAATTGATCTTGCAATCATATCTAGTCCTTGGTTGAAAACAGTTTTAGAACCACCTAAATTTATAATTTATATTCAAAAAATATTAGTTGTTTTATTTCCTAGTTTTACTTTAAATAATAGATTAGACCCCTATCATTTATCTAAAAATACTAATAAAGTAAAAAAATATATAAAAGATCCTTTAGTGCATAACAGGATTTCTTTAAAAATGTTTTCAGAGGTAAATAAGGCAATAGATAAAATAGAAAATGAAAGTGAAAAGATTAATATACCAGTCCTGTTACTTCACGGGAAAAAAGACAATATCATCTCTTTTAAAGGAACCAAAAAGATTTCTAAAAAAATAAACAATTCAAAACTAATCTTATATGAAGGTTTATATCATGAGCCTCATAATGATTTAGAGAAAAATGAAATTTTAGACAATTACACTAGTTTTATTAAAAATAATATTGATTTAAAGTGATAAATTTTTTATTACTAATGAAATAATATTATTTTTCTAAAAAATTTCATTAAACAACAATAACTATGAAGCATATATCTAATTTATCACTCATTTTAATTTTTTTTATTTCATGTAATCAAAAAAGGGGGAATAACGATCAAGAAATGTTAACTAAAGATAAAAAAGACATTGAAACTCTTGAAGGAATAGATAATGATTGGATTATACTTTCTGATGGAAATTCATTTAATGGTTGGCACATTTTTAAAAAAGATGGAGTTGATAAAAGTTGGACTATTGAAGATGGAGCTATGGTATATGTAGGTGGAGATGACGGAAATTCAACTGGAAACGATTTAATTTCAGATAAAGAATTTTCCAGTTTCTTATTGTCTATAGATTGGAAAATATCTAAAGGTGGAAATAGTGGTGTTTTTTATGGAGTAAGTGAAGAAAGTGATTTTAATCAACCTTATTTTACTGCTCCAGAAATTCAAGTAATTGACAATGATAATTACGATTGGACTCCTGGTGCAGATGGAAAAAGTAATACTCATGTCACTGGAGCTTTATATGATTTAGTAGGTCCTTCAGCAGATGTTGTAAATCCGGCAGGTGAATGGAATAATTATATTATAGAGATAAATTACAATACAAATAAAGGTTCAATAACACTTAACGGAACAAATATTGTTAATTATCCACTATATGGGGATGATTGGGATAAAATGATTAAAAACTCAAAGTTTAAAGATTGGAATGAGTTTGGAACACATAGAAAAGGTAGAATTGGGTTTCAAGATCATGGTAAAAAAGTTTGGTATAAGAATATAAAAATTAAAGAATTATAATTTTGAAACCATTAATCTTATTATTTATTCTAATACTTTTATCAGGATTTGATTCAAAAAAAGAAATCAATAAATGGATAAAAGAAGATATTTCTTATTTAAGAAACCTATACATTGATATTCATCAAAATCCAGAAATTTCTTTGATGGAAAAGGAAACTTCAAAAAAACTAGCTGGTGAATTAAATAAAATTGGGTTTGATGTTACTGAAAATTTTGGTGGTTATGGTATTGTTGGTATTTTTGAAAATGGAGATGGTCCAAATATTCTATATCGAACAGATTTAGATGCTCTTCCTATGGAAGAAAAAACAAATCTTCCGTATGCTAGTAAAGTAAAAACAACGGATATTTATGGATCAGAAGTTGGCACTATGCATTCTTGTGGACATGATATGCATATGACTGTTTGGACGGGTACCGCTAGAGCTCTAATTGAAAAAAAAGATCAATGGAGTGGCACATTAATTATGATTGGTCAACCTGCTGAGGAAATTGGTGCTGGGGCTATGATGATGTTAAATGAAGGATTATATTCTAAATTTCCTGTTCCTGATTTGGGCATAGCACTTCATTCTTCGCCTACAATTCTATCTGGAAAAGTTGGATTTGGAAAAGGCTATATTATGGCAAATACAGAATCTGTAGATATCACTGTTTTTGGAGAAGGTGCACACGGAGCGGCACCACATATGTCCATAGATCCAATAGTTACTGCTTCTTTAATTGTCATGGAGCTACAAACTATTGTTAGTAGAAATATTAATCCTTTAGATGATGCTGTAATTACAGTTGGATCATTTAGAGGAGGTACAAAACATAATATTATTCCAGATGAAGTTAAACTTCAATTAACAATTAGAACTTATAAAGATGAAGTAAGAAATTTAATTCATAAAAGAATAAAAGAAATATGCGATGGAATTGGAGCTTCGGTTGGATTAGATAAATCTAGATGGCCTAAGATTACAATGCCAGATACTTATACTCCAGCAAATTATAATGACCCTGATTTAGTAGATAGATTAATTTTCTCAGCATCAAATTCTATAGGAAATGAAAATGTAGTAATGGCAGAACCACAAATGGTTGGTGAAGATTTTGCAAGATATGGTAAAACAAAAGAAAAAATACCAACGGTTATGTATTGGCTTGGAACAGTTCCAGAAGAAAGAATGAATAAATATAAGAATGGAAATTATGCTTTACCCGCCCTACACTCTCCTTATTATTATCCAGAAGTGGAAAAATCTATTGAAACAGGTGTTTTAGTTAATACTAATGCTCTTATAGACCTATTTAATAATTAATACTGTTTTTTTCTTACTTTTATCTAAAACATCATTATTCAATTGATTATAAATATTAAAAAAAATTACATTTTTTTGATTAGAAAAAACATCAATTAAAATTTCATTATAAATTTCTATTCTATCTATTGAGAAATTATTACTGATTTTTGCATTTATTTTAATCCGCTCATTCTCTAATAAAAAATCTGAAAAAAAAAATTCTTTTTTTTCATCATTAACCTTAATTGAAGAAACAGCATTTAAATATTCTTGAATAATTTTATTGTTTAATTCTAGTTTAGACTGAGTGTCTATAGATACATTTTTTCCCAAATTATTTTTTATTCCATCTTCTAAATCATCTCTAAAAATTTTAAAAACTATTTCAAGATTATTATCCTGAGAATTAATCTCTATTACACTTATATAAATAGGATGAATTGAAAAAAGAAAATAAAAAATAATATAATTTATCATTTTGTTTAAAATTTAAAATTATATCTTTTAAGATTAAATATATATGATTTTAACATCAAGATTTTTTTTCTTAGATTTAAAGAATCAAACTCAAGATGACCACAAAT
>CESQ01031303.1_pt1 | contig 18724 bp, 15 predicted proteins | sample 361401 | NCBI WGS metagenome assembly CESQ01 (sample SAMEA2622119, study PRJEB7988) | marine metagenome | isolation source: saline water (ENVO:00002010), including | reverse complement strand
GTGTGCCGAATTGAGGAGCTTTGCTATTTTGCGGCTATCTTTCTTAAGCGAAACAAAGTTTTACGTAGTGGAGTCCGTTATGGTCCAGAGCCGAAATAAAGAATTAGATGTTGCGCTTGAATTGTTCAACAGTGAGTTAGAGAAACTGAAGTTGAAGGAGAAGGAACTAGCGATCGTCAGAAGGGCTGAAAAGAAGAAGGCGAATGCTGTGAAGGCTTTGCAAGACGCTGAAAAGAATCCTGACCTTTCTGCTGAGGAAAAGGAGCAAGCAAAGGCGGTTTGGTTAAAAGCAGATGATAACTTAAAGAGGATTTTAGCTGGTGAGGATCCGCTCCCTGATGAGGATAATTCTGAATTAACTAAAAGTGAGGGTGTAGCGAGTGGTGATGAAGCATTAGAGACAGAAGCTCAAGAACAGGCAGAAACATCTGAAAGTGATGAATCTGAAAACGTAGACGCGGAATCAGAAGAAAAGACTGAGGAAGAGGTTGAGATGTCTGAAAGTGATGAACCGGAACACGAAAATCAAGAAAAAGAAGAGAAAAGTGAAGAGCTAGAGGAGTAAGTTTCTCTATAAGCGGGCTTTAAAATGTTCGACGATAGTGTCGTATGCTTTTAGTGTGGGATGCTCAGCTGTGTTAGAAAAGTCCGTTGTGAGCACTGAGTGTGCGCTGTGTTCAATACCGTGAGGATTTGATTCTGAACTGTTAATCTCTACTCCTAGGAATCCATCACCCAGAGTCTCTTTGAGAGTTTTGAACCTCTGACTTGGTGAGAATTTATCTTCAGAGAATCGGAGTCCTATAACGCAAAGATTTTCCTTTTCTACTCTTTCACGCACGATGGCTAAGTCTTGTTGTGATAGACCAACATCCTTCTTTCTTTTTGTTCCAATTGGTAGCGGAAGGCTTGGTTGGCTCATCACAGGAACTTTTACGAGAGGATTCACGGCTAGAGATAAAGCAAAACCGCCCGTTAGGCACATTCCGATTACTCCAACGCCTTTTCCGTCACACTTTTTGGCAGTGACTTTGATTAGTTGTTGAATCCAGATTGTAACTGGTGAGCTTTTCCCCATTGCGAAAGTGATGAATTCCTTTGAGATGCAGGCACGTACCATTGATTTCAATGCGTAGGCGTTGTTATATGGGCGACCGGGTTCCCCAAATAGGTTTGGCATAGCCACAGTGAATCCATTTCTAGCGATTCTTCTTGCAAAGTCTGCTACTTCGGGTGTGATCCCAGGAATTTCGGTCAATAGTATGACTCCCGGTCCACTGCCTTTCCAGAAAACATCCTTTTGGTCGCCATCAAACTTTAATTTTTCGCAACGAAAATCATGTAGGTCATCAAACTCGGTATTTCCCATATACCTGAGAGTACATGACCGAATCGCTTTCTTTTCTGTTGGGCAACTACTATGGGTTTCAAGTTAGATGGCTACTTTGGGGGCGCATGAAATTCTCAATCATTTTTGAATTCCAATGTGATGATGTAAGCCCTGAAGGGGAACGCGAAACATTGTTGAGTTGCGTTGATCAAGCTGTTTTCGCTGAGCAGATGGGGTTTGATAGAATATGGGCTGTAGAGCATCACAGTCTGACTCATTATGCTCACATGAGTGCGCCTGAAATTTTCCTCACGTGGGTTGCAGCAAAAACGAAAAGAATACGTATCGGCCATGGAGTGGTATGCATGCCATTTGGTTATAACCATCCACTGCGAGTTGCAGAAAGAGTAGGAATGCTAGACAGTCTTTCAGGCGGGCGGCTCGATGTAGGAGCTGGCCGTGGAGCTACCGCAATGGAGATGTCGGGATTCGGAGTGGATAAAGACGATACGTATCCACAAGTCAAGGAATCGCTTCAGATTCTTAGTCAATGTTGGCAAAATGATGAATTTGAGTGGGACGGAAGTATTCAGATTTCTCCTCGATCAGTCATTCCACGACCATTGCAACTTCCACACCCACCGCTATATATGGCCTGCACAAAAGATCAGACCGTTCGATTGGCTGCTGAGTATGGTGTTGGGGCTTTAGTGTTAGGATTTTCCGGTCCAACTCAAGTGCAAACATTACGAGAGATTTATGACGAAGCAATTGCAACGCGAGATCCAGACTCTTGCATCTCAAAACAGCCTACGAATTTTCTTTCTGCCTTGTGTCCTACCATCGTCCTTGATGATGCTGAGGAAGCTTTTCAAATAGGTGCTAGAGGGCAAAAGTTTTTTGCAGAATCAATTCAGCATTGGAATTTGGGAACACCCCTTCCTGAAACAGTTCCACCTAAGATAGATATTCGCAATGCTGTTAGTGACGCAAAGGAACAAGTCGAAGCATTCATGGTTGAGGGTGGACATCCCGTACCTGCAATATCGGCTTCTACAAGTCCTTTCAATGTTGATCATGCCTATGGCAATAAGAATGATGCTATTGAATATGTGGCCCAACTACAAAGTGCCGGCGCTGATGAAATTATGTGCATCATGCAGATGGGAGGCGTGCCACATGAAGCTGCGATGGAAACAATCCGGCAATATGGAGAATATGTGATTCCTCACTTCTCAGATAGCTAATTTGTTTTGAATAATTCGAGAATCTCCAGATGATTTTTGATGACGTAGTCTGCTTCGTCTCCATCTTCTGGGTCATCTCTCCCTCCGGTATATCGAACTGATGTCATGTTATTTGCACGTGCACCGGCAACGTCAGTTCTTTTTAAGTCGCCAACGTGTATGGATTGAGAGGGGTCTAATATTCCTAACCCTGCGAGAGTTTCATTAAATATCTTTGAGTCAGGTTTGTAGACACCGATCTCATCTGAAAACCCAAAGTAATCGAAGAATTCGTAGACATTAAGATCTTCCAGCCATGAGCGTAGGCGAATGCTAGGGATTGTTCCTACATCACATATCACTGCTAAACGAAGGTCCATCTCTTTCAACTGCTTCAGAGTTTGTTTAACATCAGGAAGTAGGGTTCTAGGAGTTGATTCTGATGCTTCCAAGTATGCATCGGTCAATTGATCTTTGATGTTTGAAGGGACGGCAGCGGGAATTTTTGTTAGCGCTGCGCTAACCACGCCCTCAAGTGTGGATTGGATGTTATTTCTCCAATTCGTATCAAAATGGTTCCATCCTTCCGCAAATGCATCATCGAGTTGTTGTTGTGTTATCTCAATATGATTCTCGAAGAGTATCTTGGTCCATAAGGCTCGTCGACGGTCAAGTGAATTAGTTGTTTCAGCAATAAGTGTGTTCCAGAAGTCATATGTTACTGCTTGATATTTGCCCGTTTTCATAATTGATTCCTGTCAGCTTTAAACGATTTGTACAGAACCTGTGCCGTTTGCTTTGACAGTTCCGATTTGGGTAGATGAGAGTCCGGTTGAATTAATAATCTCCTGTGTGATATCAACGCTTTGTTGATCAACAATTAACACCATTCCGATTCCCATGTTAAAGACTTTGAACATTTCGCCGGCATCAATGTTCCCAAGTGATTGGATTTCGGTGAAGATTCTAGGAGGTGTCCACGTGTCTTTGGAGATTTGAGCATCCATATTGTTTGGAAGGACTCGGTTGACGTTTCCTGGGAGCCCACCTCCGGTGATATGTGCTATTGCCTTAATCGGGTTCCGTTCCAATATTTTAAGAATTGTCGGGGTATATATTACCGACGGGCGGAGAAGTTCTTCACCGACAGTGATATCAGTTCCTTCCCAAACTGGTTCATGGATAGATTTTTTAGCAGTATCAAGAAGCACTTTTCGAGCGAGCGAATAACCATTACTTCGAAGGCCTGGAGAATGTAGCCCAATTATCACATCGTCTGTGTTGACAGATTCTCCTGTAATCATTTGATCTTTGTCAACAACTCCGACGCTGAAACCTACAAGCTCAAACTCTCCTGCTTGCATCAGACCGGGGTGTTCAGCCATCTCACCACCTATGAGAGCACAACCAGCTTCTTCACATGCATCACTAATTCCCTTTACGAGAAGTTCAACTTGGTCGGGGATTAGCGTTCCGACTGAAATATAGTCAAGAAAGAAAAGTGGTTCTGCGCCTACGCAGACAAGATCATCAACACACATGGCGACAAGATCAATACCAATACTTTCATACTGTTCTGCCATCATGGCTACCTGTGCCTTGGTTCCTACTCCATCAGTTGACGACACAAGCACAGGGTGTGCTTTTCCTGTTTGCGTTATGTCAAAAGCTCCTCCGAACCCCCCTATTTTTGTGAGCACTTCAGGTCGTAAGGTCTTTTCGATTAGTGGCGTAATGCGTTGGACTGCTTCTTCTCCGGCAGCTATGTTAACGCCAGCAGATTCATATGTTTCTTTGCTCATGGAATTTCGCTGAAGGATTGTTGAATCCCTCCAGATATCTTTTGTTGCTGGGTCGGTGAAGATTTCTCTGGTTTATGGATTGATTCTTCAAGTATTGTCTTCGATAGGTTTACTGGGATATCCACCGGATAATTTCCGGTTAAACATGCAGAGCAAAATCCGGCGTTGTTAGTTCCGGTGGCTTCTAATAAGTTATCTAGCGTTAAATAAGCAAGAGAGTCCACATCAAGGTAGTCCTGTATTTCTTGCACTGTGAGGTTCGCTGCTAGGAGTTCAGACCTAGTGCCGGTATCCATCCCATAAAAGCATGGCCAACGATATGGAGGTGAGGAAATACGCATATGTATTTCCTTCGCTCCTGCTTCTCGTAACATCCTTACCATCGCCTTTGTCGTTGTTCCTCGAACAATTGAGTCGTCGACGACAATGAGTCGATTACCGCTGATCGTATCTCTGAGCGGGTTAAGTTTCATTCTGACACCCAAAGAACGTAGTTCCTGATTAGGGGCGATAAAGGTCCGCCCAATATACCGATTCTTGACTAGCCCTTGGGCATACGGAGTCTTTATCTCTTTTGCGTAGCCTTCTGCGGCAGGAATACCTGATTCCGGTACTCCCATAACGACATCTGCTTCAACTGGTGCTTGTTTTGCTAGGAGTTCTCCCATTCGAACTCTGGCGTGGTGAACACTCTGCGTGTATAGCTGGGTGTCAGGGCGGGCGAAATATACGAATTCGAAAATGCAGAGTGTTGGATTTATGCGTTCAACTGGGAAAGGTTGGATAGAACGCACACCTGTAGCGCTAATGATGACCATCTCTCCTGGGTCGATTTCACGAACGAAATGAGCGCCGATAATGTCAAGTGCTGGAGTTTCAGATGCAAGTGCCCATCCGTTGTCTAATTTCCCAAGACACAAAGGTCTAAATCCATTGGGGTCGCGAACACCGATAATATGAGCCTCATCCATTAAGACAAAGGAGAAAGCTCCTTCTAGCTTGGGAAGAATCTTGACTAGCCCTCGTTCAAGTTCTCTACCATCAGACGCATTGTGATTGGATTCATGGCCGATTTGGTTTGCAATGAGTTCAGCTACAAGATCACTATCGCTTGTGATAGTTCCCGGCAGCATTCCAGCTTCCTGCGCAAGCTCTTCTGTATTCGTTAGATTTCCATTATGACCCAAAGCAAATTCTCTTTGGAATTCCCCTCTGTATACAGGTTGCGCGTTACGCCACGAGCTAGAACCCGTCGTGCTGTAACGCGTTTGCCCTATTCCAAGGTGGCCGTCTAGCCCAGCTAAAGTTCGGTCATTAAACACATTGGATACCAGACCCATGTCTTTAACGACAGTTATTCTCTCACCATCGCTGGTTGCGATACCTGCTGATTCTTGTCCACGGTGCTGCAACGCGTAAAGACTAAGGTAATTCAAATGCGCTACTGGTTGCCCCGGTGCATAGATGCCTACAACGCCGCACGCTTCGCGAGGTGAGTCATCGTCGAAGCTGGTTTCGTCAGGTGCCACACACGAATTCTTTCAGATTATGAACCACAGTACGTTGATAGAAGAAGATCAAATTGTGAATAGTGCCTTATCAGTTTGGCATATAGTAAAAGAGGCAGTTCAATAGAGTAAAGCATGCTTGCGGTGAGATAAAATCAATTGTTTCGTGGGGGGAACTTTGGAGAAGAAATTATGACAGCCTCTGACCAGATCGATCTAAGCACGTACGACCCGATGGATCGGGAAGTTCAACAGTGCCCGTTCAATCATTATGCTGCGTTACGGGATCATGGACCGCTTTACTTCCATGAACAATCAAATATGTTTTTTGCTTCGCGTTTAGACGTTGTGAATGAAATACTCCGTGATACCGGAACTTTCTCTTCCCAAATGTCGAATACAACATCAAAGCCATCACCCGAAACGCTGAAAGCCATAGCAGAGATCCAAAGGCAAGGGTGGCCCCGTAAAGAAACAATGCTCACCATTGACCCTCCATATCATACTGCATATAGGAAGCTTGTTTCTCGGACATTCTCGGCGAGAAGAATCGCTGCGTTAGAAGATACAGTTCGCACGTTTGCTGCTGATCTTATTGATGCTTTTCCTGAAAAGGGAACAGTTGATTTTCATAACGACTTCGCAGTTTCGTTTCCTGTCCGCGTGATTCACTATGCATTAAATATGGCACCGGATGTTGAAGGCAAAGTTAAGGATTGGTCTGATGCAGCCACTGCAGCAATAGGCAACAAACTCTCTCATGATGAGTGGATTGATGCTGTCTCAGTGCAGTTGGAAAACCAGAATTATTGGTACTCAGAATATGAGAAAAGATTGGAGCATCCCAAAGATGATGTGCTTTCTGATTTAGCCCATGCTGATTTTGCCCACCCTGATCTGGATGATGGGGAGACACGCAAATTAGATTTTTCCGAGATTTACAGCATTATTCAGCAATTGATGGTTGCTGGAAATGAAACAACAACAAAGTTTTTAGATGAGACAATGCGAACACTTGTCGAGGAACCGAAATGGTGGAATGCTCTAGAAGCTGATCCTGAGGGTATGATACACGGCGTAGTTGAAGAAGGGTTACGAGTTTCTTCACCCAATCAGGGTTTGTTTCGGGTTGTGACGAAAGATGCTGAGGTTCAGGGTGTGTCTATCCCTAAAGGGTCACGTATATGGGTAATGTTCGGCGCAGCTAATCGTGATGAGTCAACTTTCGATGATTCGGAAGCGTTTGACCCTACAAGAGATAATCTCAAGGAGCATATTGCTTTTGGGAAAGGCCATCATTTCTGTATCGGGGCTCCGCTGTCTCGTCTAGAAGGAAAGGTTGCCTTTGAAGAACTTGTTCGTCGACTGAAACTACCCACATTTGCTGAAGGCAATACTTTTGAATACCAGTCCAGTTATGTACTTCGCGGTTTAGCTGGTTTAGAAATAGATATCGAAAAGAAGTAGCAGACTACCCTTGAGTGGTTCCACTCTCAAATACTCGTGGTAGGGACTCCTCCCACTGCTCTAGGACTTTTGACAGCTCAATATCTACCAAACCCTTGATCGTGAACTTTTCACCATGTGCGAGTCCTATACGTGTGCTCGGAATGTCTTGACTTTGAATAATCTCTTCAACACTTTGCATTTTTTCAGGATCAACTGCAATCACGACTCGTGAAGGTGATTCTGAAAACATTGACTCGATATCAGGGACTCGTGCGAGTGAACATCCAACGCCTGATTGCACTGCCATTTCAGCTACTGCAACTGCCAAACCACCACTAGAAATATCATGGATAGCAGTAACAAGTCCTTGATTAACTAGCATTCGGATGGTCTGACAGAGTCGTTCATGTGTTTCATAATCAACTTGAGCTAATTGCCCATTTTTTTTACTTCGTGCAAAGGCCCAAGCACTTCCAGATAAACCCTTAGCCGGGGGACCAATGACCATTAATCTATCGCCTTCATTCCAACTGACTCCTGGAGGTGACGTATCAAGATTGTTAATAACCCCTATCAGCCCAACAATTGGCGTTGGGTCAATATTATTTCCTTGACTTTCGTTATAAAGACTTACGTTTCCACCAACTACGGGGATGTTGAATTTTGAACAGGCTTCTGCCATGCCGTCAACTGCTTCACTGAGTTGCCACATAACATTAGGGTTTTCTGGATTACCGAAATTCAAACAATTCACTAGTGCTCTGGGCTCAGCACCTACGCAAGCAAGATTTAGCATAGATTCTGCAACAGTCATTGCCGTCCCGATTTTAGGGTCAACAGCACACCATCGATGATTCCCATCTGTTGTTACAGCGAGTCCACGTCCTGTATCTTTTCCTGTTACTGGATGTTTAAGTCGCAGGACTGCCGCATTGGAATCTGGTCCGGCGACTGTATTGAGAAAGAGTTGCGAATCGTATTGTGATGTGATCCATTCTTGACTTTGTATGAGCGATAGAAGAGCTTCAGATACATCATTTGACTCGGGTAAGTGTTCTTCTGGAGTGTCGTCTTTACGCTCAGAAAGGTCTTCGGGAGGTGCCATAGGTCGGTCATAGAGTGGTGCGTCTTCATGGAGAGAAGTTGCAGGCACTTCGCCAAGAACAGGTCCGTCCAGCCCATCCATAATTCGGAGTTGTCCACCTTCGGTGACTTTACCAACTACTGATGATCGGATTTCCCACTTTTCACTTATATGCAATACCTTTTCTAGATTTTCTGGATTGACGATTGCTAACATTCTCTCTTGCGATTCGCTCGTCATAATTTCAAATGGTTCCATGCCTATTTCTCGTTGTGGAACAGCTGTTACATCAAAGTCCATCCCGACTCCACCGCGAGATGCAGTTTCAGATGCGGCGCATGAGAGTCCAGCGCCACCTAAGTCTTGAATGCCTACAACGAGTCCAGCGTCAAGTAACTCTAAACAGCATTCAATGAGGCGCTTCTCCTCAAAGGGATCACCAACCTGAACGCTTGGTCTCTTTTCAGCATCCTCTTCATCATCACCGAAACCTGCAGAAGCGAGGACACTTACGCCTCCGATGCCATCCCGACCTGTTGTGGCACCGAGAAGAACTGCTAAATTTCCAACTCCAGATGCTCGCCCGAGTACAAGTCTGTCTTTCGGCAGAATGCCAAGGCAAAGAACATTAACAAGCGGATTGCCGATGTAGGTTTCGTCAAAAACAGTTTCTCCTCCGATATTGGGAACTCCGACAGAATTCCCATAACCAGATATGCCGCTAACTACACCTTCTGCTACCCATCTACTTCGTGAGTCACTAACAGGACCGAATCGTAAAGGGTCCATAATTGCTATTGGTCTGGCTCCCATAGTGAAAATATCTCTGATGATTCCTCCAACGCCTGTTGCTGCGCCTTGATATGGTTCGATATAGCTCGGATGATTGTGGCTCTCTATCCGGATTGCAATGGCTATGTCATCTCCGACATCTATGACGCCTGCATTCTCACCTGGGCCAACGAGAACATGTTCGCCTTCAGTTGGAAGCCTTTTTAGGTGTATGCGAGATGATTTGTATGAACAGTGTTCACTCCACATGACCGAGTACATGGCAAGTTCAAGATGATTTGGTTCACGTCCGAGTATTTCAATAATCTTTTGAAATTCATTATCGGTCAAGCCGAGTGTGCGATGTATAGGTTCGCTCATGATCGTGAGCTTTCAATGAAACTACGGAGAAGTTGCTGTCCGTCTGTGCTTCCAAGAAGTGGATGGCAGGCACGTTCTGGGTGAGGCATTAATCCCACAACGTTTCGCTGGGCGTTACAAATTCCTGCGATATCCCCTATTGAACCGTTCGGGTTGTTCTTATAAGTAAGTAAGATTCGATCTTCAGCATGTAGTTCTTTTAGAGTTTCGTCGTTACAGGTGTAGTTACCTTCAAAATGATTGATGGGAATAGTTAATGAATCACCTTTTATAGCTTCTGAGGTTAAAACAGAATTCGTTGTTTGCACGTTTAGTTCAACAGGTTTGCAAAGAAACTTTAGTCCTCGATTTTTTTGTAGCGCTCCAGGCAACAATCCTGCTTCAGTTAAGATTTGAAATCCGTTGCAGATTCCTAATACAGGCCGGCCAGAACGGGCGAAAGAAATGACAGATTCCATTGCAGGTGAGAATCGAGCGATTGCTCCGGGTCGAAGATAGTCACCATGAGCAAAGCCCCCTGGAATGATTACCCCGTCTACATCACCTAGATCAGGAGAATTATGCCATAACAGTTTGCAACTCGCTCCGAGGCTCGTCATGGCTTCTAACGCGTCTTGTTCGCAATTAGAGCCTGGGAAGACAATGACTCCTATAGTTGGGTTCACTCTGCTCCTTGGAGATGAATAATTGCGTTTTCTATGACTGGATTGGTAAGAAACTTTTCACATAACTCCTGAATAGTTTCTTTTGCTGTCGCTTCGTCTTCAGCTGTGATGGTGAAGCGTATGCTCTTTCCTACCCGCACATTCTCAATCCCATTGAATCCCAGTTTCGGAGTTGCGTTCTCTATAGTTGATCCCTGTGGATCGGCGATGCCTTCTTTGAGTTGTACTTCAACGTTTGCTTCGAACTCCACGCTTCAATGTTGCCACAAGCAGAGGAACAATATGAGTATCTTCGTACGTCTTTATTGGTCACGCATTGAGAAAATCTAGAACCCTTTTCTGGAGATGACGGACGCGTATCTCTTGATAATTTCCCAATGTCTCTCCACGTTTAAAACTTGACTTAAAGCCACGTGTTTGTGCTGCGAGATTGGCCGTATCTTGGTCGTAAATTTTCCCAAGTGGTCCAACACCTTCAACTGTGGAGTAGCTTTCATCGATATCCAAAGAAATGACTTCTGGGGGATAAGGTGCCTTGCTATCGCTTGGTCGTGGGCGCATGAAGATAAGGTCAAAGTAGCAATAATCTGGGCTTTCAGGGTCGGGTCTAAATCGGTACACCATTGGCAATGAAAGACCTGGGAAGAAAAAAGCATTTGGGAAGAGGAAGTATTCAATCGAGTCAAGGGTTAACGATTCGCTGAGGTGCGTAAAATCATGTCCATATTTTTCACCCATTTGCTCTTGAACCATCTTTGCATAATAGTCACGTGCTCTGATTCCGTCCGGTAGGTTAAAATCTCCATCTCCGAACATTCTCCCGCTCAGGTGGGCGAGTAATTCATCTTCTGTTCTTGGATTTTCTTTTAGGGGGCTATTAAGTCCGCGGGTGTGAATGAACCGTGAAACATTATCTCCAAAGACATCGTATTGTGTGGTTACTTCATCTCCTAACTTCCCAGTCGAATGCGTTTCTCGGACATGGTAGGCCTCAATGAATGCCTCTGCTCCAGCTTTCCAGTTGCATGGTAAATGCTTTCGTATATGCGTCTCGATATAGCGATCTTCTAGTTGCCAATCTTTCCAATGCTCTGGGAGAACTCCAAGATACTCTTCAAGTGGCTGAGCATCCTGGTCAAAATTAATGAAAACAAAGCCTTCCCAAATCTCTACGCTCATTTCAGGCAATTTGTGTGACTCATGTGTGACGTGAGGGAAGTCCCAAGCTCCGGGAAGGTCAACGAGTGTTCCCTCAAGAGACCATGTCCATCCGTGGAAGGGACATCTAAGTTCTTTGCTAAAGCCACACGTTCCTGGTTGTTTGAGTTGCGTTCCACGGTGCATGCACGAGTTGAAATACGCCTTGATACTTCCATCCGTCGTGCGGACAATCAAAGAAGAGAGATGCCCCACGTCATATACGAAATAATCACCTGGTTCCGGAATATGGTCAACGTGGCATGCCCACTGCCACACTTTTGACCACAGCTTGTCATATTCAGATGATGCAAATTCGGGACTTATGTAGCTTTCATACGGTAGGTCATTATCTCCGAGAAATTCATACGATTCTTCAAGTAGTGGAGCAGGAGGAGGTGTTGGGTCGGCAAGAAGCTCATCGCGTAATGATGGGCCTTCCTGTCTTGCTTCGCCTGGCTGTAATGCCTCTTTATTCCCCATAGGTATCTATCATAAAACCTAAAAGGGCATATGTGTCCAGTTCATGCTTAAAGTTAGAGAAGATCTAACCGCTAACCAGGCCAATCATCTAGATTTTTCCCGCTTATTTTTTCATAGCCTTCGCGATAACGCTTTGAGCTCGCAGTGATTACTTTGTGGGGTAGTTCAGGGGGAGGTGGTGACTTATCCCAATCAAGCCCGTCTAGGAAGTCGCGGACTGGCTGCTTATCAAATGAAGGTGGGGTTGTACCTGGCGTCCACTCGTCTTTTGCCCAAAATCGTGATGAATCGGGTGTAAGAACCTCATCTGCTATGACAAGTTCTCCATCAACAAACCCCATTTCAAATTTTGTATCCGCAATGATTATCCCTCGTTCTAAAGCGTATTCGGCTCCAAGCGAATAGAGTTCCAAGGATTTTTGTTTTGCGAGTTCCGCTATTTCTAGGCCAACGATGTCTGCGGCTTGAGTAAATGAGATATTTTCATCGTGTAATCCGTCGTCGGCTTTGGTTGATGGTGTGAATACGGGCTGGGGTAGCTTTTCGGATTCTTGAAGATTGGTGGGTAAGGGAGTTCCATGCATTGTGCCATTGGTCTTGTACTCTTTCCAGGCTGATCCTGTGATGTATCCGCGAACTATGCATTCGATTGGAAGCATTTCTACTCTTTTAACAAGCATTGATCTTCCAGCAATTTCGGGAACTTGGGCACTGGCTGGGAAATCAGATAAATCTGTTGAAATGAGGTGAGATTTCATTGATGTTGAAAAGTGCTGAAACCAAAATGCTGACATCGCCATCAATACTCGTCCTTTATCTGGGACCGTTTGGTTCATCACCACATCAAAAGCTGAAATGCGGTCGCTGGTGACCATCAAGTATTGGTTGTTTCCTGCATCGTAAATGTCTCGGACCTTTCCTGAATATACGTGTGGAAGGTCTAATTTATAAGCCGGGTCTCTTGTCATTGATATCTCTTAAAGTATTGGTTGGGGGATATAGTCTTCTGCTTCTGGATAGCGTTCTTTTAATGCCTCGATATCTGCGTGTACAGCATTAATTTGATGCTGGACTAATCCAGTTCCGATCTCGCTTATGGCCTGAAGTAATTCTTGTTCTGTTAGGGGGAATCGGTCATCTTTACCTAGATCATTGAGAAGCGTATTTTCGCCGACATCGGTGTTACGGAGAGCTAAAGCAGCTGTCACTGCGTGCTCTTTGATGATTTCATGAGCTTCTTCTCTTCCTAGTCCTTTGGTGAGGGCTGCGGAAAGTATTTTTGTTGTACTGAGAAAGGGAAGGTAATGGTTTAGTTCTCTCTCGATAACCTTTGGATAGAGCCCGAAATCGTCCAAGACGGTGATAAATGTTTGCATGAGCCCATCTATTACGAAGAAAGAATCCGGCAGTGCAACTCGTCTGACGACTGAGCAACTTACATCTCCTTCATTCCACTGGTCTCCAGTGAGGTCAGTAACCATTGAAAGGTATCCTTTCAATACGACAGTCATACCACCGATACGTTCACATGATCTCATGTTCATTTTGTGTGGCATCGCTGACGAACCAACTTGCCCTTCTTGGAATCCTTCAGTGACTAGATCATGTCCAGCCATTAAGCGAAGGGTTTTAGCTAGGTTTGCAGGGCCGCTTGAGAGTTGAACCAACGTACTGATAACACTGAAATCTATAGATCTTGGGTACACCTGTCCAACGCTTCGCATGGTGTTGTTAAATCCAAGGTGCTTGGCGATAATTTGTTCAAATTCTTCAACCTTTGTTTGATCGCCTAGTAAACCAAGGAGATCTTGTTGTGTCCCAACAGGGCCTTTCAGTCCTTTCATTGGGTATGTTTGTGAAATTTTCTCAAGTGTCGTGAATGCCAAAATCATTTCTTCGGCAACATTGGCAAATCGTTTCCCCATTGTTGTTATTTGCGCAGGTACATTATGGGTTCGACCAGTTAATGGTAGCTCTGCGTATTGTTGTGATAGGTCCGTTAACCGAGAGAGAGTCGCCACTGCGAGCATTTTGACGTGTTGCAGACTTTGTAATACCTGTAGTTGCTCAATATTTTCTGTTAAGTCTCGTGACGTCATTCCTTTATGGATGTGTTCATATCCTGCAAGTTTGCAGAATTCTTCGATTCGGGCTTTCACATCGTGCTTGATAATCTTTTCTCGTTCGAGAATTGCTTCAAGATCAATATCATTTTTTGTTCTTTGGTATGCCGCTATTGCTTCCTCTGGTATGTCAGCGCCATTTTCACGTTGCGCTTTCAGAACGGCAATCCAAAGTTCGCGTTCAAGGAGAATCTTGTTTTCTGGTGACCAGATTTCAATAATCCGGTCACTTGCGTACCGCTCAGCTAGTACATTCGGTATTTTCATCTATTCGCCATTTCGTCTTTGTAAATTCGAAGTTTTTCTGCGATTTCTGAATTAGTGATTCCGATCATTTGAAGCACTAAAAGAGCTGCATTCTGCGATCCGTCTATGGCTACTGTCGCGACCGGAACTCCTTTGGGCATTTGAACAGTTGCATAAAGAGCATCTTGACCATTGAGTGCTCCTCCTGAGAGCGGAACTCCTACAACAGGTAGAGTTGTGTGTGCAGCGACTACACCGGCAAGATGTGCTGCCATTCCAGCTCCACAGATAAAGGCAACGAAACCATTTTCACGTGCTGTTGAGACTAGGTTTACGACTTTGTCAGGGTTTCGATGGGCGGAAAGAACTTTCCATTCAGATTCAATACCAAATTCTTCAAGTGTTTCTTTTGCTTTGCTCATTTTAGATTCGTCAGATGTTGACCCCATAAGTATTCCGACTTTCATCTGATACTCCTCTCAATGCTGAATGTAGCCACAGTGCTTTCTCCTATCATAGATTTTTCAATTGATGTCCTTAGCGATGTCTCCTCGTTTATGCATGCCTTCCCACGTTATGCGCTCTGTGCTTCGATAGGCGTTGGTGCGGGCTTGTTCATGTGTTGCGCCTTTTCCTGTCACAGTCATGACTCTTCCGCCGGAGGTGATTAGTTGTCCTCTGTTGTTCTGTGACACACCAGCGCAGAATACTCCTTCAACTCCTGGTTGGCTTCGGGCATCATCAAGACCTTGGATTACTTTCCCTGCTATCGGTGCCTCGGGGTAGCCTTCCGATGCGCATACAACGGTTACCATTACGTCATCAATGAAATCCGGGTAATGCTCTATGTTTCCTTGCGCTGCTTCTTTTAGGAGATGGAAAAGGCTTGATTTCATCCTGGGAAGGATAACTTGTGCTTCGGGGTCTCCGAAACGGACATTATATTCAAGGATTTTTGGTCCGGAGGAAGTGTTCATGATGCCTGCGTACAGGACACCTCTGTAATCAATTCCTCGTGCAATCAGTGTTTGGAGAGTTGGGTTTACTGCCTTGTCCATTATTTGTTTTACGAAATCTTCTGAGACTGAGGGAATTGGGGAATATGCTCCCATGCCTCCAGTGTTTGGGCCTTCGTCATTGTTAAGTAACCGTTTGTAGTCTTGTGCTGGTGTCAGTGGCACCGCTTTGGTTCCATCACAGATAGCTAACATTGATATTTCGTTTCCAATTAATCCTTCCTCTATCACTACTGTTTTCCCTGCGTCTCCAAAGGCATCTCCTGAGAGATAGTTTTTGATAGCGCTTTTTGCTTCGTTAAGTGATTCTGTAACGAGAACTCCTTTGCCTGCAGCTAATCCATCTGTTTTGATCACGTATGGAAGTGGCATTTCTGAAAGGAATGTTATTGCTTCATCTTGATCATTAAAAGTTCGATGTTTTGCTGTTGGCACGTTTGCTTCAACTAGTAACTCTTTCATCCAGGCTTTTGACCCTTCCAGTTGAGCTCCATCAGCTCCTGGACCGAATACAGTCTTGCCTTGGGCGCGCAGCTGGTCAGCTAATCCATCTACGAGAGGAACTTCTGGGCCGATAACAAATAGATCTGCATCAATCTTGAGTGGTGATTGGGTCGTTGAGTTTGGGATTCCGGGGTTCCCAGGAGTTACTATTACGTCACTATCGCGTCCGAGCACGTGAGCTAATGCGTGTTCTCTTCCACCAGATCCGACAACGACACTTTTCATATATTTGTTGTCCAGTAGTTATGTTTTGGCAGGTTTTCGGCTGAAGGTGTGCTTTTGTCTTTCACGATTGCCAGTTGATATATTGCTTTCGCCCTGGTCCGACACCTATTAGGGAAATTGGAATTCCGCATTGGTACTCCAAGGCTTGTATGTAGTTTCGAGCTGCTTCTGGTAAGTCACTTGGATTGGTAATACCGGATATGTTAGTTTTCCATCCGGGTAGTTCTTCATAAATTGGTGTTGCTTTGTGAAATTCTGATTGATGGTATGGCATTTTTTCTACGCGTTCGCCATCAATGTCGTATGCAACGCAGATTTTTACCGTCTCGAGTTCATCCATAACATCTAATTTCGTCAGAGCAATCTCAGTGAGTGAATTGAGTCGCACAGCGTGTCGGAGCATAACTGCGTCAAACCAGCCAGTTCGTCTTCTTCGTCCTGTGTTGGTTCCGTATTCATGTCCTACATTGACAAAATGGTCTGCGATATCATCAAACAGCTCTGCTGGGAAAGGGCCTGAACCTACTCGAGTTGTGTAGGCCTTTGCTATTCCTACTATTCGTTCTAGGTGTCTTGGGCCTACGCCTGCACCGGCGCAAGCTCCTCCTGCTGTGGGATTTGATGAGGTTACAAATGGGTATGTTCCATGGTCGAGATCGAGGAAAGTTGCTTGCGCTCCTTCGAATAGGATGTTTTCGCCTGCTTCGAGGGACGTATGGATTATGTCAGTGGTGTCGGCGATATAGGGTTGGATTCGTGGAAGGTATTCTTCGAGGAATATTTTTGATAGGTTCTCTATTTCAGGGGCCAGTCTGTTATAGACCTTGGCGAGAAGTGGTCCTTTTTCGTTGAGTGAAACACGAAGCTTTTCCTGAAAGATTTCTTGATCTAAGAGATCTTGGACTCGGATCCCGACTCTGAAGGCTTTATCAGCGTATGCAGGACCTATTCCTCGCTTTGTTGTGCCTAATTTGTTCGCACCTAAGTGTCTTTCGAATACGACGTCAAGTTCTTGGTGGTAAGGGAAGATTAGGTGAGCGTTACCGCTTAGTTTGAGACGGTCGCAACTGACGCCTTTGCCTTCGAGCATGTCTATTTCTTTTATGAGCACGCCAAGGTCTACTACCACGCCGTTGCCTATGACTGGGGTTATGTGGTCGTAGAGAACGCCGCTAGGTATAAGTTGAAGTGCTGTTGTTTCACCATTGACGACTAGAGTGTGGCCGGCATTATGCCCGCCTTGGTAGCGGACAACCATTTGCATTTCCTTGGCAAAAAGGTCCGTGAACTTCCCTTTACCTTCATCGCCCCATTGGGTACCTACGACTACGGTCGATGGCACAGGCGGTCTCCTTTGGTTAACTCCGCTTACCTACATACTTTAGATCATAGGTAAGCGGAGATGTATAACTCTGGAGAAGAATTCCTATTGGATAATCATGGGAGTGTTATCCTCCGAATGATCCTCCTTGCCCTTCGAAGTCAAATACTTCACTTACTGGTGTGAATGTTAACTGATCGTTGATCACTTGTACTTCTTGGAGTTGAGCGCCTTCTGTTAGGTAGGCATCATTTACGCCATCGAGACGAAGTGTTGGAACGAAGTTATTTCCGTTAGTGGTATCAAGGTTCCACGTAGCTTTCATAACGTTGACACGGTTTATTCCACCAGGTAGTTCTGAGGCTGCCCGAAGTATGTCTTCAATAATCTGTGCGAAGAAGACACCTCCTGAGTATGAACCGTCTAAGCATGTCACGTCGCTGTATTCATCAAGAACGAGCTTTGTGAGAAGAATAGCGGGATCATCGTCAAACTGAGGATCTCCGCATACTTTGCTGTAGTTTGCCATTCGGATTCCAGATCCTTGCGATTGCAACAACGCAGCTGCATCTTTTACTGGAGTAAAGAATGCTGGAAGGTTATTACATGTGTAGGACATATAGAATCTTGGTCGCCACGGTGTTGCCGCCATGACACCGACGCTCTGAGGACAAAATGCTCCAGTTGTTCCTGCAACAAAGACTTCAGCTCCTGAAGAGGCCAATGTAGTCATTTCGTTTGTTACATCTGGGGCTGCTGGATCATGGAGCTCTTCAGCGATTAAATCTACTCCTGCGCATCCCTTCAGGGTTTGTTGATATGTTTTACCGAAATCATTATTTGCAAAAAGACCGGCGACGGTTGCCCCTTCACCGAACTCGTCAACAATGGCTTCACACCAAACATTTGTTTCTGTAACGTAGTTCAGAATATTACCAACTGTCCAAGGGTAGTTAGCGGGATCTCCCCAGAAGGGAAAACCGGAAAGATTGAGGAGTTGAGGAACACATGCATCATCAGTTATGGGCCGTATCGCAAAGTTATTTGGTGTTCCAATAACTCCTACGAAACCAAGAACATTATCTGATTCCAACATTTCTTCAATGTTTGCTACTGTTCTCCCCGCCTCATATGCGTCATCCTTCGCTATCAAGACTACGTTCTTTCCATCAATTGGTTTCGTCGCATTGATGTAGTCAAAGTAGTACTGCATTCCTGTAGCGATTGTTCCGAATGCGGCAAGTTGACCTGATTGGGGAAGTGAGGTTCCTAATCGTATTTCAGTATCTGTTACTCCCTCTTGAGGATCCCAATCATCAGGGCACGCAGATAAGTTCAGAGTTGTTCCGTCTGCGATGAATCCGATTGATGGGTCAATGTATTCGTTGGTGTA
>CESQ01025729.1_pt1 | contig 18886 bp, 32 predicted proteins | sample 361401 | NCBI WGS metagenome assembly CESQ01 (sample SAMEA2622119, study PRJEB7988) | marine metagenome | isolation source: saline water (ENVO:00002010), including | reverse complement strand
TAATAATTTAAAATGATATCTCATATTGTAGATGATTTATTTGACATGCAATTCCTCTGTGAGTTAGAGGAAACAGTCTTAGAAGTCCCAGTATATACAACCAATGTTGCTAACCCTCAGTCATTCCCTCAGGGATTGATTGGAAGTCATAGATTATTTGGCACTGATATTTTTTCAAGAGATAACGGTAATAGAATTACTAAATTACATACAGATGCTCCAATATTTTTTGATGCATGGGAAATCATTGATGAAAATCTTTTTGAGGTTCCTACTTACCTTAGAAGAATTGACCTAAATCTTCAGTACTTTGGACAAAATGGTACAACACATAATGATGGTGAAGGTTTAACTGTAATGGTCATGAACAATACACAATGGAAAAGTGAATGGGGTGGACAGTTTCAACTTATGGATTCGATGGAAAAGGATGCTAAGGTTGTTGAGGAGATAGAATATAAACCTGGTAGAATTATTATATTTGATTCTACTCTTCCACATAGGGGTCTAGGACCCCTCAACGAATATGTTTATAGATATACTACAGTATATCGTGTTATACTAGAAGACATTGAGAGGTTTTTTTAATGGTTAATGAAAAAGATTATTGGGAAGGTAATGTTACTCCCGAAGAATTTGAAGAGGGTTTAGAAAAGTATGGGTATGAATATACCCCTTCCGTATCTAAGAGTGAACCTAAGATTGCTCCCCTTGGTGGTTGCTATAACTACAAAAAATTAGCAGAGGAAGGTTTAATTGACGATGCTATTCCTGAACAAAAAGAGTATGCAAAAAAAGTAAAAGAAGTTGTAGGTGAAGACCCACTTTACAATCAACAAACTTGGAAAGGATTTGGTGTTGCTGCTGATACTCAAGAAACTAGAGAAGTATATAAGATGGCAGGTGCTCAGATTCCAGTAGGCACTAACATTCAAGTTAATAAAAGAGAGATCTTTAAAGCTATTGATTGGGCAAAAGAAAATAATGTAGATCATCTTCTAACTCCAGAAGGATCTTTGTCTGGATGGTTAGGTGGATGGGAAAATAAATTAGATGAACTTACTGATGCCCTTAGAGAGGTTGAGGCACATCAAAAGAAGGCAGGAGTTGCTCTACATTTAGGTACTAATTTCTTTGAAACAGAATATTTTGGATCAAAGGTTTTTAGAAATGAAATTAGACATTACAAATCTAATGGTAGATTGGCATGTTGTACATATAAAAGTTTAGTTTTAGATAGACAGGCATCTCATCCTAATCCTCCTTTGGAAAATGTTCTTAAGAGAGATAAGGATGACCCTGTTGTGATGGTTAGACTATCACATGATGATACTCCTGTTGCTAACTCGGATGAATGGTGGCAAGAACCACTTGCTGCTGGTTTAATCTGTAATGATCTGTGGGGTTATCAAGAAGGTGGTCAGCGTCCTCTTACATCTATCTTTAATCAGATGGGATGTTTCAATATTATCTTCCATGCTACTAATGGTAGGAAAGGTAAAGAGGAAGATTATGATTGGCAGATCTTTGACAAATGGCATGATGCATTTTTCCATATGACATCATTCAATACTAGTCTTCCTATTCTTACGGTAGATGCATGTACTGATTGGATGTGGGATGGTGATGAGGATGCAGTCGAAGACTGTGTGACTTCTAGTCAGAGTGGAGTGATGACTTATAATGGATGGGATGTTACCGTACCAAGAAAAGGAAGACAGTATTTTAGTTGGGATCTCAAGATCCCCAAACTAGGTGATACCTATACTTTTGGTGACGGTAAACCTGATGAAGGTTTCACTTACGCAGACACTGGCATTAACAAATGAAGGATCAAAACACAGTGAGAGAACATGAATCAAAGGAGGATAAGATTGCAAGAGCAAGATCATTGTTCATTGAATCTGTCTTAAAACCTGATAGCGACCTCCGTGGTTGTGCCCACAATCAAAAATGCTACCATGAACTCATGGAAATTAGAAATGATGTACTACACTTTTTAGGACATGAAACAAACTGAAAACTTTGAACAATTACTAGAGCGTTTTAATAAACGAACTAAACAACTATCTGCTAGAGCAGATGAATTGCTTGATGCATATGAAGAATATGTAAAGGTACAAAAAGATCTGGACAGACTACAAGGTTCTATTCAAGCAATTGAATATTGTGCCTATGGTAAAATGCCTGGTGATGGTAATCACGACAAATTTAAAGATCATAAACCCACATGAAATTAAAGAAACCAACAATTGAAGTTGTTGATAATTTTTTTCCACCAGACATTGCTAACTTCGTATCTGATTTCTGTCACACCAATGCCAGTTATAAGTATGGTGAGGCAGACAATGAGGGGAATGAGCATGATCCTAGGAAACCTACAGGTCTAGTACACAATGTGTTTTTTGCCGACAAACCTGACGCAACTATTGGTGATGACAAATTAATTTTTGACTGTATTACTACTGCTATTGGTAAACACTATCCTGATTACTGGGATAAGTATGGTATTTACAGACTCTATATTAATGTATTCGCACCTAATGAAAGAGCATACTTTCATAACGATGCTGATGAGGGTCAAGATCAAAACACATTTCTATATTATCCTATTCATGATTGGGATTATGATATAGAAGAATCTGGATGGACAGAATTTTATCTAGATAAAAAAATTATTGGTGTTCCTCCAGAGTGGAATACTACATGTAGATTTACCTCACAAATTTTACATAGAGCATCCCCATTTAAGTCTTACCAAAGGTTTAGTATTGCTGTTAAAACAGCTAGAAGGGATGACATAAATAGATGGTGCGAACATCCAGAGACTATCAATAGAAAAGATAGTGCAGACCTATCAGTAATGGATTAATCATGGAATTAGATTTAACTCAACAATTTGAATACGAAAAAATTGTGAGAGAAATTAATGACTGTGATAATATTGATGAGTTAAAAAGTAAACTCAAAGAAATCGTTTTACTGTCAATGAAAAAAGATAAATTAGTATCAGGAATGTTAAAAGATACCTTACCTACTCTGCCTAAGATTGATGGATCAAGTTCGTGAAACAATACTCAGAGATGGGTATGTAATTATTGATGATTTTTTATACACTGATGTTGTAAATGAACTTCATCAGTCTGCATTAAATTGTCAGTACAAAGATGATGATTATTCTGATTGGGGATATCATTCTATAAATTTTGATAGAGAAAACTTTCCATTTCCTGTTTTACCTGATGTTATAAATGCTATCCATGGTGCTTTCTCTCCTCTACATGACCTAGAGTTTGATAGAGGGTGGGCATTTGTATATGACAATGAGGCATCTGGAGTCACTCCACATGCTGATCCTGCTGCTATCAATGTCAACCTATGGGTAACTCCATTTGATTGTCAGAAAGATACATTGAAAAATGGATTGATAATCTATGATCAAAAGGCACCTGATGATTGGACATGGAGTGAATACAATAGTGATTCTGAAAAGATCAATCAGTACCTAGTAGAATCAAATGCCACACCAAGATTTGTTCCTTACAATTACAATAGGATAACAATTTTTGAGTCTAAATATTTTCACAAAACGAATGGCGTCTCAATGATTGAGGGTGACGCAAATCGTAGAGTGAACTACACATTCATGTTTAAGTAATTATGTCATTTTATTCAATTGAAGACTTTGAGTTTAATACCTCATGGGGTGTTGCTATCATTCCATATAGAGGCGACCTTATTTTACATATTGATGATATATACAAAAAACCTCACAAGGTATATGAGTATCTAAAAGAGTGTCCTATCAGAGCACACAAACTAACTGAGGCAGATCCTACCAGTAAGAATGGAAAGTTATTTTACGATGGACAACATCTAGTAGATAACAGATGTATTACTAGCAGAACATATTTGTATGATAAAATTTTAGAATTTTATTGTAAAGAAAAAGACGAAAATTATCCTCCAGTATCAAAGTTTAATCAATTTAGATTGGTAGAAGATTATCCTGGCGATGATGTATTCTTTACACCCCATGTAGATGGTGGTTTATTGAACTGTTTAACATACATGAATCCAAGTGTAGGTTCAGATGCTGGTACGATGTTCTATCTACCAGCAAGTGATGAGGTAGAAGAGATGTTAGAAAATGAAACCGAGCATGCTAATCCTTGGAAGGACTCATCTATGTTTACACCAGACCTTGCTATCCTCTCTAAGTTTAATAGCATGGTAGTATTTCCTGGTCACATTCCACACGGACAAATTATCAACGACAACAGATTTAAAGAGCAAACTAGATTTACGGAGGTAGCATTCTTCAAATGAAAGTGCAATGTGTAGTATGTAAAAAAGAAATTGTTAGTAATGGCAAGCCACAAAACTGTGGGTGTCAGAATAATTTAATCGTAGATGACAAAGGGTTTACAGCAATGGACTTGTCAGCGGTCATTATACTAAATAATGTTACAAATGTGTCGGAACCTAGACAATTCTCCCAAGATCAGGTAGAATGGTTGGAGAAACGACGCAAACGCAAAGTTCGTAAACTAAATTTCGAGGAACGATGATTAATTTGGACGCTCGCTACCATGAATACCTTAAGGGTCACAAGAAAATGAGAATAGATGGTATTAATGAAAAGGTTCGGGCGTTCGGTTACACAGACGATGGAAAAGATATCGTAGGATACTATGTCAAGACTGAGAACTATGTCCTTTACTTCGATCTTAAAGAAGTGTTTCTTCATAAAGAGGACTTGACTAAAGTCAGTGCCTAGACTATAATAAAAAACGCAAACACATCCAGAACAATGTCTCTGACGGTTAAGTTCAAGAAAGACCTGAGTACTCTTAGGGCAGCTGCGAACAAGGAAATTTTCCTAGACATCAGGTACCCTAAGTTGTACAAAAAGGTTAGAAAATATTACGAAAGTGAAGGTTTAATTGAGTTTACTGGAAATGACTTTGAGGACTATGAAGTTCTCATGGATGTACTATCTGAAGATTTGTAATCATGTCTTGTTTAAATCATAGGTACGATGCCTATCAAAAGGCAGCGGACTCTTTGAAGAACGCTCTAGTTGAGGCACTAAATAGTGACGAGGAAACTTCAACGCTTACAGAGCTCTGGGAAGATTATCTAAGGTCTCGTAACCGAGCAGATAAAGCGGTTGAATCCTCCACAAGCTTTTTCGGTGACACTACTCTAAATGATGCGTCTAAATCTCCTGTGTTTGATTTTAGTACAACAGGAGATACATTTACAATCAGTGACCTTGACGGCATGAACATTGCTGCAGCAGAGGTTCCACATCATGTAGTTGGTGGCAGTGGGGAGGATGTAATTACTTTTAGTTGATAATGAAGGCACTAATAACTGGTATTACAGGACAGGACGGTTCGTATCTTGCAGAACTTCTCCTTGAAAAAGGTTATGAAGTTCATGGCATCGTACGCCGTTCTTCAATGATTAATACCCATAGGATTGATCACATCTATGATAGAATCCATCTCCACTATGGAGATATGACTGACTCAGGTAACATTATTAGTCTAGTTCAAAAGATTAGACCAACCGAGGTGTATAACCTTGCTGCTATGAGTCATGTAAAGGTATCGTTTGAGATGCCTGAATATACTGGTGAAGTAGATGCCTTAGGAACTCTTCGTCTTCTAGATGCTATTCGTCTCTTAGATCATGAGTGTAGATTCTATCAAGCATCTACCTCAGAGTTGTATGGATTGGTACAGGAAATTCCTCAGAAAGAAACCACTCCATTCTATCCTCGTAGTCCATATGGTGTAGCAAAACTCTATGCATATTGGATGGTCAAAAATTATCGTGAGGCATATGGTATGCATGCCAGTAATGGCATCCTATTTAATCACGAGTCCCAGAGAAGAGGTGAGACCTTTGTAACTCGTAAGATTACAATGGGTCTCTCTCGTATATCATCAGGGTTACAGCACGAACTAGTGCTAGGTAATTTGGATGCTAAGAGAGACTGGGGTCATGCTAAGGATTATGTCCGAGGTATGTGGATGATTACACAACATGAAAAACCAGATGACTTTGTATTAGCAACTGGTAAAATGTATAGTGTGCGAGAGTTTGTAGAACATGCAGCAGATTATTTTGGATTCAGAATACGCTGGCATGGTGAGGGATTAGAAGAGCGTGGTTACTGTGCTACTATGGGTAGAGACATCATCAGAGTGAGCGATAAATATTACCGCCCAACAGAAGTTGAACAACTTTTAGGTGATGCTACTAAGGCAAAAGAAGTCTTAGGATGGGAACCAGAGTTATCTTTTAAAGATCTCGTTGAAGACATGTGTATTTACGGACAATGACATTACAGTGCAACAAATTTCACAAGATAGAAAAGTGTAGGGTTTGTGGTAACGAACACTACGACACCGTTCTAGATCTTGGTGATCAATACTTATCAGGTATCTTTCCTAAACAGATTGAACCTGAGATGTACAAAGGTCCACTAACTCTTGTTAAGTGTGACGAATCTAAAGGTGGTTGTGGTCATGTGCAACTAGAGCATACCTTTGATCTTCCTACAATGTATGGAGATGAGTATGGGTACCGTTCTGGACTCAACAACAGCATGGTCAAGCATCTTAAACGCAAGGCAGATAAGATTCTTAAAGATGTTACTTTAAAGTCTGGTGATATCGTATGTGATATTGCTGGTAACGATGGAACATTCTTATCATTCTTTCCTCATGACTGTCAGTTAATTAGTATTGATCCTACATCTAAGAAATTTAAAGATTTCTTTGAGGAACATGTTAATTACAGTGCCAACTTCTTTTCTGAGGAAGTATTCAAAGAAAGATTTGGTAATCAAAAAGCAAAGATCATCACATCATTCTCTATGTTCTACGATCTAGAGGATCCATGTGCATTTGCTAAACAGGTTAATGAGTGTCTTGACACTGAAGGTATCTGGGTTCTAGAACAGAGTTACATGCCAGAAATGTTGAAGGTCAATTCCTTTGACACAGTATGCCATGAACATCTTTCATACTATGGTATGAGACAACTCAAATACATCATGGATAAGTCAGGATTTAAGATCGTTGACTTTGAATTTAATGATGTTAATGGTGGTAGTATTTCTGTTGTTGTTGCCAAGAGTTCTAGTAGGCGTCCAGAATGCACTACTAAACTAACTGGTATTCTTGCCAGTGAGTTAGATCAAGAGTTGAATACAACAGCACCTTGGAGAGAGTTTGGTATTAGATTAGTTCAGAACAGAGAACAGTTCTGGAAGATGCTGAATTTTTATAAAGAAAACAAGGCAACTATTTGTGCCTTGGGTGCTAGTACTAAAGGTAATGTTACCCTTCAAACATGGGAGGTCACTCCTAATGATGTTAGTGTTATCGGTGATGTGAATCCTGATAAGGATGGATCATATACACCTGGCACATGGATTCCTATTACCTCAGAGGAAGCAGTAATGGAAAAAGGTTACGATGTATACATTGTATTACCTTGGCACTTTAAGGAATTCTTTGTTAAGAATCCTAAGTTCAAAGGTAAGAGACTTCTTTTCCCACTACCAACTCCTGAAGTTATTATCCCATGAGACTGAGGCAGATGCAAAAACATGATAATATCTTTGTGGCAGGTCACAAAGGTTTGGTTGGTTCTGCTATCGTTCGCAGACTTCAACAGGATGGGTATGAGAATATCATCACTGCTGATAGATCAGAATGTGACTTGACTAATTCTGATCAAGTTAGAAATTTTTTCGCAAGTAATAGAATTGATTATGTATTTGATGCTGCTGCTAGAGTCGGCGGTATTCATGCTAACGATGTTTATTCTGCAGAATTTATCTATCAAAACACAATGATTCAGATGAACCTGATTCATTGGGCATACAAATATTTTGTCAAGAAATTTGTTTTCCTTGGCAGCGTCTGCATCTATCCTAAATTTGCTGAGACTCCTGTTAAAGAAGAGTCTATTTTATCTGGTGAATTAGAACCTACTAATGAAGCATATGCTATTGCTAAAATTCATGGCATAGAAATGCTTAAGATGTATAACAAACAGTATGGATTTAAGGGTGTGTCACTCATGCCTTGCAATCTATACGGTCCTAATGATAATTTTCATCCTGACAATGGACATGTTATCCCATCACTAATGACTAAGTTCAACAACGCAACTGAAGATAGTGTTACTTGTTGGGGTGATGGTACACCTACTCGTGAGTTTATGTATGTGGATGACCTAGCAGATGCTTGTCTCTTTGCTATAGAAAATTATAGTGATGCTGAACTTATTAATGTAGGATCAGGTCAAGATGTATCAATCTTTCATCTTGCTCACAAGGTCAAAGATCTAGTAGGGTATCAAGGAAGGATTGAATGGGATACTAATCGTCCTAATGGTACTCCCAAAAGACCATTAGATTATAGTAAAATTACAGAAAGGGGTTGGACACCTAAGTATGATCTTGATGCTGGTTTGAAAAAAACCTATGAGTGGTTTCAACAGGCAACAAATATCCAGACAAAATGATTGGTAATAACCACTTAGGTAAAAAGAAGGAGCGTTTGGCAAATCAAATGTTCCAGTATGCTGCTCTCAAAGGTATAGCAAAGAATAGGGGGTTCACATATTGTGTGCCCCCGTCAAATTTTAAATCAAACGCAGATGAATGGAACGATCATCAACTATTTGTCCCGTTTGAACTAACTACATTCAGTCCATTACAAATTCAATGGTTGGATAGTAACAGACCTGTAATACAAGAACAACATTTTCATTTTGATGAAGAGTTGTTTAATAATTGTCCTGATTGGGTAGATCTGTATGGATTTTTTCAGTCAGAAAAATATTTCTTAAATGTAAGAGAAGCGTTATTAAAAGATTTTACATTTAAAGATAACATAAAAAACCCCTGCATGGAGATGATGGAGGGTCTAAATAAATCTATCGCTTTACATGTGAGACGAACTGACTACGCTCAGTATGGACATCATCCTATAGTTTCGCTAGAATATTATGATAAAGCACTGTCCTATTTTGATAGAGACAGACCTGTGGTTGTTCTTTCCGATGATCCTGCGTGGTGTCACGAGCAACCTCTATTTGCTGATGATAGGTTTATGATCTCCGAATCAGGAGATCAATATGTTGATCTTTGTTTAATGACTATGTGTTCTGATTTCATCATCGCAAATAGTTCATTCTCTTGGTGGGGTGCATGGCTCTCAGAATCAGCAAACAAACAAGTGGTAGCTCCGAGCAAGTGGTTCGGACCTCCATTGGATCAACAACACAATACACAAGATCTCTACTGCGAAGGTTGGATGAAAGTATGACAAATGTGGCAATAGTATTCATAGGTACTAATAGGTACCTTGATTTTCTCCCAAGATATTATGAACAATGCGAAGAGCATCTAATGCCAGATGCTAACAAGCAGTATTTTATCTTTACGGACGGTGAACTGGATGGTACTCCAGATAATATGTCTATCTATCAGATAGAACACAAACCATGGCCAGCAATCACGCTAGAAAGGTTTCATACTATCTTAGAGGCAGAGAAAGAGTTGAAGAAATTTGACTGGATGATCTTCCTCGATGCAGACATGGTAGTGCAGAAAAAAATATTCTCTCATGAGATTTTAAATCCAGAGAAAAAATATCTTGCTGTACATCATCCTTGTCACTATGCAGACTACACTGGTACATTTGAAACTAATCCTAAGTCAGAAGCATATGTAGAAGGTGATCATAAAAATTATTATCAAGGATGTCTCTGGGGTGGACAAACCAAAAGTGTTATCCCTATGATGAAGACATTGAGGGATAGAGTTGACAAGGATTATAAGAATGATATAATAGCACTATGGCATGACGAAAGTCAGATCAATAAGTTCTTCATGGACAATGAAGATCAGGTCAATGCGTTGCCTCCAGACTATGCATTTCCAGAATGCTTCCCGCATTATACATACGATAGAAAGATTATTCATCTTGCAAAAGATAACTCTGAATTACAAACATGACTGATCCTAATGCATGGCAAATGCCGACATTCTATACGGCAGATAAAGTGAACGACTTACGATATAAATTCAATGCGGTTGAAAAAGTAAGTCATCAAAACTTTTCACAATGTTATCAAGACATGTTTGTCTTGAGTATGTTAGATGGAAAACCTAATGGCACCTTTGTAGAGATTGGTGCAGGTCATCCTGTAATTTCAAACAACACTGCCTTGTTAGAATCTCGTTTTGAATGGACTGGGATTGGATTTGAAATCAAAGATCATGAAGCAGATTTATATAATGAACATCGTAGAGCACCTGTTGCTTTAGGTGATGCCACTACTGCTGACTTCGATGCATTATTTAAAGAGGTTAATCTAGGTCCTGTGTTTGATTATCTACAAGTAGATTGTGAACCTGCAGAGGTAACCTTTAATGCACTCAAACAAATTGATTTGAGTAAATACAAATTCGCTACTATCACTTTTGAACATGATTCCTATAATGATGGGGATTCTATTAGGGATACTTCTCGCAAGTATCTTGAGTCTCAAGGTTATGTGTTGGTTGTTGATAATATTTCTGTTGATCAGAGCCATCCCTTTGAGGATTGGTGGTGTCATCCTGATCTTGTTAATCCTGATATTCTTGCTGTGATGAAATGTGTCAATGGTGAGACTAAAAAGGCAGAGGATTATATGTTAGGAAGGTTATGATGTGGTATGTTATAGGATGGACAATAGTTACATTGTGGTTACTATCTAAATTGGGTGTCTTTAAAAAATGAAAATAGTATTGTGGGGGTATCCATTACATACGGATACCTATTCTTATATCTACGAGGCATTTAAGAAAGCATTTGAGTACCAAGGGTACGAAGTCTTCTGGTTTACTGATGAAGATCATCCAGAGGACTTTGATTATGAAAACTGTTTATTCTTTTGTGAAGGTTATAAAGATAAAAAAATTCCCTTAAGAAAGAGTAGTACATATGTATGCCATGTCTGTGTCAACCCTGAAAAATATTTGGGTAATGTCAAGAAGTTAATTGACATGAGATACCATGTAGATTACATGGAAGATGTTAACTATACATACACTGTAGACTACGATAATTGTGAAGAGTTAGAGTCAGGTGTACTCTATGATAAGAATTCTTCTGAGTATGATATAATCTATATGGCATGGGCAGCAAACCTATTGCCTCATGAGATTGATCTTAATTGGGCAACCAAAAAAAGATCACCAGAATATCATATGATTGGCACCATATCAGATCACGGTGCCTTTGCCAATGGTCCTGCTATTAATGAATGGGTTCGTGAGTGTCAATATGCAGGCATTCAATGCTTCCATAGTAATCCTTGGACTAATCCACTTCCTGACGATGTGTACAGGGAGTTGATGCAGAAATCTATCATGCAACCTGATCTTAGAAATGAGACTCACAAAGCATGGGGTGTAAAAAGTTGCCGTATTTTTAAGGCAATTAGTTATGGTCATTTAGGTATGACTAACTCACCTAAACTTGCTAAGTTTATTGATGATAGTATAGTATGTTCAGAGGACATCAAAGAACTTTTCCTCAAAGGTTTTCAAAAACATGAAAACATTGAATTGATTCGTCATCAAATGCTCATTGTCAAAGACAAACATACATTTATGAATCGATCTAAAGGTATTTTAAAACTAGTATAGTTATGTACAATCCGCTTAATTTCAAAATCAATCCTAAGTTCAAACATTTTGAATTCTCTAGGGATCATCTTCCCACTGTTGTAGTTGACAGTCTTGAAGAATGGAAACCTCTTAAAGTATGTGAGGTTGGTGTAGAGTATGGTGGATACTTAGATATCTACTACCCACAATTTGAAGCAGCATGTGAAAAAATTTATCTTGTAGATAAATGGCAGACAGAAGGTAACGATGCACACTTTACTAAGTTTGAAGATCGTGTAGAGCAAGGGTATGCTAGAGTTAAAGAACGCTATGGTGATAATCCTAAGGTAGAAATGTGTAAGGGTGCTTCAGTAGACTGGGCAGCAAAGTTTGAAGATGGATTCTTTGATTATGTTTACCTAGATGCTGATCATACTAAGGAGGCAGTCTTAGAAGATCTTAAAGCATGGTATCCAAAAGTAAAATACGGTGGTATAATTGCAGGACATGACACATACTGTGACCCTGACAATGTAACTGCTGATTATTTTGATGTTGAAGGTGCTCTAGAAGAGTTCTTTGATGAGGAAGTTTGGGAAGGTATTCATTTGACTAATGAATATGCATACAAGTCATGGGTTTATATTAAAGCAGAAAAATGAGCAAAGTAACTTTTGGATTCATCGTTGGTGGTGATGACTCATATTATCAGAACCTGATGAGGGCATGCGAATCACTTGAGAGAGTGAAGCAACCTCATGAGGTTCTTATCATTGATATGGATGATAGATTGGACATTGATGATCCTAATGTAAAGATTGTTAAGTCCAAGGCAAAACAATTAGAGAATGATGATGACAGAAATTATTTTCAACCAGACATCTGGAAGAAAAGATATGAACTGTATCAACATTTAGAAACAGATTATTGTTTTTATCTTGATACTGATACTGTTGTTATCAATGATAGAGTTGATGAACTTATTGAAGAGTCAGAAGATAAATTCTTATGTACTCAACACTGGTGGGTTCCTACTCTAGGAAATTATCTTAATACTGGTGAGAAGATTGACAGGACTAACATGGTTCCATATCTTCCAGAAAATCCTAGAGATTATCCTTACGCTGCCTCTGGTGCATTTTTGTTTCAGAAAGAAAAACATGATGGTCTCTTTGAAAAATATGCAGAGATCTATGATCATATTTTTTCTGACGATAAAGTACATAGTGGTGTAACTGATGAACTAGTTTTATGCTTAGCATTAAACACATGGAAAAACTATAAGTTTACCAACGGTGCGTTCAATCATTGTGCTGCTAAAGCATACATGCCGATGGAACAAAGAGATGGTGTATGGTATGGTTCTAATCCCTATGAGGATGAAATGAAACCAGTATTTCTATTTCATAGTGCTTATCAAAATGTCGCTACTCTAGGTCAATATGGCACTGATGTAGATGAATTAAAAAAAGTTATGTATTGGGAGGATTATCAATGAAGGTTGCCTTAATCGGTCCTGGCGTTATGGAGATCCCACCAGATAAATGGGGTGCTGTAGAGATGATGATCTGGGATTACACTCAGATCATGAGAGCACTAGGACACAGAGTTGAAATTATAAACACTCCAGACAAAGAACTTATTAAGTTTGAGGTAGAACATGGACGGTACGACATTGTACATCTTCATTATGATGTTTTTTCTGATATCATTAGTGACCTTGTACCGTTATGTAAAACCTTGATCGTATCAAGTCACTATCCATATATTAATACTCCACATATGTGGGGAAGGGATGGTTACGGTCCTCATTTTGCTAGAATGAGAGAGAATAAAAACTATTGGATCTTTGCATCTAGTAAAAAGGATATTGAAACTTATAAAGAATTTGGTGCTGCCAATCCAGATAACATTTGGTTGAGCAAGTTAGGTGTTAGGTGTGCTCCATATCAATTCAATGAGTACGCTACCTTTGATACTACTATCTGTTTCTCTCAAGTTTGTGATAGGAAAAGGCAGTGGTTATTAGAGGAGGTGATGTCACCTGACCTCCGTATTGATATCTTTGGTCGTAGAGAACCTGGCAAATATCGTGGTGATTCTTATCATGGAGAACTGCCTAGGAATATTCTAAACCAGAGCATAACAAACTATTCAAACTTTGTATTACTGAGTGAAGTAGAAAACACTACTACACTTGTTGTAAAGGAAGCTTTGATTTGTGGACTAGGTGTGGTAGTATCAGAGGAGAATGCAGTAGAACTTGACACTTCTAAATCATTCATTGATGTTATTCCTGAGTCAAAAATGACTGACATCCCATACATCAGGGAAGTCATTCTCAAAAATAAAAAACATTCTAGGCAAATCCGTAAAGAGATTAGATCATATGGTATTGATGCATTTGGTCTAGAGAATATTATTGCCTACGAATATATTCCTAAACTAGAATCACTATTATGAAGTTCACCATCATCGGTCCTGCTACACCAATTCCTCCTGTAGGATGGGGTGCAGTTGAAAGTCTGATCTGGGACTATAAAGTGAACCTAGAGAATCTAGGTCACACAGTACAGGTCATTAACATCAGTAATCCTAAAGAGATTATTCATAGAGTTAATGAATTCCAACCAGACTTTTGTCACATTCAATATGATGACTGGATCATCTTGTATCCATACATACAATACCCTTGTGCATGCACAACACACTTTGCATACCTTGAGCAACCTGAGAAGATGAATGGCTATGGTCAAATCTTCGGACACTTCCAACAAACTAAACCAAATGTCTTCTGTTTATCCGAAAGTATTAGGAAAGCCTATTCTATTCTTGGCGGCATTCCTGACAATAAATTGTTCGTTGTTCCTAACGGTGTTGATCTTTCTCTCTTCCGTACAACAAACGAACCAGAGTTCCCTAACCGTAGCATTTACTTAGCAAAGATTGATTATAGAAAGCGTCAACATAAGTTCCAATCAATAGACAGTCTCTTCTTTGCTGGTAACATTGCAGATAAGAGATTTAATGAGAATCATAATTATCTTGGTGAGTGGAAGAAGGAATATCTACATGACTATCTAACAGACTATGGTAACCTTGTGCTGCTATCAGATGGTGAAGCACACTCTCTGGTTATTATGGAAGCATTTGCTGCAGGTTTAGGAGTGGTTGTAAGTGAGTTTGCTACTGCTAACCTAGATACAGATAAGGAATTTATTACTGTGATTCCAGAGTCAAAGATTGACGATCCTCAATATGTAGAGTATGCTATTGTCAAGAACAGAGAGTATTCTGTTTCTCATAGAGATGAGATCTTGAAGTATGCCAAGCAATTTGATTGGGAGAATGTCATCAAGACTTATTACTTACCTACCGTGAAGAAAATTATCGGATGACTAGTTTCGTATTAGATAAAAATAAAGCAACCCACAAACTCAAGGGTATTCCACATATCTATTGGATCAATCTTGATGATAAGACTGATCGTAGAGAATACATGGAGCGACAGTTTGAGTATTGGGAGATAGAAAATCATACTAGAATCTCTGCATATGATGGCAGGGAGGATGATCTTAGTGATATTCTCACAGGAAGATATCCACATAACATGTCATCAGGTGAGATTGGATGTGTGACATCTCATTTGCATGCTATGAAGCATTGGTTAGAGACCAGTGACGAAGAGTATGCTATAATGATGGAAGATGACTGTGACCTTTCTGTTACTAGTCATTGGCCTTTCACATGGAAAGATGTGATCGCAAATGCTCCTCATGGATGGGACTGTATTCAGTTAGCAATTATCAATCCTGCTATCGCTAGTATTCAATTACACAGGAGATTTGTTAATGATTTTTCTACAGCATGTTATCTAATCAATAGAAGGTATGCTAAGAAGTTACTGGATTTCCATACTAAAGGAGACAAATATAAACTTGATCAGAAGGTTTTACCTCGTGCTGTTGCAGATGACCTGATCTATAACACAGGACTTACTTATTCTGTGCCTATCTTCTTATACAAATTAGATCTGGGATCAGACATTCATGATATTCATATCGATGTCTATCATCGCAACTGTCACGATGGGTTATGGCAGTTCTGGAGAAATGAGGTCAATCAGGTAGAAAATCCTGTACAGATTGTACAACTCAATCCTTACTTTGGTACATTGCCACCAGGTTTTGAGGGTAAATGATAAGTTTCTATTATCACAGCTTGACAACATTCCAATCGACTGTTATACTAAATAACTCAACTGGCGATGCCAGTTAAGAAATTCCATAGACGAATTCCGCAAATTTGAGCTAGTCTAGTCGTTCTGATCAAACGAGGATACAATCTCTACACAGACTTGTCGAGTCTGTTCTCATCTGCGGGTATCCATTCCGCAAGTAAATATCTAAAAAAACAATGTTTAAATCTACAATCGCAGCCGTTGCCGCTGCTCCTTTCGTACTGTCTACTGCTGCTATTGCAGGTCCATATGTTAATGTAGAAGCTAATGCTTCATATCCTGATGGGGACTACTCTGGTGCAACTACAGATATCCATGTTGGTTACGAAGGACAGACCGAAGGTGGTCTAGCATATTATGTACAAGGTGGTCCTGCTCTTGTTCACAGCGAGGCAGCAGATGATACCGATACAGAACTTTCTGGTAAGGTTGGTGCATCTTATGGTGTAACTCCTGCTACAGATGTATACGGAGAAATCTCTGGTATCTCTAATGGCGAAGACACAGATGGTGATAACATCATCAACTGGGGTGCTAAAATCGGTGCTAAGTTTAACTTCTAAGTCCTGCTAAATAAGATTGAGACATCGTTCGTGCGGTCTCTACAATCGGAACTACCTAAGACCTCTGCATTGCAGGGGTCTTTTTTTCTGCTATACTATCAAAATGAAATACTTATCTCACCCAGTCACAATCTTAAACCTCATGATCTGTGGTTCTTTAGGTCTAATACAGGTCGTACACACTAGGGCACACTACATGATGGAGATTGATGTGCATGCGTATTGTAAGAACAATGCTGAGTGGGTAGAGAATCAGGAAGAATATTAATATAAATAAACGATTTGTTACATAAGTGTTACTAATCATGGTCATAAGCAACGCTTTTTGAGGTTCTGCTATCCGAACATCTTGAAAATTTGACAAAAACTTTACATTACTATATAATATGTAACAGTTCTTCACAAACAGACAATGACCACAGTAACTGAATCAGGCAACCGCCAAAACATCTTCGCTACAGAACCCCGTCCTTATGTTGACGAATCCTATGAAGGATATGGTGTTAACGCTGAGAAAACCAATGGTCGTTGGGCGATGATTGGTATGGTATCACTCTTGGTTGCATACGCAACTACAGGACAAATCATTCCAGGTATTTTCTAATGAATTACTGGAAGAACGCTGAGCAAATGAACGGTCGTCTAGCGATGATGGGTTTATTCGCTGCCGTAGTCAACTACGGATTTACTGGATGGATTATTCCAGGCATCTATTAATTTTCCCCCTCTATTTTTAGGACAAAAACAATGAACGAATCAGCAGAAAGATTTAACGGTTGGGCAGCAATGCTCGGTTTCGTAGCAGCAGTCGGTGCATACGCAACAACAGGACAAATCATTCCAGGTATCTTCTAATGAGCAACAAAGATATCTTTAACAAAGCAATCGGTAGACCAGCAATGATGGGATTTATTTTCCTAACTGGATCTTATATGTTCACAGGTCAACTTATTCCAGGTTTCGTATAATGGACATTCAAAAATTTCAACCAGAAAAAGAAAAGGTTGTTGCAGAGCGTGTTAATGGTCAGGCAGCAATCTTAGGATGTATCGCACTCATTGGTGCATACGCAACTACAGGTCAAATTATTCCAGGCATCTTCTAATGAAAACATTCGTCCCATTCATCACATTTATCATCATGACAGGCGTTACAGCGTCAGTTGGATTACCTGTATATGCAGCAGGTTTAGGTTAATGCTAGATGCAGATTACCAGACATGGATGAATACAATTCTGTTTCCGTTTATGCCTGTCATATGCGTATTCATTTTAAGTTTCATCATGCTAGGTGATTTACCATGGGATGATGACGATGATGACGATGATCGTGATGGCGGTATAGGTATCAGATCATCCGAACCTCAAATGCAATTAGCAACAGTACCAAATGCAGCGTAAATTAGACCTATTAATTTTCTCCACACCGAATGAAGTTCATGGACTCCTAGAGTTCGCGTTCTTCGTCGGTGTTGGTACTATGTTGGGTAGCTTAGGGGTAATATGATTGAGTCTGTCAATTGGATAGAGACATTTACTATGGTCTTCATAATTTTAGGGGGAGTATTGTCTCTATCCTCAATCATAGTTGCAATCATGAGCAATTATATGGTATAGTGTCTAAGACACTTAGTTTATACCATGTCAAATGGACAAATGCTCAAGGTTGACATTCAATCTAGAATAATTAAATTAAAAAACGAATTGTACGGAGGAAATTACTCCCACAAAAATGGAGACTGGCATGATGGAGCACATTCAATGTTGAATAACATGCTAGAAATCCTCAAAGAATACAGATACTAACAATGCCTCACCGTTTAAAACAAATACAACCAGAGCACTGCTACACAAAACAAGAAGTAGATGATCTCATTGCTGCAGCAGTAGATGAAGCACGAGCAATAGATGAAGCGTCTATGGCAAAGCACAATCGTGAAGCAACTATCATTAGCATGATCTTAGGATTCACATGCTTGGCATTATTCTTGGATGGTACGCTGAGACTACTTGGTATCATTCCACCTTTTATGGACATCGATATTAACATCATTAATCAGATCGCTGAGAAGGCAGCAAAACTCCTTGACAAAAGCGGCAATCTGTCTTAATATAAATACATGAACGGATGAGGGATTCCTCACATCTGTCATACTTCGTCGCCTCACCAAGACTAAACAGCGACATTAAATAATAGTCTTTCATACCTTTGTCTAAGGGTGACAAAGGAATATCATAATCAGTGTTTCCCTGCACTAATACTTACCCTAATTTCAATGACTACTCTTTCAAGATCAAGACAAGGCGGTCTTCTTCAAGGCTGGCCAGAATTCTGCGAGTGGGTCACATCAACAAACAACAGACTTTATGTTGGTTGGTTCGGTGTACTCAT
>CESQ01062289.1_pt1 | contig 18953 bp, 16 predicted proteins | sample 361401 | NCBI WGS metagenome assembly CESQ01 (sample SAMEA2622119, study PRJEB7988) | marine metagenome | isolation source: saline water (ENVO:00002010), including | reverse complement strand
CTGGTGACACTCAAGGCTGGTTGATGATGGAGAAATAATATGAGTACATACGAAGCAAACAGATATAATTTTAGTGGTGCAAGTATAACTGCATTGAATGGAAGTAACATAGCAAGTGGTACTGTGGCTGATGCTAGAATACCTAACTTGGCTACATCTAAAATTACAAGTGGAACTTTCGCTGATGCTCGACTATCAAGTTCGTCAGTAACCCAACACGTTGACCTATCTAACTTATCAGCATCAAACCTAACGAGTGGAACAGTACCAGATGCACGATACGGAACACCAACATTTAATGGCAGTAACTTAACAAATACGTCCGTAGCATCAACAGTTGGCTCTTGGTCGCCAAGTATTAATTATCATAGTTGGAGTTTTCATCAAGCTAGATATGTTAAAGTTGGAAGAATATGCCATGTTACTTGTTACTTTCAATGGACAGCTAGTGGTGGTGGTGGTGGTGATGAAGCTGTTTATATGAGTGGGTTGCCTTTTACTTCTTGGAATAGTGGTAGTCCTATTGGGCAAGGTTCTTATTATGGGTCTTATGATGAAGGTCAATGTTTGGTTATGGCAAATTCAACTGTTATGGATTTCTTGTCGAATGGTAATGGACAAAGGGTTCTTAATGAACACAACTCAACTGGGGGTTTATGGAACAGATCTAAAAGTTTATACCCTAGTTATCTAGGAACTGAATATAGATATTTTTATGCTGAATGTACTTATATAACTGCATCATAGGAGAGAAAAAATGGCTACAAAATATGAAATAAATAAACACGAATTTTCAGTAGATGTTATGAGGGTATCTGATGGTCATTCTTGTGGCTTTATGGCAAAGAATGTTTGGGAAGATATGGGTTCAACATATCAAGGAGATATTCTTTACACTACCCAGCACCAAAATGATGGACTTATACCAGATGGCAAAAAGGTTGGTGATGTTTTTATTGCTGGAGATACTTTGCCAGAGGGTAAAAAAGTTGGTGATGTCAAGGTTGAAGCTAAAGGCTGGCAAGAAGAAGAATATGATTGGGATGCAGAATTAACTAGGGTCTTTGGTGAAGTTGATGCTGATGTAAAGAGTGCTATTACCTCTTACTTTACTGATGATTTAAAAGCTAAATATGTAACTGCGGAAAAAGCAAAATGACCAAAGCAAGAGACTTAGCAAACATAATTTCTGGTGGCTTAACTGCTGATGATATACCAGCTTTGCCAGCCTCTAAGATTACGTCTGGCAGTTTAAGTGCAGATAGAATACCAGATTTGCCAACCTCTAAGATTACTTCTGGAACTTTAGCTGATGCAAGAATACCAGACTTAGCCACATCTAAAATAACTTCGGGTACTTTTGCGGATGCTAGATTAGCTTCTTCAAATGTAACTCAGCATGTAGATTTAACTTCACTGTCAGCATCAAACTTAACATCTGGTACAGTCCCGTCTGCAAGATTATCCCTTTCCGCTAGTGATGTTCCTAATTTAGACACCGCAAAAGTGACAACTGGTACGTTTTCTGATGCAAGGCTATCAAGTAGCTCTGTAACTCAACACGTTGATTTGACTGCATTGTCAGCTTCAAACCTAACGTCTGGCACTGTTCCCTCTGCTCGATTATCTTTGTCAGCTAGTGATGTTCCAGCTTTAGCAACATCAAAGATTACATCTGGTACGTTTGATGATGCTCGTTTTGCCGCCTCAAACATAACTCAGCACGTTGACTTATCAAATCTTAGTGCTTCTAATCTTACCTCTGGAACAATGCCAGATGCACGATTTCCAGCAACACTTCCAGCAGTTAGTGGAGCAAATTTAACTAATACGTCTGTGGCATCAACAGTTGGGAATTGGACACCATCATTTGGAGTGGGGAACACGCATAGTGTTACTGCTAAATATGTAAAAGTTGGAAAGATTTGTCATTGTAGATGTAGCTTTTATACAAGTGGTACAGAAAGTTCTCGTTCTGATACCCAATTATTATTAAGTGGACTTCCTTTTACTGCCGCCTCTAGCGACACTTATGCTGGTGGTGGTAGGGCGGCTGGGTTTAGTCAAGCAAATGGTGACGTTTTCGTTTTATCTGGGACTAATACGTTAGTAATAATAGGCAGTGTTAAACCTCCTAGTGGAGTTCTTTATACTGGTGCAAGAACAAGAAGGCATAGTTTCCGTGATGATAATGAATTGTATTTTCGATTTCACTTTACTTATGCAACTGCTTAATAGGACAGACAGATGACCAGAGGAAGACCCCCATTAGAACCAAGAATTACAAAGCTGGAAACAGAGACAGCCATACAATTCAAAGACCTATTCAACCGCGTCAAGCGCATCGAGTCTATACTCATCGGTTCGGCTGGCGCAAGCATACTACTATTAATCAGCATACTATGGAGAATGTAAAATGAGTGAGACAGGAAACGCAGTAAAGTATAACCCCAAAGGCAGTGCCGTCCTTCGAACCAAGAATAACAAAGGACACGGAGCAGTCATGTCAAAAAAAGCCACTGCAAAAAAAGGCAAAAAAGCTAAGAGATAATGAACTCCAAAGCCAAGCTCAAGGCTATTGACGACCTTATGAAATCAAAAGGTTGGCAAATCCTTAATCAAATTATGAAAGACGAGATCGTTTCGTCTGCCATGTCTATTGCAGACAATGCGTCTATGGACATACAGGAAATCAATTTCAGACGTGGCTCTATATGGGCGGCGAAGCAAATGTTAGATATGCCTGTACGTCTGCGACAGAAATTAGAAGCAGAAATTGCATTAGATACGGACGACAGACAGCCAACCGACCATTAAAATCTTCGATATTGTTAACAAAAGAACCCGCTTCGGCTGGTAAGGAGAAATTAAATGGCAAAACCACAAGACCCCCAACAACAAGCCGCTATGATAGATGGAATAGCCGCAAAAGCAATGGGCGTTCCCCCGCAACAGGCGCAACAACCTGCCCCTCAAGCACCAACACCAGAACCAAAGGACAGCAAAGAAGATAAAGCACAGACGAAAGGCTCTCCTGACACTGAAGGCGATAAAATTTCCGCAGAAGCTATCATATATGAGGTGGACTTCGGCGAAGGCAACAATCGCAAGCTAACACCTCAACAAATCAAGTCTACTTTTGAAAGATATGGCGCACTAAACCACGAACATGCAAAGATTAAACCTATCATGGACGTTATTCGTAACTATATGAAGGCAAATCCAGGCACATCTTCCAAAGAAGTAGCAGAAACCCTAGCAAATCTGGCTAAAGGTGGAGAACGAAACCCGACTATGGGCAATACAGACGGGAAGAAGTCACAATCACCAGACGATATGCAGGCATCACTCAAGAAATGGGAAGAAGACAACGCCGCTTCACTACCCCCTGGCTATGCAGAGATGATGATGAATAATGGCAACGGAATGTCTAACATTCAAAGCCAGCTTCAACAAACACAACAAATGCTCCAGCAAGTCCTAGCTAATTCAGCAGGCGTAGCAGACGCCGCAAGAGCAGGCGTACAAGGAGCGCAAAATCAACAGATACAAGCAGTCCAACAACAGATAGCAAACAACATTGACCGCGTACAACAAGCAATCGGTCTGCCAGACAGCGCGGCAAATGACTTTATGGTCTTTGCTGGCGAACGAGGCTACACCCTAGAGGATTTTGTAGACCCACAACTTACAATCAAAGTTATGCAAGACTTTAAAAACAATATGAACAGCCCTGAGATGGATAGAATGAAGGCAATGGCGGAAAGACGCCAAGCCTACACAGGATCTCTTGGCTCTACCCCATCAGCGACACCCTCACCCGAAGGAGCAAACCCTCAAGGTGAGAGTACGTTCGATAAACTATCCGCAAGTGTAATGTCAAAGCGCGGATTAACCTAGTTTTCATGTCCCTTCCTTCCAACTAGCCCCTGCAAAGGGGCTTTTTTTTTGATAGGGACGAAAACTATAAATCTCTCCCCTATACTAAACCCAGTCAATAATTGCGCTACGGCTCATAGGCTATAGAGTAAGCGAAGGTTTTTCCCGCAAGCTCGTCAAATCGCAACTTTAATTAATGGAGGCCAATAATGGCGGCTATACAAGGGATGCGCGGAACAGGCGAGTTTGGTACTGATTTCCGTCCCAAAAACTACAGGGAGTTATTTACACTCCTTGAACCAAACGGCAACGCACCACTTAACGCGATGCTTTCTATGGGTTCCTCTGAACCAACTGACGACGCCGAATTTAAGTGTTTCAGAGATGAACTCCCCGACAGAAAGCTAAAAGTGAATGGTGCGGTAGCATCAACTTCAACAACAAGCATCACTGTGGATGCGTCAGACGATAACAAATTTGCTATCGCTGGCTCTATCCTCATCAATGCGACAACTGGCGAAGTTATGCACGTTACTGCTGATACAACAGCTACAACAGTAACAGCCACACGAAACATTGGAGGTACGTCTCACCAGATTGCCGATAACGTAGAACTGTTTCTTGCAGGGTTTGCGGCGGCTGAAGGCGCGACATCACCCACTCCAATCTCATTTGATGCAACTGTAGCCAGCAACTACACTCAGATCTTTAGGACTGCGTTTCAAGTAACTAACACTATGAACAGCACCTACCTAAGAACTGGTGATAAGTTGGACGAAGCTATGACTAAAGCCTTAAAGATGCACATGTCTGATATCGAAAGAGCTATGTTCTTTGGATACAAGCATGAGGCAAACGGCTCAACGTCTGCTCCAACTCGCTACACTGGTGGTATCATCAATCAACTTACAAACGTGGTAGACATCACTACAGACTATGCGTCTTATGGTGGTACTGGCGCAGGGAAAATGACTGAAGAAGGTTTTGATAGCTTGCTTATCTCTACTGTCTTCAAGTACGGCTCCAAGCAAAAGATCGCATTTGTAGGAACTAATGTCGCTAACCAGCTACAGCAGATGGGTAAGGACAGATGGAAGCCAACAGCAGTCGAAGGCGCATACGGAGTGAACCTAACAAGGTACACCACATTCGCAGGCGATCTGATGGTTCATCTACATCCTCAGTTCCGTCAAATTCCAAACATGGCTAACGCTATGGTTATCATCGACTTCCCTTATATGGTTTACAGATACTTGGAAGGTAGAGATACACAGCTATTGGAAAACAGACAGGCAACTGATGCTGATAGCACAAAGCACGAGTATCTAACCGAGTGTGGATTAGAACTCTTGCAAGACAAGACTCATGCCTACGTTAAGAACTGGGTAACCAGAACTAACTAGGGACGACCTTGATCGTGATTTTTGAGATAGTAAAGGGGCAATTATGCCCCTTTACTTTTTGGAGATAAAAATGGCAGAAAAAAAGATTACCAAGAAAAGAGCAAGAACCGAAACAGGACACTACAAAGCTGATGATCCTAGTACACCAGACGTAAATGAAGCATACGTCAGCGAAGAGCCTGCAAAGAAAACAGGCTGGTCTGGCGAGGAACACATCTGGTACGAAAGCAAGAACAAAGAGCCTTCAATGTTTGAAGTAGCAGGGATTTCACCAATACGTAATTTTGCAAACGGAACTCTTGAATACAAAGTACACAAAGACGACATCACTCGCTTCGAGCAGAACCACTTTGTAATGAACGCAAGGATCGTTAAGAAGAGGGTTTAACAATGGCAACACCTAATAGTGATAGCAACCCCCATATAAGAGAAAAGAACTCTACTCTCCAAGCCTTGGCTATGCAGGCTCTCAGACGATACGGAGACTTCCACCCTGGCACAATAGATGGCGACGTTATGCTGATGTTCGTTGATTTCGCTAACATGATAATAGACGAGATAAGGGCGCATCCATACGCCCCAACAACAAGCACCACAACGAATGGCACAACAACAACAGCCGTAACAGGTATTGATTACTACGTATCACAGACAGATGTTAGAGAAATTAAAGATGTTATAATTGTTCAAGGACTTCTCTATCACTACGCCGTTCAGCAAGGCAGTGACAAGATACAATTCTACATGCCGACCTACTACAACACGCTCAACAGAGAACTGTGGGAAGGAAAGAACGGCAACACCAAAATTCAGCTAAAAGTAGTGGATGATGGAACGAACAAAAGAAATATTGATGGCGGTAAAACAAGCGCATTTAATGGATCGGTTAGTTATTAATGCCCAGCACGACCAAATCTGTAAGTGGCGTTAAAGCCACCACTTTTGCTTATGAGAACTTTCAAGGTCTTGATACGTCACGCGACATTACAAGCCTTGATACTGGCAAGAACCAACATCTTTCAAAGAGCCTAAACGCTACAGTAGATTGGCGAGGTCAAATCGTCCGTGATGCTTCTTGTAAGTTTCGTAAGGGAGAATTTAAAGTAAACCACGTTCGTCACTTTGGTAAAGATGAGCTTTGCTATGTTGAAGAAACAGGTTCAGGACTTAACTTTCGATCAGAAAGAGATCACGTTTTAGAGGGCGTACACCCATCGGTGGCAATAGTAACAAGCACTGTATTCAATCAGTCCGTACAATTCGCCGCCCGATCACGCCCTATGTATAGATATGACGGCATCAATTTTACTAGAAATTTATCCCCCTCAATTAATAGTATGATGCCGTCATACATTACGTCTGTGCAAAGACGTCTTGCGGTAGCAGGTATCCCTGGAAAAGAAACGCAAGTCCACCTTAGTCGCGTCGACCAAGACGAAATATTCCCAGACGACGAAGACGCTACAAGCACAAACGTATTACGTGCAGGCTTTGTAGACGTAGCCAATCTATTAGGAACAGCCGACCAGATCACAGGTCTGGGTACATTCGAACAAAATCGTCTGGTCGTCTTCACGTCTGACCGAGCTATCATCTACAGGATAGACCCAGACATAGACAGATGGACAGTAGACGACAACGCCAACATAAACATTGGTTGCATATCGCACAACACTATCGTTAACGCAGGAACAGACCTAATATTCTGCTCCCGTTCTGGTATACACAGTATTAAACGATCAGAAGAAAACGGCATCCTCGTTTTTTCATACAGTTTATCTGACAAAATAGACCTTCTTTTCAGAGAACTATTCAAGTCAGTGGAGAACCCAGAAACAATAAACGCAGTCTTCGATCAGGACACAGCGCAATACCACGTCTTCTTTCCACAGCCTGGAGGGGAGTTATGCAAACGTCTCACTCTGGCTATGAACCCAGAAGGAGGAGAACCCCAGCCAAAATTTAGCACAGGAAACTTTCTCAATGCACGATGCGGAGCGTTCTTAGGAGGAACTCTCATACTAGGAACAACGGGAGGTATATACGAAGTTTTAAAGATTGAAGAAGAAACAGATACCTCTTTTACACCAGAACTAGAAATTATCACACCCCTACTTTGGCACGGAAGTTTAGAGGATATTAAGGAAACCAGAAGCGTAATAATTCAAGCGGCTGGCAAGGGAACAATCGAGATGGATGCGACAGACGAAGACGGCAGAATACTCGGCAGTTTACTTTTTGAAGTTAATGATACATCGGACGACAACTATATGGAGGATGTGCCATTATCGAAACAATATGAACGCAGTTGGTCTCATCGTTATAGAGCGGCGCAATACCGCTTAAAATCATCTGGAGGCGGAGGCTTACTAAGAATAATCGGCTTTGCCGTAACTATTAGGAGTTAAAATGGCGAGAATAAGACAACAGTTCCCACAAAACTACGGGTCAAGTGGCAACATAAACACGGAGTTTGAGAACGTAATTCGCTACCTTAACTCTGCCGAATTGGGTAGTAACACAGTCGGTGAACTCCTAGCAAAACTATTTGATAGCACAGGCGCATTCATTGGCCCTATCGAACTACAAAAAAGTACAAGCGGTGATGTTCAATATCGCGTTGGAACATACACAAACTCAGCAGACGGATGGATTACTTTAGTCGCGGCGGCTGACCTTAGAGGAGAAGCAGGCACAAACGTCGGTGAGATCGGCGCACCTATTATTCACACAAGAGCAGACGCAATAGCGACATCAGGACAGACAGTATTTGATTACGCTCACGAAAGCACAGACGAACTACTTGTCTATGTTAACGGCGTACTAAAACGTAGCGGAGCTTCATTCGATTACCAAACAAGCCCAACCGCAGGAAGTGGAAGCGCAGGAGCAGTTACATTTAACTCAGCAGTCACTACTGGTCATACAGTTACTATATACAAGATAAGAGCAACAGCCATTACGGGCTTCACACGAACTGACACAGTAACCACAGCTAGTCAAACTGTGTTTGCTTTTGTTCACGACAGCGACACTAAACTCCAAGTTTACAAGAATGGTATTCTTATGCGAGACGGAGGCTCATACGACTACACAACAAGCCCGTCAAGTAACACAGTGACATTTAATTCAGCCGTAGCATCAGGCAACACAGTATCAATTATTACTGTTGAGAATACATCTGCTCAAGCCGTAACAGGATTAATGTTTGAAAGCGACTTTATCGACACATCATCAGGACTTATTCAACTAGCCAAGGTATCTATTGCAGACGGCGCAATACCTCAAGCAAAGATTACAAATCTGGTAACTCACCTTGGTCTGAAAGCGAAATTGACTGTAGCATCCTCAACACCCTCCAGCCCTGCAACTGGAGATTTGTGGCATGATACTTCTCAAACACCTAACCAGCTAAAGTTTTATGATGGTACGCAGTTTTTAAGAACATCACCCGAAAGCTCGCTACCAACTTTTACCTCTTCTAATGCTGGTCAGTTTGTTAGAGTGAATGGCACTGGTACTGCTCTGGAGTATGGTACAGTCGATCTAAGTTCAGTTATAGCTGTCACGCAAAAGGGTGCGGCGAACGGCGTAGCATCCCTAGACAGTACGGGACGTATGCCTTCAGCACAGCTACCGACATTCTTATCATCAGACAGTTTTCATCAACTTGTAGCATCCGTTTCCAACGCTACGCTAGACATGAAACGTATCTACAAACAGAAGATACAGATAGACGGCATATCCGTACTAACATCGTCTGGCTCTTGCACTGTTCAAATACAAGTAAATGGAACGGGTCAAGGCAGTACATACACCGCTAACTCAACGGGGTTAGACACAGCATTAAGCACACCGATCCAAGTAGACGCAACATCAGCAAATAAACGAGTTGGTTTTATTGTAACTAACAATAGTTCAGGAGCTAACCTTGAAGTTACGTTGGCGATCAGTGTTTTATCGAGTTAATGATTGAGGTAATAACGAATGACAAAGAAAGAGTTGCAAAGTGGGCCGCTCCCAAGATTGACAGGAACATTAGGTGGGATAAATTTCAAGCGTTTGGCTTTGTCTCCAACGGCGATCTTATCGGTGCAGTCATTTTTACGGAGTGGACGGGCGCAGACATCCATGTCAGTGCCGTCTCTACAAACCCGAAATGGTTATCTCGCAAGCATCTTAAAATACTACACGATTACGCCTTTAATCAATGCGGTTGTATCCGCATTTCAGCGTTGGTCAGGGACGGAAACAAGAAATCAAAAAAGTTCTGCGAAGCCACGGGTTTCAAAGAAGAAGGTAGGCTCAGAAAATATTTCAAAGAAGAAGACGGGATTATCTACGGGCAAATCAAAGAAGAATGCAAATGGTTAGAGAGGTAAATTATGGGTAAAGGGGGATCAGACGCACCACCAGATTATTCTGCCGAGAAAGGTGAGATAAGACAGGCCACAGAGGATAAGTACCAGACGCAAGCGGATGCTTATAATAAATCTATTGGCGAATACAACACACAGTTAGGTACATTTACCAATCAATTAGGAAACTTATCAAGCAATATAGGTGGATTAACCTACGCTGATCTTTACGACGACCCAACAACAGCCGAAAACGAAAATCCTTATAGCGGATACCAAACACAACTACAAAACCTACAGACAGGTCTTGGTGGTTTAACTATGGACGCTCAAAAACCAACCTTTAAATCATCAATGAATACAGAGTATGGAACTGTCGGCATTAATAACATTCCTGATCTCTTGAAAGCGAATACCAATCAGTACAACACTGCCAATATGGACTTGAACAATTTGATGAACACTCTCAACAATCTCAACAGACAGAGAGAAGACGAAGTAAGACGGGTGGAAGACTACAGAAGCAGAGGACTTACAGACCTCGCTGGCTACAGCACTCAACTTGGGCAGATGGGAATAGGCGATCTCTCACAAATGAACCAGATGGAAAGAGATTTATCAGGTTTAAAGGCAGGAGCAGACAACTTCAACTCTCCGCTTTTGAGCCAAATGTATCCAGATGGTTTATCTCAATTCAATACGCAATACTCAAACCTCACATCTGGCCTACAAGAGCTTAGAAACCAACGTCAAGCAGAACAAGATCGAATTTCTCAGTTTGAGTCTGGCATTCTCACAGACGTTGATGCCTATAGAGATAGGTTTGATGACATAACAATCGCCGACGAGAACGCAATAGACACCCTTCTCAAAGATATTCAAACCCGACAAAGAGGCGTAGGACGTTTCTCTTCCGACCTTGGGTTCGATCTTTCGCAAGAAGGCGGTGAACTTAGCGACATATATACAGACGTCTCAGGTCTTCAAAACGAAAGACAAAGAGAGCTTGATCGTATTTCGTCAGCAGAAAGAAATTATCTGGGAGACGCAAGAGAACTTGAACGATCAGCAGAAGGTGGCAACATATACAGCGCGGCAGGTATCGACAGACTTGAAGACAGACTGCGAGACCTACAGGGCGACGTCTCTGGATTTTCATCTGCCCTGCCCTACGACTTTTCGCGGGCTACAGGATCAACAACAGACGCTGAAACAGCCATAGCCTCATTAAACGAAAGAAGAAAGTCTGAGCTTGACAACATTCTTAACCAGATAACAGGTGCATCTGGCTCTAATCTTACAGATTTAAAGGCATACGACCAGACAGGGATGGAAGGTTTGCAAAGCGCATTGCGTGATGCTGGCTATAACTTAGGACAATTCTCAGGAGGGCGAGTAAATGAAATGCAAACTCAACTTTCTAACGCTAATTCGGCGATTGATACACGACTTCAGGAGCTTTCCACTGCCCGTGGTCAATTAGAAACAAGAGCGCAGGAACTTCTTGAGCAAATAAACAACGCTAACTTCTACGCATCAAACGATCTGACGGGTTCACAAACACAATTCGATGCTCTCAACGCAGAGGTAGAACTATACAACGCTCAACAAGCTCTCGATGAAATACAACAAGTCGAGAACAGACTAAACTCCGAGCGAAACAGACTGGTAACAGATGAAGCAAACGTAGCCGAAAGACTACGACGTGAGTCATCAGACGTCGCATCAGCTATAGGGCGATCTGGCGTTATGCAATTTAATGACCTAGCTAGAAACCAAATTGATCCAATGTCTATAGAGCAATACTTAAACCTACTAAGAACCCAAGAGGAGGAAGAAAATCTATCTACAGGCTTGCCATCAGCGTTTACGCAAAATGTTATAAGGGCTTAGACTATGTTTTCAACAGTGTTAGGTTTAGCATCAAATGTTTTCGGAGCAGTCTCCGCTAACAATCAAGCCAACAAAGACAGAGCATTAAGAGAAAAAATGTTCAACAAGCAGATGGACATGCAAAATCTGCAACTAGGCATGATGGCAGATGCTCAAAGAGATCAAAGAGAAGAGAACGCTTACCAAAGAGAAATGGAGCAGTTGAACAGGCTCTTGATGCAACAAGAACGCCAATATCAACTGAACATTGTTGACGAAAACAAGCAATACGCTATGGAGCAAAGGCGTCAAGACATTGAAAGACAGTTGGCTGAAGACAAAGAAGCGGCAAAGATCCAACAGTTCAACTTACAAAACCTATTACAACGGCAAGACATATCAGCGCAAGAACGTGAGTTTGCTATACAGCAACTTAACGAAGTAAAAGCAATAGCTTCAGGTGAACGAGACGAAGACAAGCGACGCTTCTACGAAGAGCGAGCAATGGCTCAGATGGAACGTGAGTTCCTCATGGGTCAGTTTATGGATGCAAGGGATCAATCCTTCGCTGAACGTGATGACCAAATGCGTAACCGAGATATGATAATGAACCAGATCTTTGGTATGCAAAGCGCACTCAGAGATACATCAAGAAACCTTGGATATATGCCAACTGTAGATAGTATTTCTCAGGCAGACATAGACGCTGAGATCGACAAGAGAACAACGCAATACATGGGCGACGTAGACAGAGCGGCGGATCGTGTAGCCTCTGTAAACGAAGCTGATCTCATTCGGGCAGGCCTTGACGAAAGCACCCCTGGCACTGCGAGACGAGGAGACATTGCGGCACGTTTAGCAAATGAATATCAGCAGGCAAGGGTTAAAGCCCAAGACGACGCAATCCGTTACATCACTGGCGAGAGCGATGTCCTGACTGGCAACATCGAAGACATAATGAACCAAAGAGGAAGAATACTTGGCGAGACAGGTAACGTCTACGGCGCAGGTATTGACCAGCTAATGCAGACACCTCAAGCATCATCAGCCGTAAACGCTTACGAACTCGCACGTCTCGTACCATCTGGCATCTACAGTAGAAACCTACTAAGCGCATCTGACTTCGACGCACCTATACCAATAGGAACTGCCGCCGTCCAAGGTTCGCTAACACCTGGAATGGCTGACTACTCAAGACCAACATCCCTTTCTTCTAACCAAGGTTTCAATGTCAAGTCAGGTAGAATGGATCCTTACGGCGTGACCTTACAAGACCCATCCACCTATATGTCCAACGCAATAGGCATCGGTAACAATCTCTACAACGCGGCATCAAGTTCTTACGATAAGTCATACGACAATGCGTATAAAGCTGGTCAGGGATTTGGTAAGAGGTTTGACGAACTGTTAAAAGACTCAAGCGCAACTGAAGGCAGTTGGATGAACAGTATGGATAAATGGGCAAATGACAAGTTTAATAGTTGGTGGAACACATGATAAATTGGGCAGGATTTGCTTCAGGACAAAATACTAATCACGACAAGATGAAGCGTGAACGCCGTGAGTTGGCGAAAGCGTTTAACGAGTTTACCCGTCTCAACCCAATGGCTACAGCAGGAGAGTTCCAAGGCTTTATAGACACTGCGGCAGGAGGTAGTAACTATCTTCGTGGCGGTATGCCTGCTGGCGATACTCTTAAAGCCGTAGTAAAAAGTGCAGATGACAGACGAGCTATCGCTGAAAAAGAAAGAGCGCAAAAAGATTTAAGTTATGCGATGAAATTTATGACTGAAGCTGGAGACATGGCTTTAGGCATAATGCTGAATACTAAAGGCACTGGTGAAAACGGAACATATTCTCCGTCTGACCTAGTGAATATGGGCAAAAAATTTCAAGAGCGTTTTACAGGGGTAGACTTTTCTTCTATGAATATTAACCCAGTAGAAATATTTAATCCCAGAAAAAAGACAGAATATATACAAGACAAATTAATCGAACTAACCCCACGTATCACAGAGATGATACAGAGCGCAGGGGGCAAGATTGATATGAGCTTAATTGAAAAAACATTTTCTTCCCTGCCAACAGAACTTTGGAAACCTATCCAAGAAAGAGCATTGTCGTTGGACGTCGAACGTAAGAAGACTTACGCTCGAACTGAGAACTCAGCTATTCTTCGTGAAGTAGAAAAAGCTATTACAAGAAACGACCAAGACATTTATGGAACAATAACAGGAATGTTTGACGCATCGGCATTGCCAAATAAAGGCGACCCTCAATGGGAAAATTGGCAAGAAATAGCTAATGAAAACCTCAATAACAAACGTGATAAGTTTGCTAGAGATCGCTACGGAGAAATGCTCAACCTTGCATTAGGTCTAGCAGATAGAGGGTTAGATAATATTTACAGCGAAGTATCACGAGTATACGGCGCAGAAAACCTACCGCCTTCAACTGATCCGTTATGGGCAGACATTCAGAAGAAATCAACACAACAGTACGAAGATAAACAATATGATCGTATGACCAAGATCAAAGGCGATATAATGAATTATATTCTGCAACTGAAGAAAGATGGTGTAACGGATATACACGCCGCCGTCGTTGAAAGGTTTGGAGCAGAAAATGTTATGAGTAAAGACAGTGCCATGTTCAAAGCCGTACAGCTAGAAGCAGACAAAGTTATTGCAGATCAAAGCATTGAGCGATCAAGAGAAGCGCAAAATATTCTTAACGAACAGAGAGATACAATTCTGGCTAACGAGTCATTTGCATCAGCACTCTTCCTTGATGATAAAGAAACCCAGCTACCTAAACTTAAACAGTTTGTTGAGAACTCTCTCGATCAAGCAACTATTGCTAGAGTGTTTGGCCCAGACGGAATACCAGACGACTACTATATGAACTTAATAAATCTTATTAACGAAGGGCTAATTGTAAGGCAAAGAAAAGATATCACTGAAGCAAACAGGACTACATCAGAAGCGGCTGGAACTAAAGCAGACGCCTTTGTAAAAGCCAATGTTGAAAAAGTTATAGAGTGGTTTGGCGATCACACAAAAGGCAAGTTCAATGAAAAAATTGTCGGTAAAACAGGAAGTTCAGGACAACAGGCGGCGGCAATGCTTGCAAACAAATATGAAATGACACAGCAAGCCATGTATAGAATGCAACAAATAATGCTCGATCAAAACCTACCGCAAGGAATAGACCAAGTACAATTAATGGATTTGATTGAAAATGATGAGCAGTTTAAAGCGTCTACAAATTCTTTGTCTAAAGCTAAACAGGACGTGTACGAAAACGCCCAACAAACTCTAGGACGTTTTGAACAAATGTCTGTAACTGAATACAGAGACGACGTCTTGCAAAGAATTGATACATCCCTTAACGACGTGCAAGCCGACATCAACACAATCACGTCACGTTTTGCAGACCAGTATGATAACCAAATTGAAGCATTGAACGACCTAATGCTGGCTTTAACAAAGGGGCAAACTGCTATGATGGAAGAATTGCGTCTGCGTGAAAGCAGATCAAAAGACTTCTCTGGCTGGAGAACTGTTGGAACTGAGGCATGGGATGACAGCATGTTCTTTGGTGATGGCAACACAGTCCAAGCCCAACTTGGATCGGCTATCAGTAGTTTAAGAGAAGAAATACAAGGCAAGATCAACCTCGCCAAACAAAAGAAAGCGGCGCAAGCAGAGTTAAATCCAACACCAAACGCAGATAACAATACGCAATTAGATGATACCCAAAGTGCATTTTCACAAACGTGGGGTGACTTCAAAAACGAATTGGACTTATCTCAGAAACTTGAAAACATAGCATCACAGCATGGTCAAACAGCAGGGTTTATCGGTGGATTTTTTAATACTGAATTAGAGCAAGAGAAGGCATTAGCCGTAAGAAGATTTCTTGATACCCCAGGTATTCGAGCAAAACTTATGGAAAGTCCAGAAATTTTTAACGCATTTACATCTAATCCCTACGAATTTATGCTTTCCAATGGAGACGATTTTGTCTTGAACTGGTGGCAAACCAAGGGCAAAGGCTTCATGGAAAGCCTAAATATAAATAGACCCGCACCCTCTCAATAGGACGACCCTACCCCCACCTCTCTAGTAATCTGAACGAAATAGGTAAACTGGAGAACCTAAATGGGCTTTTATACGAAGGGTCAACTCGACCTTAACAAGTACGATAATACTACACAATCTGATTATTCAGCCAACGTCGACCCCAATAAAATACTTAATGACCCAGCGTTTCTTAACGATCTAAGAAGTTACTACAGAGACAAGGGAGAATATTTCTCAGACGACAAACATCTCATAGATATGTTCTACAGCGATAAAACGTGGGATGACCTCAATACAATAGGGGCAATAGGTTCTGCGGTAGAAGCACACACAGGAAATAAAGAAGATCGTGAACGCATGAAGCGTATCGAACAAGTCTGGCGACAGATGCCATTCTTCTGGCAAGAAGGTGGACGAGGAACGAAAGCCTTTGGTGACATAGCCACGTCTATTCTTGCTGACCCAGTCAACTTAATTCCAGGGGTTGCCGCGTACAAAGGTGCATCGGTTGCGGGACGATCTGCTTATCTTGCTGGCAAGTCTTCACCTATGATGAGAGGCGTCTTGTCTGGCACAACTAAAGCGGCAGGAACAGAAGCGGCAATCGGAGCAGGACAGGAAGCTGTGGTAAATACAGCACACCAAGCCCGTGACATACAACTTGGTCTGCAAGACGAATTTAGTTTAGGTCAATTAGGCCTTGCGTCTGGTACGGGCGCAGTCCTTGGTGCAGGTGTGGGTGGCGCAATAGGTGTTCCGACTGCTTTAGCAGGAGCGCGAGAAGGTATAAACACAGCAAAAGCGGGTCAGTTTATGGGTCTGTCACCCGAACAAATAAACGCTTTACCACCCGAACAACTAGCACAACTACAGGCAACCGCCGCACGAGGAGGCCCATTCCCTGATCCTAATGCACAAGCGCAAGCAACGCCAACAGATACACCGATTGTAGAACCAGAACAAACACAAACAGTTTTTAACACAGGAGAGTTCGGCGGCTACGCTCAAGACCTAGACACCCTAGAAAAATTATTCCAAGACGTAACAAAAAAAGCTCGTGACCAACTTGATAGAGAGGGTCTTGATGGCGCAGACAATGAGACGCTAGATGCAAGTACCGAATGGGTAGCGCAACTCGCCTCTATGCGTCAGGCAGTACAAAGAGCGAAACGTGAAGCTAAACAAATAAATGAGCTAGAACAGTCACTTGATTTAGGTGACGAAAAGATAGCGGCTCAAATGCGGGTTCGTTTCGAGGCTTATATGCGAGACGTCAGACGGGTTCTTAACGGAGCAGAAGGTCTTTCTTCTGAACAACTTATAGCTCGAATGGAGGAAGATGGGTTTGGCTTAAAGCGTAAGCCTGAGACAGAAACAACCACAGAGACAGAATTAGCCGAAACACCAGAAGCACCTGTGTCAGAGGAAGTTCCCGTCGAAGAAGCAACAGCAAAACCTAAAGCTGGAGAAGGAAAGACAGAAGAGCCTGTAGTCGAAGAACCTAAAGCAGAAGAGCCGAAGGCAGAAGAACCTGTAGTGGAAGAGCCAAAAGCAGACGAACCTCCAGAGGAGGTTATTGACCAAGAAATTGTTGAGCCAGTTGTAGACGAACCCCCTATTTCAGTAGAAATGAAAGGTCGTGCATTAGCGGCAGGGTTAGACTGGCGAAATTTAAAGCCTAGTGCAAAATCAGCAAGTGGAAGAATAACTAGAGGCTCATTGGCTCAAGCTATGAAGGGAAGAAAAAAGGGAGCCAAAGATCCAGTAGCTAAACAAGTTGACGATGATGTAGCTGGTATATTCGAATACCTTGCTGAGATGGAGGAATTTGCTTCTCTTCCTGTAAACAAAGAAACTGGCGACACTATGATGAGAGCCGTGACAATGCTCGCTGAAACTGAAGATTTTGGGGGAGGATTAAGAAGTGGAGACATTGTGGCTCTCGCCCGACACGAGCTAAAAAAGGCGGGGTTTTTCGATGACGTTGAAGTCAAAGCAATGGCAGATGACATTTGGACAACAACTGAGAAAAAACTTATTCGAACACACTCCAAGCAGATCAAAGGAGAATTACCTGACCTTAGTGATGAAGCAGTACAATTAGTAGCAGAAGCAAGAGTTAGAAAAGAGAGAGGCGCACAGCCTCGCTCAGACGTTAGAACAACGCAGGCGAACATTGACAGGAAAGGTGTATACACAACGGCTGGACGGGAATCTACGGGGCGTATACAGAGCATTCTGCGTCGAGGTATGCCTATTGCTAAAGGGTCAGACTACACAACAACATCAGGATACGGAGCGAGAGCAAGTGAACTAGGTCGAGAAGCGGCAATGATCCAAGCAAAATCTGGCAAAGGCGTTGACCTTGTGCCTTACACCACAACGGGAACAGAGAAAGTATTTGGTAATAATGGTCTGGTTGAAATTCCTAAAGGTGGCACAGCATGGGCAGACGCAGTAACAGGAAAAGCATTTGCAAGCCAGGATTTAGCATTAAGGGCAAGAGGTAGTAAGCCAGCACCCGTTGAACCTACAGCTAAAAAGCCTGAAGACGAAACTATAAAAGGAAAGATACAAGCCCTACTTCGTCAAATAAAAGAAGATAAAGACCTTAACGGCCCTGAACAATTACTGGCTGAACTCAAACGTAATGTTCAACAAAAGAAAGGCAATACGCCTGAAGCTAAAGAGAACTTACCTGAAAGCTCCAACGCAAAAGCAAGCCCTCCCCCTCAGAGTGGAAGCAAGAAACTTATAGTGCGAAGCAAAGATAATCCAGACGACATACGGATTATGAGCGCAAAGCAAGTAGAAGACGGCAAAGACATCTACTCAATAATTGGGCAGAAAGGTGGTCGTTCGTCTGACCCTGCTAACTGGGATGTACGTTACGCCCCAATGGATGCTTACCCAAGATCATCAAAAGCAAAGACAGAACTCTTTGAAAGCCTACCTCCAGAAGAAGGATTGATGGAAGGACAGCCTAGCGCAGGCGGTCTGTTTGAAGCAGGGAATGCTACAGGAGCAGGTCAGCCATTAGCTGTCGAAGAGGTTGATGCGCTAACAGTAAAACTCACAGATGAAGAAGCTAAGTTATTAAGAGAAGTAAATAACATTGTAATGAAACGTCAGGGAGGGCAATTTCAACAGTTAAATGCCCCCAACGAAGTTTCTTTTAAAGATATTAGAGCATTAACGGAGAATCTTGACGGGAGTACAAGATGGCCTCTTGATGTACTAGAACAGCATAAGATTGTTAAGCAATTAAAAATACTTTACGCAATCCAGAAACGTGCCGCGCCTAATGGGTATTTGCTTCCTAGTATGGAACGCAAGATTGCCGTTGATAATATCGG
>CESQ01165836.1_pt1 | contig 19065 bp, 23 predicted proteins | sample 361401 | NCBI WGS metagenome assembly CESQ01 (sample SAMEA2622119, study PRJEB7988) | marine metagenome | isolation source: saline water (ENVO:00002010), including | reverse complement strand
CTACTGGTGCAACACGATATAGCATTACTGCTCGTGATGTAAACGGTTCAAGAGCAAAAATGTTTGTTGCTTAATAGCAAACATCTTATTTAAAAGTAGGGCCTTAATTGGCCCTATTTTTTTGACTAAATCATTAACTACTAGGTTAACTCTAATAACCCCCTAGATATATAGTGGTCCAGGTAAATACAACTAGCAAATACTTTTATAAGGAGAAAGACATGGCAGTATTAGTATCCCCTGGTGTAAATGTATCAGTAGTAGATGAAAGTGCATACGGTGCCCCTGGCGCTGGTACAGTACCACTACTAATGGTTGCAACACGTCAGGACAAAACAGATCCTACAGGAAGTGAAGCTGACGGTATTGCAAAGTTTACCAAAAGTGCCCAAGCAGGCAAGGTTGTTAAAGTTACAAGTCAAAGAGAACTAACACAATTTTTTGGTAATCCAGATTTTACTAGAAGCGGAACTAGTGTAGTACAAGGCAGTGAGACCAGTGAATATGGTCTAATGGCGGCATACAGTTATCTTGGACAAGGTAACCAAGCATTTGTCGTTAGAGCTGACCTTAACTTAGGTCAACTTGAAGCAAATCCACTAAGTGGAAGCTCTGTGCCTACAAGTCCATATGCAACATCAGGTGGACTTTGGTTAGATACAGATGCAAGTAAATTTGGTATTCATGAATGGAGTGCCACAAATAATAGTTGGGAAAACAAAATTCCAACTGTAGAAATTAATGCAACAGGCGCTCAGGCAACTATAGATGGTGACACAGCTCATACACCTGCAACAGCCGCAAGTGCCGCAACAAATGACCAATATCTAGTTGTAATTCATGTTGATGATGAAACTGTTACAACTACAGACAGACAATTAAGTATTCAATACTTCCACGGTGCCGCTGGCGCATGGGAACTTATTGATAACAGTTTAGCGGCAGGTACTGCTACATTTGATGAACATTATAGTGCTCCATCGACCCCAGCGGCAGGTGATATTTGGGTTAAAACAACTAGCCCTGGTAACGGTTTAGATTTAAAATTTTATGAATTTGGAAGTTCATCTTTCGGTGTAAAGGTAGTACAAGGCATAAGCACAACTCAAGTAGATGGCGCAGGCGCAATTACAGACTTTGTTCCACAAGATGGTTCAAGTGCAACTGCTTTAACTACAAGTTCAGCAGTGCTTGGAAACTTGTTAGCAGATCAACAAGCTAATACACGCGGTACAATAATCATCAGAGAAATTGGTGCAAGTGGTACAGTGGTTGCATTAAGTTCAGGTGATGTAAATGCACAAGCAAATACACCAACAGCTACAGCGGCTACTGGACAGTATTGGTTTGATAATACATTAAACAGTTTGGACGTTTATGTAGTAGACAGTGGTTATAAAACTGTAACTCCAACATATTCAACAACTGAACCAACAGGCCCAAGTGCAGGTGATGTATGGGTAGATACAACATTGGCGGCAGAGAATCAAGCCAATGAAAGAGCATATCCAAAACTTTACCAAAGAAATGCAGGCAATACTGCATGGGTATTACATAGTAATTCAGACCAAACTACATCAAACGGTGTATTGTTTGCTGATATTACAGATACAGCCGCAGATGCAACAAATGGCGGTAAAGCAACTGAAATTACTGGTGCACCTAGCAGTGGAGTTTATCCAGCAGGTATGTTGGTTGTTAATATGGCACAAAGTAAGAACACAGTTCGAGCATGGAATGGTACTGCTTGGAGAAATGGTGCAAGCAATCAAGCAGATGGTAGCGGACGCTTTGGTAGATATGCACAACGTGGTATTATTGCAAGTAAGATGCAAGCGGCTATTGCTGGAACAGATCTTAGAGATCCACAGTTCAAGTACAGCTTAATTGCTTCACCTAACTATCCAGAACTAGTTGACGAAATGGTCACACTAAACAGTGATAGAGGTGAGACAGCATTTATTGTTATTGATTCACCAATGCGTAAGAATCCAACAGATGTAATTAGTTGGGTTAATAACAGTGCTAGTTCCGCAGAAAATGGCGAAGATGGATTAGTAACAAAGAATACATATTCAGCAGTTTACTATCCAGCAGGACAAACAACAGAGCCACTAGGTGGTGCAACTGTAACTGTTCCTCCAAGTCATATGGCATTATACACTATTGCATACAATGACAACATTAGTTTCCAATGGTTTGCTCCAGCAGGAACTACAAGAGGTGTTGTACAAAACGCAAGTGCAGTTGGACATATTACAACTGAAGGCGAATTTAAAGCAATTAGTCTTACACAAGGACAACGTGATTCAATGTATACAGCAAAGCTGAATCCAATCACAACTTTCCCTGGACAAGGTACAATAGTATTTGGACAGAAAACTCTACATGCTAATACTAGTAGTTTGGACAGAGTTAATGTTGCACGTTTGGTTGCTTATCTCAGAGAAAGATTTGATGAGATTGCTCGTCCGTTCTTGTTTGAAATCAATGATGCACAAACTAGAGCAAGAGCAAAAGTCGTGTTTGAAAGATTCCTTGCAGACATTTTAAGTAGAAGAGGACTTAATGACTTTGCAGTAGTTTGTGATGAAACAAACAATACGCCAGCAAGAATTGATCGTAACGAATTTTATGTTGATGTTGCTATTGAACCAGCAAAAGCGGCAGAATTTATCTACGTTCCAATTAGATTGGTTAACACAGGCACACTAAATTCAACAAACTAATAAAAAATTAACTTAATACTTAATGGACTGCCAAGTGCAGTCCATTTTTTTTGGCACTTTTTAATAAATACAATTAGCCGGTATTATGAGGAGATCAAAATGGCAGTAATTACAACTTTAGGAGTTCCTGACAATTCAGGGAACACAACAACAATTATGCCTAAGCTACAATATCGCTTTAGAGTGACATTTGTAGGCGAAGGCTTTAGTGCTACTCCTACTAGAAGCGTTATTAGTACAACAAGACCAAGTCTAACACATGACGAGATTCCGTTAGATGCATACAATTCAAGAATATATCTTGCAGGTAAGCATATGTGGGAAGCAGTGTCAGTTGTACTCAGAGATGACGTAGATAGTGTAGTGCTTAGAGAATTAAATAACCAGTTAAACAGACAAGTAGATCATGCAAATCAAAGTTCACCAAGAGCAGGTGCAAGCTACAAGTTTCAAACTATTATTGAAACATTAGATGGTTCAAGTCCAACTCCAGGTGTTTTGGATAAATTTGAACTAGCAGGTTGCTATATTGCAAACATTAGTTATGGCGACATGGCTTATGCAAGTAGTGAACAAGTGCAGGTTACAGTAGGAATTAGATACGACAACGCAGAAATTTTTGATGCCGCAGGTAATGCAACTCTTACAGGCGCTGATTTAGATCAGACAGTAAGTAACGCAACAGGCGGTGGAACACAGGCTTAATTAAGGTAGCAAAAGATGGGATTAACAAGTAATACCGGCCCATACAATGCCGCCGCAGAGCATTTCGGAGCTGACGACCCGGTTATGGTTGCAACTCCACGTTTACTATATAATTTTAGTGTGCAATTTTTACTCAATGAAAATGTTTTCATGGAAGATGATAGTTTTGGTAGAAACTTTACATTTAACAGAATAGTAAGTGCAACAATGCCAGACTTTGATTATGGCATACAACCTGTTAATCAATATAATAGAATGCGTTATGTACCGACGAGAATGACTCCAGGTCCTAGCAACATTGTTTTTTATGATACCAAAGACAATCTATTTCAAACTATGATGAAAGCATATGCTGGACATTATTTTGGACATCCAGAAACAGGAGTTCATGACATGGACACTGTAAACTTTAATGGGTATGAAATGCTTAATTCAAAATTTGCTTCCGGAGATTCTCATCACTTTGGTGCTAAAAGCATACCAAATAATGCTAGATTTTTCTTTGAAGAAATAAGAATACATAACAAAGATACAGCCCAGGGTGGTAGAACAACTGTGTTGTATAATTGTATGGTCAATACAATACAACATACAACATTTGATTATGCACAAAGCAGTACAGCTACATATAGTGTTTCGTTTCAGCCTGAACATGTGAACATTGGTGGTGTAGGCACAGGCAATGTAGATCCAACAACTAGTGTACAAAGTTCTCTGTTAAGTACAGTAGCTGGTACAGTAGCTAATAGAGGTGCCGCAGTTGCGGCTCGAGCTGGCGCAGTTTCAACTGAAGTATTACAGCCATTTACAGGTACACTACCTTCTGGTAAGAGTTTACGAAATATAAATGGTAAATCTTTTGTTGTGTCAAATGTTGATACTGGATTAGCTGAAGGTCAACTTCCACAAGAATAATGTAGTAATAAATACTACTAGAATGGCAAATAAATTCCAACAAGGCATATACGAAGTAAAAAACGCTCGTAAGTATGTGGGCAAACACCGCCCAAAATACCGTAGCGGGTGGGAATTAAAATTTATGCGTATGCTGGATACACACCCAAATATATTAGCATGGGCTAGCGAAAGTCACCGTATACCTTATAGGAACCCAGCAACAGGCAAGAATACACACTATGTTCCAGACTTTTTTATTGTATATGAAGATAAAGATAAAGCTAGAAAAGCTGAGTTTATTGAAATAAAACCTGCAGGACAAACACTAGCACATGCTAAGAGTCCAATGCAAAAAGCGGCGGCTATTGTAAATGAAGCAAAGTGGCAAGCCGCAAAAGTATTTGCACAAAGACAAGGTGTTGGATTTAGAGTGCTTACTGAAAATGAATTATTCAACCAACCTAAAAAAAGGAAACGTAAATGAGTAATAAAATAGAAGATGTGTTTAATCTTCCTCCAGCAAACGAGCAAATAGATGAACCTATTAAACAAGAAGAAACTGGATTGGATATTGCACAACTACAACAACAATTAGATGTAGCAGATAAAATTGATGCCGCATTGCCAATGGTAAGAGACTTAGAACAACTAGATGCTGATATGGACAAGTATGCTGATAAAGCAATGCATGCCTTTCAGGATCTTATGGACCTTGGACAAAATGTTGAAGATAGGCATGCCGCGGCTGTATTTGATACAGCAAGTAAGATGATGACCAACGCCATTACAGCCAAGACAGCAAAAATGGATAAAAAATTAAAGATGGTGCAATTACAACTGCAAAAAGCCAAGTTTGATGCACAAGAAGCCAAAGCAACTGGTGGAGATACTGCTATTCAAGGTGAAGCAGAAGAGTTCGAAGACCGCAATAGTTTAATCAATGCAGTCATTGATAAAATGAATAAATCGGATAAATAATTACAATGAAGGAAGAAGCGATGAAAAGTTTGAAACAATATCTAGCAGAATCTGAGAAAACCTACAAGTTCAGACTTCGTAGTATTAATGAGATTTCAGATGAGCATATGGACAGAATTGAGTCGCATATGAAAAAGTATAATGTAGAAAGCATAAGTGCTTGTAAAAAGACTATTATGCAAAGCAAACCTAGAGGATTTGGTGATGTAGGGCCTAATGAAGTTCATATCTGTGATATGGAACTTAAATTACCAGCAACTCCTAATGCACTACAAGAAGAGATTGCAAGAATTTGTGGTTGTAGTGAAGGCAGTATTATAGTTAACAATATGAATGAATCAGAAGAACTTTGGAACGATGAAGTAAAAGATGAAGATGCTGAACCAAAGAGCGTATTAGCTGATGCAGAATACAGTGATGCAGAGAAAGTGGATCACAGTGAACACTATGGTAATGAGTTTGTTGACAAATTTGTCAAAGAACAGCCAACAGGTGAATTAAACAAAGAATATAAGGTGTAAAAAAATGCAATTAGAAGACTTATACAAACTAGCAGGGATTCAGCAAAGTAATACACCTGCAATAGAACCAAAACCAGTAGAGCAAGAAGTAGTTGAACAACCAATGGATGGTAGAGAAGATATGAAAGCAATGATTGCTTTGGTAACTCCAGAACAGCTAAATCAACTAGTAGGAGATGCTCCAGTAGAAGAAGAAGGTTTTGCCAACAGCGGTGACGAATATGCTGGCGAACCTGAAGAATACAACGGCACATTAGGTAGTCCTGCTGACCTTAGCCTTAGAAGATATTTGGGAGCAAATGGTGTTCCAGTAAATGTAGATGAAACTAAAGTATTCGAAGATCACAAGGTAGAAGATATTACTGAAGCGTGGCAAGCATATAAAGCTGAACCAGTTGCTGAAACTGATGAAGCTGTAGAAGAAGAAGCAGTTGACGAAGCTAAGATCGAAGAAGAGCCAAATGAAGGTAACGAATTCTCAGGTGCATTGGCACAAGCTAAAAAAGATGGCAAAAAAGAATTTGAAGTTGACGGCAAAAAATATAAAGTCGAATCAGAAGAGATGTCAGTTCTAAAAAGAAACGCAGGAATATAATTATGCCAACAAGCCAAGAAATGAAAGTCCAAAGCACATTTGATAAAGCAATGGATCAAATCAATCGATTACAAAAAGTATTTCGTGATGAAGGTATGATGGCTAAAGCAGTGGTTGACATTGGTGGTAATCAAGACTTTGGCGCTATACAGGAAGCATTTGACAACTTATATGGTGCATTGGAAGATGCACACTATGATGCAATGGCACACATTGAAGTTGAATCAGCAAAACAAAAACTAGGCATGACCGAAGAAAATAAAACTATTAAACCACAAGGCAAGCAAGCAGAAATTGATCTTGCTGGTGATAGTATTTGGGATAGAGAAGGTGAAAATCCTGCAAAAGTATATGTAATGAGTATAACTATCGAAAATCCATATGAACCAGGCGGTTACATGGATGATGACGAAGACGATGGCTATAGAAAAGTAGATGTAGAACATGATGGTCCGTGGACAATATACACAGACAGTGGCTTTGCAGAAGAGATTAGTGGCTTAGTTGGATTTCCAGTAGACTTTACAGAACAAGGCATGCAAGAAGATGGTATGGCTAGTATGGAAGGCACAATGGGCGATGCTATGGAATCAGTTAAAGAAGGCAGAATGGGCTATAGTGATGCTGATAAACTAGGCAGAGAAAACGCAAGTAAAATTGATAATATATTGCGTAGAAGAGTAGCTGATAGTGGCAAAGATATTAGAGATGTTATGCCAGGCGACTTAGACGAGATGCGATATAAAATTGCAAAAGAATTAGGCTTAGTGGAAAGCAAATTAACCGAAGGCTACGAAAGCAAAGTAAGAGAAATTTGCAAAGAGGTTGGTATTGATTGTAGTTTCAAAGATGGCAAAATGTATGTAGCCAAAGAAGATATGGCAAAAGCCAAAGAAGCATTAAAAGATGATGAAGATATTTTAGAACTACCAGACATGGTAGCTGAGTCAGTAGCAGAAATAAACACTGACGATGATACTGGAGAAGAAATAAAAGAACAATCCCCAGAACTAACAAGATTAAAACAACTAATTGGCACTGACACTATTAGAGAGATGAAACAATGACAGACAAGACATTCAAAGATTACCTAAAAGAAGATGCAGTAGACCAAGAAAAACATGATGCATTAAACAACATTGCAATGACGCTTGGTGCATTGGAAACTGAAATACAAGAATTACAAAGACTGGATGGCGATATGGATTCAAGTGGTGTTGGTGATTTAACAGACCAACTTACTACTATGCGTAAATTGGTAAACAGTTTTGAAGACGTAATAGACAGAGCCACTGGTGTTGTACCAATGGAATCAGTCACTGAAGCAGTTGATCAAGCATTGATTGATGCAGTAGTAGATCAAATTATAAGAGATATAGAAATGGGTGACCAAACAGCAATCGAAGAATTGCTGAAGAGTTGTCCAGAAGATAATCTGAAAGGCTTCCTATCAGAAGTCGGAGAATCAGTTAACGAAGAAGTAATTAGAATAAGAGCTGTAAAAGACAAAGAAGATCTTAAACTACCTACTACTGGCATTAACAGAAAATTTGATGGCCCAGATGCAAAAGAGCATGCCGCCATTGCAAAAAAACAATTTGAAAAAGATGGTTATCATGTTGTTTACGAAACAAATTCAAAAGATTTAGACTACCTAAAAAAATTAGCAGGCATTTAAACTAGGGGCTATGGAAACATAGCCTCTTTTTTGCGATAAGTATTACTATGAGCGTTGATACTAACCTAATCAAAAAACCCTATCAAAGGGAAAAATTCACAAAAGTAGAATTAGAGGAACTTGTAAAATGTACACAAGATCCAACACATTTTCTGCTGGAACATTGTTATATTCAACACCCAACTAAAGGTCGTATGAAGTTTGATCTATTCGATTATCAAAAAAGATTAGTAGACGTATATCATAATCATAGATTTAGTATTGCAATGTTGCCGAGACAAACTGGTAAGTCAACTTGTGCGGCTGGATACTTGTTGTGGTATGCTATGTTTAACCCAGACAGTACAATTTTAATTGCGGCACACAAATATTCGGGTGCTCAGGAGATTATGCAACGTATTAGATTTGCATATGAAACATTGCCTAATTTTATAAGAGCAGGTGTTACAGCATACAACAAAGGCAGTTTAGAATTTGATAACGGTAGCCGTATTGTAGCTCAAGCAACAACAGAAAACACAGGACGTGGTCTTTCACTTACATTGGTATATTTAGACGAGTTTGCATTTGTTCCTCCAAGGATTGCACAAGAGTTTTGGACATCATTGAGCCCTACACTGTCTACAGGTGGTAAGTGTATGATTACAAGTACACCAAACCAAGACAATGATCAGTTTGCACAAATATGGAAGCAAGCAGAAAAGACAATGGACGCATATGGTAATGAGCAAGAAGTAGGTATTAACGGATTCAAAAGCATAAAAGTAGATTGGCAAGAACACCCTGACAGAAATGACGAATGGGCTAGAGAAGAGGCGGCAAAAATTGGTGAAGAACGTTTTAGACGTGAACACGGTTGTGAATTTATTACTGCTGATGAAACGCTAGTTAATCAGCTAAAACTTGTTGCTATGGAAAGTAAAGATCCATTTAAACGTACTGGACAAATACGTTGGTATAAACCTATTGTAAAAGGCAGAACTTATATAATTGGATTAGATCCTAGTTTAGGTACAGGAGGAGACAATAGTGCTATACAAGTTTACGAACTTCCTGGAATGAAACAAGTTGCAGAATGGATGCACAATAAAACACCTATCACCGATCAAATACGAATAATGAAAGGTTTAGCACAAACTATACAAGAAGAATCATCTGATAGCGAAATATATTGGAGTGTAGAAAATAATACACTTGGAGAAGCGGCATTAGTAGTAATACAGGAGATGGGTGAAGATAATATTCCAGGTACATTTGTAAGCCAACCTAGAGCGGCAAATAGAGCTTATAGAAAAGGTTTTACAACCACAAACAAAAGTAAATTGGCGGCATGTAGCAAGTTTAAGAACTGGTTAGAAACAGATAAAATGATTGTATACAGTCATGCATTGTTATCTGAGATTAAAACATTTATAGCTAGAGGCAGTGGGTTTGCGGCTAAAGATGGAGAAAAAGATGATCTTGTTATGGCTACACTATTAGTAGTAAGAATTGTACAGCAAGTAGCACAATATGATGAAAATGCATATGACGAACTAAGAGATACTTTTAGTGATGAAGAAAAAGTAGAACCCATGCCATTTGTGTTTCTAACATAAATACATTAAAGGAACCTAATATGATTAGTGGCGAAACTATAGCAGAAAATATCTTTAAAATTCTTAAAGGTAATGGATACAAAATTAAAATTTTTACCGACGAAGGTGAGAATACAGTTGATCCACAAGCCGCTAGGCGTTTTTATATTCCAGATTTAGGTAGTATGGTTAATCTAGATGAGACTGATAGTAAAAGAGAAATTCGTGTAAGTGTTAATCAAAATACAGATATTAAAGAATTTAAAGATACACTAGCATTATTAAAAAATCTAGCTAATCAAAATGTAATTGAATATACATTAAAAAGTTTTACCAAATCAATTACACCCAAGGACCAAGATTACCAAGCACAAAAGGTTAGAGATATGAAACAAGATGTACAAGAAGGCATTAGTCCTGCATATGGTAGTAGCAAGAGCAGTTACCAGCAGTTAGAAAATGCTAAACTAATTATTAAACACACAAAACCAGTTAACGAAGAATCGCGTGGCAGTAGAAGCAGAAATATTAGTGCTATCTATATTGAAAGTGCAGACGGCGAACGTTACAAAATGGAAACCAACAACTTAGCAGGCGGCAGAGCTATGTTACGTCACGTTAAAGAAGGCGGTAATCCATATGATGAATTTGGTAGACATATTAGTGAGCAATGTATTGAACTTAAAAAACTAAAAGAGTTCAAAAAATACAGTCTTCGTAATGGCTTGGTAAACGAAGATACTACTGATATTGTAGAAGCAGTAAGTAACAGAATTAACAGTTTAAGAGAAGGCATTAACAAACTAAAAGGTTGTAAATGCTACAATGAAACAAAAGAGAAGTTTGAATCAAAAGAAGTAAAGATCAACGAAACAGATAGAAACAAACTTCGTAATCAGTTTACAGTACGCACATTTGATGAATCATTAGATGAAGCGTTACCGTATGTAAATGCATTAGTTAAAGAGATGAAAGCAATCAAAGAAGCTGATGACTTTGCAAAAGAGACCATGGATAGTCTTGCAGATACTATTGAAAAAATGGATACAGTATCATTACGCAAGGGTATCAATGTAAAATCTGATCCTGAGAATCCAATGAACTTGAGCAGTTTTGGAAACATGCCTAAGGAAAATCAGATTGCAGTAGTTATGGAATACTTAGGTAACTCCATTGACTATGCAAAGAAAGGTGAGGATCAGTTAAGTCAGTTGCTGACTAGAATGAGCGATGAAATGGAACGTGTCAAAGACCGAGCCATTATGATATCAGGAGTACAAGCACTTAACTCCTTATTCAAAAAACTCACAGCTACAGCAAGTGAAGATACAAGTGTTAGAGAAGATTGGGAAGAAACATTCGAAAGTAATTTTAAAAATTATGATTTTGACAAACTTTTTAGTTGACATCCAACTTTAGATAACATATACTAATGACTATATAAGTAGTCATGAGGCATACTTAGGCAACAGTTGCATTATGCAACACACATAGGCAAAAATTTAGGAGAAATACTATGGCAACATTGGCAGAAATTCGTGCAAAATTGCAAGAGCAAGAAAATCGTGGACCAAGTTCACAATCAGGTGGCGACAACGCTATCTTCCCTTTTTGGAATATCCCAGAAAATTCAACAAGTGTACTACGCTTTTTACCAGATGGTGATTCAAGCAACACTTACTTTTGGCGTGAACGTCAGATGATTCGTTTAGGATTCTCTGGTGTAAAAGGTGACTCAAACAGTCGACCAGTTACAGTGAACGTTCCATGTAACGAAATGTGGGGACCGACAGGATCATGTCCTGTACTAGCTGAGGTACGTCCTTGGTTTAAAGATCCAGCATTAGAAGATATGGGTCGTAAGTATTGGAAGAAACGTTCATACGTTTTCCAAGGATTTGTAGCTGAAAGCAGTTTACAAGAAGATACTACACCTGATAATCCAATTCGTAGGTTTATTATCAACCCAAGTATTTTTAATATTATTAAAGGTGCTTTAATGGATAGTGATTTCGTTGAACTTCCAACAGATACTGAGCAAGGTACTGACTTCCGTCTTACTAAGACAACTAAAGGTCAGTATGCTGACTATTCAACATCTAGCTGGGCACGAAGAGAACGTAGTCTGGATAGCAATGAGAGAGCGGCTATTGATACACATGGATTGTATACTCTCAATGATTATCTTCCAAAGCAACCAAATGAAGAAGAACTTGGTGTTATTGGCAAAATGTTCGAAGCCAGTGTAGATGGTCAAATGTATGATCCAGAGCTTTGGGGTAACTATTATCGCCCTGCTGGTGTACAAATTGACACTTCGAATAGTGCTCCTAAAGGCAGTAGTTCTGCTCCAGCACCAACGCCAACACCGGCTCCAACTGCTCCAGTAGCAGAAGCAACACCGGCTCCGGCACCAGCACCGGCTCCTGCACCGGCTCCCGTTACTCCACCTGAGAAACAGGAACAAGTAGCAGAAGCAGTAGCGGCAACTGCTCCAGCAGAAGGCGGAGCAAAGCCAAGTGCTCAGGATATTTTGGCGGCGATAAGAAATCGTAGCAACTAATAGATAAACAATGTAGTGGGCGGCTACGGTCGCCTACTCTGGCTTTTTGGAGAAAACTATGGCAAAACCTTTTGATGTAAGTAAATTCCGCAAAAGTATTACAAAGAGTGTACCTGGACTCAGTAGCGGATTTAGAGACCCCGACACATGGATCTCTACAGGTAATTATACACTAAACAAACTAATTAGTGGTGACTTTAATAAAGGTGTACCTCTTGGCAAAGTAACAGTATTTGCAGGAGAATCAGGTGCAGGTAAAAGTTTTATTTGCAGTGGTAACCTAATTAGAGAAGCACAAAAGCAAGGTATCTTTTGTGTATTGATTGACAGCGAAAACGCATTAGATGAACAATGGCTCAAAGCATTAGATGTAGATACTAGTGAAAATTCATTGTTAAAACTAAACGTAGCAATGATTGATGAAGTTGCTAAAGTTATCAGTGAATTTATGAAAGACTACAAAGCTAACTATGCTGACAAAGAAGAAGAGGATCGACCTAAAGTACTGTTTGTAATTGACAGTTTGGGTATGATGCTTACACCCACTGACATTGATCAGTTTCAAAAAGGTGATATGAAAGGTGACTTAGGTCGTAAGCCCAAGGCACTTACTGCACTTGTAAGAAACTGTGTAAACATGTTTGGTGACTACAACGTAGGACTAGTAGCAACTAACCACACATATGCTTCGCAAGATATGTTTGACCCTGATGATAAAATATCAGGTGGACAAGGCTTTATCTATGCATCAAGTATTGTTGTTGCTATGCGTAAATTAAAACTCAAAGAAGACGAAGACGGTAACAAAGTTACTGATATTCGTGGTATTAGGGCGGCGTGTAAAGTAATGAAAACACGTTTTGCTAAACCTTTCGAAAGTGTACAGATCAAAATTCCTTATGAAACAGGCATGAATCCATACAGTGGATTTGTTGATTTGTGTGAGAAATTAGAACTTCTTAAGAAAACTGGTAATCGTTTAGAATATAAGAGTCAAGTTACTGGTGAAGTAAACACACAATTTAGGAAAGCATGGGAATCTAATACAGACGGTTGCTTGGATACTATTATGACCGAATGGGGGCAAAAAGACCTTCCTGAACTAAATATCCAGGAACCAGAAGTACTAGAAACACTTGAGGAAGAACCTATTAATGAAAATGAGTGATGAGGAAATAACCACATACATTGATATGTGGCTATCTCTTAAAACATATATAAATCCCAAAGACAAAGAATTGGCATGCGAAAAGTTTCTAGCAGTTATAAATGAAAATATCTGTGACTTGAGTGAAGTATGCGATGAATGGTTTGGGAATGATTCAACCCTTGACAGAGTACTCAGAGACAACTATTATGATAGTGAAGTTTATGATGATTACGACTCTGATTCAGATGATGATTGGTAAATGACCTGGTATAGTAAAGTTAGACAGGATATGGCTAATATAGTTCCTGCAATTGAACATTTCGAACAACAACTAGACGAAGCAAGATTAGATTGTGGACTCAAAGGCAATGTGGAAAAACATTCACGTGACATGCCTGGTATAGTTGAATATCGTTTTAATCAATTGCAAGAACTAGAAGCTATACTTGAGTATCTCAATATAGAGATGCGTAAGATAAAAACAGGGCATTACAAAAAATATCTTGAAGGATACAATAAAGCATTATCAAGTAGAGATGCTGACAAGTATGCTGAAGGTGAACAAGAAGTAATTGACCAACAACACATCATTAATGAAGTAGCACTAATCCGAAATAAGTTTATGGGATTGATAAAAGCTATTGATGCAAAGCAATTTCAGATAAACAATATTGTAAAGCTCAGAGCGGCTGGATTAGAGGATGTAAGTTTATGATAGTAACAGTAGCAAGTGACCACGGAGGTTACAAAGTAAAAGAAGCAATCAGTGAATGGTTGTTAGAACAAGGACACAATGTTAGAGATTGGGGTTGTGATAGCGAAGAGAGTTGTGATTATCCTGACTATGCTAAAGACGTATGTGAACTTGTAGCAGATGGCGGTGCAGATTTTGGTATCCTTGTTTGTGGCACAGGAATTGGCATGAGTATGGCGGCGAATAGAAATCCAAAGATTCGCGCCGGACTTTGTAAAGATACTCAAACTGCCGTTCTAACTAGGAAACATAATAATGCAAATGTATTGTGTTTGGGTGCTAGAGTCACAGACCATGCATGGATAACGAACATAGTAGATGCATTTCTTACTACAGAATTTGAAGGTGGGAGACACGAAAAAAGAATAGGAAAATTTTAGTGTATAGTAAATTAAATTTGACCATGCGTAATCTAGCAACTGATGAATTACTAGAATTGTACTTTAATATTCAACCAAATAAATTTGTTCAAAAATGGGCTGAAAAATTACATGTAGATTTTTTAAACAACAATGATTCATGGATACAAAAAGATTTTATAAATCACGGTTGGGACTATGACCTAACTCCACATTCAAGAACAAAAGAGTGGTTGTGTAAAGAGTTAAATTGGCATATTGAATATTTGGATAACATTTTTACAAGTATAGATGGATTTGATTATACAATTAATATGCATTTTGACCACAATACAGTTGATCAACCACAACTAAATGAAATACATAGGCATTTTGAATTATTAAGTTTAGACTTAGAAAACAAAAATAATGAAACAACTTGGATGCAACAATATATGCCAGGTGAAAAAATGCAAGGAATAGTTAATAGTATTTGGCAACTAAATCTTCTATGTCATGAAATAGAAGGACATCTTAATCCTGGAGATAAATCAGACAAGTATGAGTCTTGGGGAGAAAAGTATTATCCACAAAGTGGTTTAGTAGTATGTATAAGACCAGAAGCAAAATACCTATTGGATATAGATGATGGCGACTACGATGAATTTAAAATGGAAGATAGAGAATTTGGAGATGTTGTCTTGCATTATCCACAGACTGGAAAAACAATTCTACAAACTTACACTTCAAATGACAGCAATATTCCAATGGACCAGTTAAGTCCAAACAAATTCCTGTCAGGAGAATTTGATGTGGTTTTCAACAGTTACCCGCATGTAGATTGGGAAGATTATAAACAGTGGTGTACAACTAATAATGTTGATATTAATGATAAGACAAATGCTTTAGGACATTGTGTGTTAGCAAAAATGGATAAAACAAACTTCGGTGATAAGGCTGTAGTCGATATTCATGATGATATACAACCTTACAGTGACTTGTATAAAATTACACTTCTCGATGAACAGTCAAATACAATAGCGAGTAAGATATTTGGTCAATCTTGGATTGATCAATATCAAGAATCTTTTCAGAAAAAATATAAGTTTTCTCGCAACTTATTTTAGACTGTTAAATATTAACATGCAAACAGATAAAGATGTAAAAAAGCCTCAAACTAAACATTTTTGTGCTTTACCTTTCCTTCATTATGAAATCAAAACATACGGACATGTTGCACCTTGTTGTGTGAGTAGGACTGTTTATAAAGACGAAAATGGTTCACCTTTTAATGTGTCCACACACAATATCAATGACATTGTAAACAGCAAAGACGCAGTTGAAATGCGGCAACGGGCACTTGATGACAAACCTATTAGAGGTTGTGAAGAATGTTATAAAGAAGAAGCTGATGGTAATGTAACAAGACGTATGAGAGAAAATCTTAAGTATGCTGAGCAAGGATTGATGATTGATCAAAATAGATTTACACACAGATATCTAGACTTAAAATTGGGCAATCTATGTAACCTTGCTTGTAGAATTTGCAATGTTTGGAGTAGTAGTCGTTGGGTAGACGATATGCGACAAGCAGGATTTACAGACGTTTTTAAAAAAGATAATATAAACTTCAAATGGTATGAAAGTGAAGAATATTGGAAAACATTAGAAATGTTTTTGCCTCATATTGATCAAATTGATTTGTATGGAGGAGAACCTTTCTTAATTAAACAACAATTTAAATTTTTAGAAAAAATTGTTGAAAAAGGATATGCACAAAATATTTCATTGAACTATGCTACAAATGGTAGTGTTTATCCAAAACATGCATTAAAAAATATATGGCCCCATTTTAAATTAGTACATTTTTTATTCAGTGCTGATGGAGTTGGACCTACGTTTGAATATGCAAGATATCCAGGCAAATGGAGTGTGTTTGAAGATACACTAAAACGTTTTGTTTGGGATCATGGCTTTAGACCTAAAATCAGCTACAGTGTTAGTAATTATAGTGTATGGGATTTGATGCGTAGTTTTGAATATTACGAACGTGAATTTAAAGGTGAAGTAATGCTTTGGTTGAATATTGTTTATGACAGTGGTTCTTGTGTAACTAACATGCCTCAGGAACTAAAGAAACAACTGCTAAACAAAATAGATGCAGAATGGCAACCAAATTGGCAAAATCTTTGTTATGAAAGGCCCTGGGACGGTATCTACAATCATATAAAAACAGTTAACCCGGGTAACGAATACACAAATTGGGAAGCATTTAAAACAAAAATTAACACATATGACCCAATTAGAAAACAAAAAATAACTGATGTTATTCCTGAATATGAAGGATGGTTGTAAAAAAAGATACCAAAAAAGGTTGACAATAAGAGCTCATGGTGCTATAGTATATGTATAGTTAGAAAAAGGAGTGAGAACCAAATGGCATTTATTAACGCAGAAGACGTCAAAGCAATCAGAGAAGAACTTAAAGCAACTTTTCCAAAGTTTAAATTTGGTGTTAGAAAAAGAGATTATTCAGCAGTAGATGTTACTATAAAAAGTGGACCTACAGACTTTAGTGATTGTTTTAGAGCTGGTGATGATGGTTATGCTCAGATCAATCATTATCATACACATATGTATGGTGAACACAAAGATTTCTTTGATGCAGTTCACAAAATTATAAAAACTGCTCCTATCAAAGGAGAAGGCTATCACAAGAACAAAGGCTGGTATGACAACAGTGATTCAATGATTGATTACTTTGACACTGCTTATTATATTAGCATGAACGTTGGTAACTGGAATACACCTTACGTTCAAAAATAATTACTTGGTACCTACAGAGGCGGTCCGTGCGACCACATAAGGGTAGGCTAAGTTACTAGATTAAAACAGTTGCATGCCGAGATCTAGAAGCCAAATATAAGGATTTGAAATGGTTAGCGATATTCCCTGGCAGGAAAAATTTAAAACGTTTAATAAAGATAAGTCAGACCTTGGCTGGTTTGACTATCAACCATTGTATCAACATGAAATTAATCGAATTCAAACAAAACCATACCGTGCTACGTTTGTAGAAATAGGAACATACCATGGAGAAAGTGCTAGCTTTATGGGCGATCAAATCCAAGCTAGCGGAAAAGATATTGAGTTTTATACAGTAGATAATAAAACAAAACAGTTTATGAAAGACGGAACACAAGTAGAAACAGGTGGCCCGTTTGGTCTGAAAGATCATAAATTTGTTAATATGATTAACAGTGATAGTTCTGAAGCAAGTAAATTCTTCGAAGATAAAAGTTTAGATTTTGTATTCATTGACGGTGATCATACCAATCCCAAATTTGAAGAGGATTTAATTAGTTGGGATCCTAAAATAAAATTTGGTGGTGTAATTGCCGGACACGACTATCTTACATCAGCAGATGTATACCATACTGTTAATAAAATGTATGGTGAAGAAAATATATTAACAATTATGCCAGGAAGTTGGTATATAAGAAAATAACCACCCTTAGCTCAGCAGGATTAGAGCAACGGTCTTCTAAACCGTAGGTCGCAGGTTCGAGTCCTGCAGGGTGGGCCAATTATGGAGCTCGCATGGTGGAATAGGTAGACACAACAGACTTAAAATCTGTCGACATAGTTCGTCCTGGTTCGAGTCCAGGTGCGAGCACCATAATGGAGAAATATATGAAATGGATAAATGTAAATGAGAGATTACCTAAGGTAGGAGAGAAATGTTGGTATTTCTTTGATGTCGTAGGTACCCATAAAGGCTTTTATGACGGTCTTTATGTAGACGAAGAAGGTAATGAATGGGAAGGTATGAGTATCTTTTATAATGATACTGGATGGCTAACTGGTGATGTAACTCACTGGCATCCGGATCAAGAAGAACGACCTTTAGATCCTTTTATAACCAGTCATTAAATAAGTCATGGAGCCGGTATAGCTCAGTTGGTAGAGCAGTTGATTTGTAATCATCAGGTCCCGAGTTCGAATCTTGGTGCCGGCACCATAAATAACCATAGCTACCAGAAAGGTAGCCAATCAATAGGATGTTAAATGAAAGTTGGAGATGCATTAATTGAAGCCGCTAGAAAGCAAGCAGAAGGCGAGATTGCAGTACATAAAGCAAACATCGAAGTCTATAGAGCCATGCCAGCAGGTATTGGTGAACATAGTGATGTCTGCGAAGCAATCATTGCTGAACTTGATAAAATGGCGGCGGCAAGCGATCGTTTAGAAATGATCGAAAAACACTTTAGCGAATAGGAGGAATTTAATGGCAGACGATTTTGGACCAAGTTGGTATAACAAGACTGAGAACAAAGAAACAGGTAGATTAAGTGTAATTAATCTTGTTGATGATGAGTATTTACAGTGTAGTTTTTATGAACATGGGCAAATCGTTGGTTGTATTCCTTACTATGATAAGTCATTTACATATGTTAAAGATGCCTCACATAACTGGTGTGAAGGTATAATGACTGTGGAGACTGTTAAAGGTTATACGAGACAAGGCGACCTGTTCTCGGTATAAATCACTGTCAAATTAGGTTTTGTCAGTCTACGCA